>Ga0075423_10000797_pt1 | contig 26642 bp, 19 predicted proteins | sample SoiMethybrSBSTD2_FD_80114 | JGI IMG/M metagenome (GOLD analysis project Ga0075423, IMG submission 80114) | Bulk soil microbial communities from a Populus tree surrounding site in Tennessee, USA - Soil MetaG P. TD hybrid SBSTD2 | ecosystem: Environmental > Terrestrial > Soil > Tree plantation... | reverse complement strand
TCAGGAAAAGGATCCCATCACGCTGATCAAAATCAAAGAGCTGATTGAATTCTTGGAAACGGCCACGGACCGGGCGGAAGACGTTGCCGACGTGCTTGAAACTGTAGTTCTGAAGAACGCCTGAGCTCTTGCACTCCCGAATACAGGGACCTGACGGTGACATCGAACTTTCTCCTGCTCATCATCACCGTAGTAACTGCACTGATCTTCGATTTTCTGAACGGTTTTCATGACGCAGCGAACAGCATTGCAACCGTAGTTTCCACCCGTGTGCTCTCGCCCAAATTGGCGGTGGTATGGGCAGCTTTTTTCAATTTTGTAGCGGCTTTCTTTCTGGGAACAGCTGTCGCCAAGACCATCGGTGGCGGAATGATTCGAATCGATTCCGTCACGCAGTACGTTGTAATCGCCGGCCTGATCGGGGCGATTGTGTGGGATTTGCTCACCTGGTGGTGGGGTCTCCCCACGTCCTCTTCCCACGCCCTGATTGGAGGCTATGCCGGGGCCGCGGTAATGCGTTCCGGTTTTCACGTGATTATTGCGGCAGGGTGGTCCAAGACGCTGATCTTTATCGTGGTGGCGCCGATCATGGGGCTGGTGCTGGGCCTGACGTTCATGGTTGCGGTTTTCTGGCTTTTGCGGGATAAGCCTCCGCGACGCATAGACGCCTGGTTCCGACGGCTGCAACTGGTCTCTGCAGCGTTCTACAGCTTGGGCCACGGAGGGAACGACGCCCAGAAGACGATGGGCATCGTCGCCAGCGCTCTGTACGGCGCAAAACTGATGACGGCGGCGGAACTGCACGGGCATTGGGGAGTCTTTCACTGGCCGATCATTCTGGCCGCCCACACGGCGATCGCGCTGGGAACCTATTTCGGAGGATGGAGAATCGTCCACACGATGGGCTCACGCATCACAAAGCTGAAGCCCGTAGGTGGTTTTTGCGCGGAGACGGCTGGCGCGATTACGTTGTTTGCAACCGCCCTCGCCGGAATCCCAGTAAGCACTACGCATACCATTACGGGCGCGATTGTGGGAGTGGGTGCAACGAACCGATTGTCCGCAGTGCGTTGGGGCGTCGCTCGCCGAATCGTGTGGGCTTGGATTTTGACGATTCCAGCGTCAGCCATGGTGGCTGCAGCGGTGTTTACCATCATTCGCTGGATACATCCTGGAGCGTAGGTAGTCTGCCTACGGGTCCCATACCGAACTGGCGAACCCTGCTTTGCGAGCCGCTTCTTGCATGCTTGCGAGATTCTTCTGCAACTCCCCCAGCTGGCTTTGCAGGCGCTCCACTTCTTTCTGTTTCTCCGCCTGGACCTTGTTGTATTCCACTCCGTTGCGATAACGGTTGGCTTCCACGAAATGGATTGAGTCCTGCAACTTGTCGATTTGGTCCTTAAGATCGGCTACCGCACTTTTCTGTTGCTGAATCGCTGCCTTCCACTGCTCGCCGGTTTTCATAACACTGCCGGCATCGGCAGCCGCGCTTGTGCCAGCGCGAGCGCCATCGGTAAGCGATGAACTCGTTCCATCCGACGAGCTGGGTGTCGCCTCGGGATGCTCCGGTATCTCCTCGTTAGTGATGACTTTTTTTGTGTTGGAAGTTTTGGATTGTTGCCTCTGGCGTTGCTTACGAGCCAGATCGCCCAGGGATGGATTGTCAGATTGACTCTGGCCGGTTGCACCCACAGGCCCAAACAAAATGGATAGCAGTAAGATCACCCACAAACGGGCACAACGCGAAGACAGGTGGAAACGCATACATATCCCCTCGTGCTGGCAGCCAGCACGAATCATCACACGATGGTATGTCGGAAGGGAGGAGTCGACGAAGTTACGTTTGGACAGGGCTGCACGGCGGGAACCGCGCTTTCCAAGCCAATGCTCTACGGGGCGCGCCGCCGCCCGATTGATGACAAGAACGACCTCCACGGCCGAGATCTTGGTCCCGAAACAGTCCCTAGTGTTTTCGCATTATTGATTGTCTCCCACCTCATCGTTAAAGTTCCGCGCACTTGCCGTGGGGAACTCCCGCTTTTCTCATCTGTGGAGGGGTGACGTGTCCGTTAAGGCCTTGCTATCTGCTCTTCTGCTTTTGTCCGCTTCTCTCGTCGCGCAAAGCAACTACGCTGTCCTGGTAGGCAGTGTTTCTGATCCGCAGCACAATGCAATCTCGGGTGCAGAAGTGCGTGTCACGGCTGCGAGCACACTGGCGGAACGCCATGTGGTCACTAATCCACAGGGCTTTTTCGAGATTCCCGGTCTGCTTCCGGACCAATATTCAATGAAAGTCTCGGCCACCGGATTCGCCGAACGGACCGAGGCCCTCCATCTGGAAGTGGGACAAAAACTTACCGTCAGCGTCGGTTTGGTTCTGCCCGCGGTGGCTCAGACGATTGAAGTCGCCGACCTGCCTGAGACGCTGCACACAACGGACGCAGCCGTCGGGGAAGTGATTGAGCCGGCAGCCATCAAAGACTTGCCCTTGAATGGAAGGATGCTCATCGACCTGGTCCTGACCGTGCCCGGCGCCCACCTCGGCCACGGAGCGCAGACAGGCGACATGAATCCTCTTTATTGGCGGCCCGGCCAGCGCTCCGCGGTGAGTATTGGCGGCAATCGTCCAAACGCAAACTACTTCTTGCTAGACGGCACAACCGACACAGATCCCACCTTCAATACTCTGAATCTGAGTCCATCACCCGACGCCGTGCGGGAATTCCGTGTCCAGACCGGGAGCTACTCGGCTGAGATGGGAGGAGCTGGGGGTGGGCAAGTCAATATCGTCACTCGTTCTGGTTCGAATTCCTTTCACGGCACGGTATACGAGTTCCTGCGGAATGGCGCGCTGGACGCCCACTCTTTCAACCAGATGGGAAACAATCACCTGGTACAGAACAATTTTGGGGCGTCCTTTGGCGGACCAATCATCCGAAATCGAACTTTCTTCTTCATGAACTACGAAGGCTTCCGCCATGCCATGGCGGACACCATGGTCGCGACTGTTCCGACACCGGAAGAGATTTCTGGCGACTTCAGTATGAGCGGGACAACCATCTACAACCCGTTCAGCGCGCATCCCAATCCGAATTACGATCCGACGAAACCCATAAGCAAAACGAACCCGCAGATCATTCGCGACCCATTCCCTGGGAACGTGATTCCCGCGAACGCTGTCAATCCGAGCACGGGCCAGCCCCTCATCAATCCGGCAGCGCAGCAATTCATGATGAACTACGTGCCGATGCCGAACGTCGGCATGGGGACGAATATGGGTGCCATCGGTTGCGGTATGACGATGAATGGATCCCCGACTCTGGTCGGGGCGGGGACGGACTGCAACAACTACTTGGATGTTCGGAACGAACTCCACATCACCAACCAAGCCACGGTTCGCATCGATCAAATGTTTGCACGTGGAGACAGCGTCACTGCCCGCTACTCACTGGGCGCGGAAAACGGATTTATGCCCAGCAGTGGGAGTTCTTTCGTCACGCAGAATCTTCCGGGGTTTGGCGTCTTCCATGACAATTTCTCTCAGCAGGGCAGCATTGCATGGAATCACATCATCAACCCTCGGATGGTGAATACGGCCGCAATTACCATCTCTCGGCTCTCCATGTCTCGATGGGAGGAGAACTCGAACAGGAACGACATCGTCACCCAGCTTGGCATTCAGGGCATTGGATACGGCGGGCCCGGCGCATGGGGCGCTCCATTCTTCAACGTGCAGGGCTACACCGGGATGGGCGACAACTATGCCGCCACCCCCATGAAGGCGTGGGACACGATCATCGAAGGCCGCGACCAACTCAGCTGGCAGCGTGGACGCCACAGCCTGCGTTTTGGAGGTAGCTATCGCCGTTACATCTGGCCGATGTGGGGATTCTTCCAGAATCGCGGCTACTACCAGTTCACCAGCGGATTCACGACGCAAACTGCTACGAATGATGGAACAGGATCAGCCCTGGCGAGTTTTCTGTTGGGACTGCCGGCTGTAAAGCAGCGTCAGGCAGGCATTCCGCAGATGCAGTTGCGGCAATGGTACGTCGACGGCTTCGTGCAGGACAGCTTCCAGCTCGCGCATACGACGACGATCGAGATGGGACTTCGCTATGAGTACATGGACCCGCTAGTCGATATCGCGTATACGAACTCAAATCTTACTTTTCAAAACGGTGTTCCATCCGTTTTCATCGGAGGACAGAACGGTTATCCGAAAGGTCTGAAGTATCCCAACACACGAAATCTGGCGCCGCGCTTCGGTATTTCCCAGGCGATTCCCAACCGCGGCCTGGTGCTGCATGGCGCATTCGGTATGTTCTACACGCCAGTTGACATGAACACCTGGTGCAACCAGCGCCATAATGTGCCATACGTATTTCCGGAGACACAGCAAAGCGACAATTTCGTGCCTTCCGCTGGCATCATCGCTAACGGTTTCAATTTCGGCGCACCTGTTTTGGGGCAGACAACGGTCAGCTTCGGCGCCCTAGATCCGCATGCCCCCTCGCAGTACATCGAACAGTGGAGCGCGTCGGTGGAGAAGAGCTTCGGTCAGAGCACTAGGCTTGAGCTTGGATACCTGGGCGCCCACGGCGTTCATCTGCAGCGCGCTCACCTGATCAACAACGCGCCTCCTGGGCCGGGCGCGATTGGTCCGCGTCGTCCGTTCAAAACCATCAGTTTTGTGCCGAACACCGTATTACCTCCCGACGTGACGGTAGTCAGCACGACTTTTCCAGTAAGCACGATCAACCTTCTCGAGAACACCGCTCAGAGTTGGTATGACGCGGGCTACATCAACGTGCGCCGCCGCTATACGAAAGGCTTCAGCATACTGGCGAATTACACCTGGTCGAAAAACCTGAGTGATGCGCCGGACTTTCGCTCTCCCATGTTCGAGTCTACGATCCCGCAGAACAATAATGACCTCGCTGCCGAGAAGGGACCTGCTTGCGACGTGCGCCATCGCTTTGCGCTTAGCGCGGTTTATGATTTCCCGCGTTGGGGACGTTCAGGATTCACCGATGCGATCACGAGAAACTGGCACATTTCGACCGTATATCAGGTGCAGACCGGTTTCCCGTTTACCGTTTCGGTGTTCGGCGACACCGCGAATTCCGGCACAGTGCTGGGAGAGAATCCCATTCGCGCCAACGCCACCGGCAAGGACGAGTTTGGATCGGGCACGCAAACGGCGAGCCGCTGGTTCAACACCGCCGCGTTTGTCGCTCCTCCCGCCTTCACCTTTGGAAATGTTGGTCGAAACTCGATCTACGGGCCCGGAGCGCAGACTCTGGACTTCGCTGTAATTCGCGACTTTGGAATTACCGAAAGAATGAGGTTCCAGTTTCGCGGCGAATTCTTTAATAGCCTCAATCACACCAACCTGGGCACGCCCGACCGCTTCGTGAATACGCCTCAGTTTGGCACGATCACGGAGACCACCACTCCGGGTCGGGAGATCCAGTTGAGCGCGAGGTTGTCGTTTTAGAGGAACTCTCTTTTCCTGGTGTGCAGAATGTCTGTGGCTACTTGACCACGGCGTGTTCGGGGAGCCACGCCGTGATGACTTTCCCGCTGGCGTAAGCCCCTTCGAATCAATCAAATCTCGATTGGCGCCCTTCATGCCATTCCTCTCGATGACTGGGGATCACCAGCACGGGAGGCCACTATGGCAAACTTTACGCAACTTCACCTAGAGAACAAGACACCGCAGGAAACTCCGAAACAACCGCTCAGAAAGCCTTCTTTGTCCAAAGAGAAAGCGCTCTTTGGCGCGGGGCTGCTCGCGGTCACGGTTCTTTCCGGCGTCTTTCTTCTCATCACCAATGGCTGCTCAAAAGGGCCCGCAAAGAGCGCGCCCGAGATTTCGACCAACCAGAACCCTGTAACTCCTCAGAGTCCGACGAATCCTGCGCCGGTGGCCAATGCCACATTGCCCGCCACCCAGGATGTCAAACCAGTGCACAAGCGTGTCCAGAAAAAGGTGCCAATCGCCACATACTCGGACTCCGTTAGCGGGATCTCATTCCGTTACCCAAAGAACTATGTTCTGAAGACCGGGGATAAACCGAACCTGGATCTGGCCGGCATGGGCCCGATGAAAGTGAATTTCGTCCAGCCGGGCGGGATGACCGTCGCGGCCATCGAACTTCCACACAACGCTTTCCCGGGGACTGATTTCAGCTCTGGGTTCTTTAGTGTCAGCCTGAATTCGGAGTTGTCCGCCGCGCAATGCGACCTTTTCGCAGCGCCGGCCAGCGCGCAGCCTGAGAGTGAGCCTAGCGCACCGATGAAGGCCAAAATCGCCGGCACTGACTTCTCGATGGTAGAGGACATCGGCGGTGGCGAAAATCACGATCCTCGTACTCGCTACTATCACCGGTTTGAAAATGGAAATTGCTATGAATTCGGCATGGGAATCGGGACTAATGACGCTTCCGTGGCTGGTGTGAAGCCAGTCAATCACGAGCAGGTGTTCCGAAAGCTGGAGCAGATCCTGGCGACGGTGAAACTGCAACCCGCCGTTGTTCCACAGGTAGCCAGCGGCACGCACGTCCATCCTGTGGTGGAAGGAGGCAAGGAGTAATTCACAACCAATCCCTCACTGGATCACTGCACAAGGCCACGCTGCACGGCGTGGCCTTCGTGCTGCACTTGCCGCAAGTTAGTCGAATTTCATTCCGGTGAATTGAATTGTAAAGACGTACTCAGAGGTTCCTCTTAGTGACGCTCCCGCGTGACTTCGCGCATCAAATGCAAGAAGGAGGAGCAATATGTACGTAATTACCGGAGCAAGTGGCCACACGGGAACAGTCGCTGCCAAGACCCTTCTCTCGCGCGGGCATTCCGTGCGTGTTCTGGGACGCAATGCTGAGCACCTGCGGCCTCTGACTTCAAAAGGCGCTGAACATTTCTTATGCGATCTCACCGATGCCGCCCGTCTGACGAAAGCTTTCGAAGGTGCGGAAGCAGTCTATGCCCTCATTCCACCCGCTATGAACGACAACGACTACCGAGGTTTTCAAGATCGAGTAAGCGATGCTATCTCTGCGGCAGTAGCGGCTTCGAGAGTCAAGTTTGTCGTCACGCTCAGCAGTATCGGAGCCGACAAGGCCGAGAAGACAGGTCCGGTCGTGGGCTTGCATAACCTGGAATGGAAGCTGAACTTAATTCAAGATGTGAATGTCCTCCATTTGCGAGCAGGCTATTTCATGGAGAACACGCTCGCTCAGGTGGGCGCAGTCAAGGCCTTCGGTAAAGGCATGGGCCCCTTGCGTCCCGAGTTGAAGATTCCCATGATTGCGACGCGGGACATTGGAGCTGCCGCTGCGGAAGCTCTGCTGCAACTGGATTTCAAGGGCAAGCAGACACGCGAATTGCTAGGTCAGCGCGATCTGACCATGCCGGAGGCAATGACAATCATCGGCAAGGCGATCGGCAAACCCAATCTCGGATACGTCCAGGCATCGGACGAACAGTTCGAGGCCGCAGTCATACAAATGGGATTGTCTCAGAACTTAGCCAGGCTCATTCTCGAGATGGCGCACGCGATGAATTCGGGACATATGATCGCCCTGGAGCCACGTTCCGCGCGCAACACGACCCCCACGGAATTCGAGTCATTTGTTGCGGAGGAATTTGTACCTGCCTTCAGGCAGGCGACTGCAGCCTAGACCAAGAACATTTCCACGGTAAAAAGCCGCAGGTTAGCTGCGGCTTTTTTTGTGCGTTGCGTCTGAAGCGAACTTTACTTGTCGTTGTGCTTGTCGCGATAGATGCTGCGGCTGATGCGGTTCTGCTGGCGGTTGATGCCTGCCTGTTCTTTCTTGGTCAGGTGGCCGTTGTGCTTCGCCATATCGGCTTGCTCCCGTTTCTCAACTGCAGCCTCGCGCTTCTCAAGATTGGCAGCTTCTTTCGGATTCAACGAACCGTTCTTGATCCCGTTACCAATGCGCTGTTGCTGCCGGCCTTCGCGGCGGTTCACCTGATTCACGCGCGGATGGCCAGGATCGACCACGCCCGGTCCGGCGCCCGAGGTTGTCGTGCTGGTTGCAGTTTGAGCAATGGCGGAACCGACAGACAGCAGTCCCCCCACCGCCAGGACTACGAGCGGATTGGTTGGTTTCATCATGGTCCGTACTAACCCTCGGGCATGAGATTAGTTGCTGTAGTATTTGGGGACGAGGTTACGAAAGTGAATGGGCGGCAGTCACGGTACCATTCTTCGCAAATGGCCTTCTAAGTCGCGGTTCCGTGAGTGGTTCGCGATCTCGATATCTCACGCTTAATACTGTCCATAGCGCCCTTTCACGGAATCGAGCAGCTTTTGCGAGTCAAAACCGATACCGTCTTTGAACACCATCTCCACGTTCTCCACATCCTTAATTTGGGCCGAGGGATCCCCCTTGATTACAACCAGGTCGGCATTCTTTCCGACGGCCATCGAACCTATGTGGTCCTGTTGTCCGAGATAGGTAGCCCCATTGAGGGTCGCAACCCGGATGGCTTCGACCGGAGAGAATCCCGCCTCGACCAGCAACTCGATTTCGCGCTGATCGCCAAAGCCGGCCACGACACCTCCGTTGCCTGTCGGGTCTGGTCCCGCGATCAACAATCCTCCTGCCGCCGCGAAAGCGTGCTCTAGTTCCATGCCGCGCTTCAGCAGGGCGGTCCAATCCGTCTTCGAAGGCGGCAATGCCGAGGGGCGCTCACGGTTGTAGAGATATGCTTCGCGGGAGGGTGGGGACATCGCATCCAGTACAGCCTGTCGCAAGGGAGGCCGATGATGCACGCGGTCAGCCTCGAACACGCCTCCACTCTCAAACACCGGCAGGGTTGAGGTGATCGCCACGTGATGCTTGATCAATGTATCGAACAAATCTTTGGCCTCGGCGCTGTCGGGCGTCATGCGTTGCAGGGTCGGCGTACCCTCGCCCTCTGAGCATACGTCGGGCTTCTTGCCGGGATCGAGTTGCGTATTTACGAAAAAGCCGTGTTCTAGGTCATCGATTCCAAGCTCCGCTGCCTCCTTATAATTCACTGCGCAGAGATGACCGGTCACCTTGATGTTCCTTTTGTGCGCCTCCTCAATTGCAGCTTTGAGTTCGGCGCGAGTGATGTTCATGTACGCCTTGAACGAAGTCACGCCTTGGCCGGCCCAGTAGGCGACCAATTGGCGTGCCTCGTCCGGCCCACTTAGGTGATGCATCTGGATGAAGTAACTGTCCGAGCCCTCCAGGTACGGACCCGTGACATCGATATGCGGCCCGACCAGATGGCCGGCGTCGATTTCGTGTTTCAAGTTCAGATCCGAATAGGTCTCGACGCTGCCGGTCGTGCGCATGGTCGTGACGCCACAAGCCAGATAGAGGCGTGGGGCGGAGAACGTCATCTGCGGCACGAGCAAGGGCTGTTCGTCGTTCCACTGGCTATCCAGGTTCGGACGTGCAATATAGAAGAGGTGATTGTGCATGCCGACGATGCCGGGCATGACGGTATATCCGCGGAGATGAAGAACGGTTACTCCGTCGGGCGCTGTAACATCGGAACCTGTCTGGATCGCCGCGATCTTGCCGCCTTCCACCACGACGTTCTGGTCTTCAACTGCTGGACTGCCGGTCCCATCAATAATCTTCACGTGCTCCAACACGACACGGGGAGCTTGTATGCGAACATACTTCTGCACTTCTTTGGACAACGACGAAGGCTGCTGAGCAAAGGAACAAAGCGATAGCAACAGAGCTGCTGCGATGAGACAAGCAGTTGCGCGCATAGACTCTCCTGAAAGGCGCCCTATTGTAGCGTGGCGCGCAAGCGCTCGCCGGTTATCGTCTCAGTCTTGAGGGGGGGGATATACTCGGGCGCGAGAAAGTCGATCCTCTTTACGGAGATCGATTTGACGACAAGCCCGGATCCCGATCGACGGGAGCATCTCCGACTCAAGGCGACAGACAATCCTTCCGCTTCCGATCGGAACGAACCTGGAGTTGAAGCTTCAATTGGATGACACGCTTCTTGTGTTAGGAACGGTGGTCACTTCCGATCCGCAGGTGGGCAACGGGATCCGATTCTCCCGAATGCTGCCGGATGATGCTGACCAATTGCGGGTTTTCTGGAAGACGCGGAGAAAAAGGAATCATGACAAGCTTTCGCCGCTGGACATCAACTTTCGTGGTGGTTGTTCTGATCTTCCTGGCCGATGCGTTCCCTCAGGATGCAGCGTTGAAGGCGAAGCCAGCGGACTGGATTCAACTGTTCAACGGCAAGAACCTGGACGGTTGGACGGTCAAGATCGCGGAACACAAACTCCATGACAACTTCGGCAATACGTTTCGAGTTGAGAATGGGCTTCTGAAAGTCTCTTATGATCACTACGACAAACTCGATGGTCAGTTTGGACATCTTTTCTACAACGACAAGTTCTCGTACTACCTGATCGCCGTGGAATACCGTTTTGTTGGCGAGCAGGCAAAAGGCGCTCCGGACTGGACCTATCGCAACAACGGGATTATGGTCCACTCGCAGTCTCCGGAAAGTATGGGACTCAATCAAGAGTTCCCGACATCGATCGAAGTGCAGCTTCTAGGCGGCGACGGCACGCACGATCGGCCCAACGGAAACGTGTGCACGCCAGGAACAAACATCGTCATCGATGGCGCACTCTTCACTCCCCATTGCTACCGTCTGGCCGCCAAAACTTTCCACGGCGATCAGTGGGTCAGGGTGGTCGCGGAGGTTCTCGGTTCGGAGAAAATCACGCATTACGTGGAAGGCACTCCCGTGTTGACCTACTCCAAACCTCAGTTGGGCGGGGAAGCGATGAGCCCGGAGTTCGCAAAGCGTGATGGCGAATTGTTGAGCGAGGGATATATCGCTCTTCAGGCAGAAAGTGCCCCCACCGAGTTCCGCAAGGTGGAGCTGCTCAACCTTGCGGGCTGCATGGACCGGAAGGCTCTAAATTTCAGGCCGTATTTCGTCAAGGCGGACAACGCCTCATGCAAGTATTAGAGCTAGTCTCGTTAAATAGTCCACGAGAGGAAGAACTTCACCTCAGGGGGCTGAAGCCCTTTGCCTATGCGATCGTTGATGGCACGACTGAAATCGCGCCCTTCCCAGTTGTACTTTTCCTAGTCATGGCCCTCCAAGTCGTGTCCCTACAGCCGTGCCTTTCCAAAACACACCTAAGGAGACAATCTTTTACGGTCGACGGCAGCCGCCCTATCGACTTGCAGCAATCCGAACGATATTTGAATACGCGGAATTCCCAGCGTCATTCACTGCGCGCACGCGGTAAGAAACGCTTTGCCCAGCCCGATACGAGGTGTCGGTGTACGCGGATGTCGCCGCCGAAAGCTGAGTAACCTTTTCCCAAGATGGCGCGCCCCCTTTGGCATCATTCCTGCGCTCGACGATGACTCCGGTGGGGCCCCCGCCGTGGACTTCCCATGACAGCTTGGCGGCATTCCCACTCGCTGAGACATTTAGTGAACTGGGCGCCTCAGGCAAAACGGGCCAGTCAAAGTAGTTTTCGTCAGCGATCGCCATTACGCTGTCGCGAAGCGGTAGAGCTTCAAGAGTGTCGGTTGTTCCTTGCTTCCATTTTAGAGGCTTGATCTCTCCTGAGACGACATCGATGAGGACGGGATGCGTAATCCCCGTGTTCTTGACGGTCAGGTCTGCATACAACGAGGGAAACACATTTCCTGGCCGGCTATGGGCGGCAAACCAGTAGGCCACAATCGCATTTCCTGAATCCCTGCGAAACCCGTATCCCATGAAGGGGAACCCGGCTTGCCGCCGAAGAGCGGGCAAATCGGGACTGGCGATCTCAATCGACGCGTCGAACTTGGTGTCGGAGAACAGGGCATTCGTGTTCTGCAACGCATGAAACACCGGGCGCGGCGTGAAGTCGTACTCGTGGTTGGTCAGGCCATGTATGAACCCAAAATCGTCGTACTCATTGCCGTCAGTGCCCGCGGCCAGTAACCAGACAAATGTCTTCACATCTGCAGCGTGGTTATAGAGAATTCCACGCGGGATGTACTTGGACTGTACGGATTCGTCCGATCCAACCCAGGAAGGGATGGAATTGAATTCATCATCGAAGAAGGGAATGTCAGGCTTCACTCCAGGGTAGTGAGCCACCAGGTCGCGCAGGGCGCGCGGCGATTCGTTTTGATAAGCGCCATAGTCCATCGCCTCGGGATTCATGTTCTGGCCATAGCCCGGATAGGTATGGTAAGCGTACACGTCGATGCCAGACGCACATTTGCAGACGTCAAAGGCCTTTTGCGTGAATTCACGCGCTGGATCGGCCTGCCCTCCGTAGATCACCTTCGCTTGCGGGTCCGCTTTGTGCACCGCCTCGACGAAAGGTCCCAGCAGCTTCCCATAGTCTTCGGCATTTCCCCACGAATTCCAGTAGCCGATATCCTGCTCGTTCCACAAAGCCCAGTAATGAATGCGGTCGCGAAAGTGCCTTACCATCCATGCACTGTAGCGATTGAACGCGGCAATCTGGTCCGGAGTAGTGGGCGGCCAGAAGACTGAATACAGACTGCGATCATCATTGTGGAACGAACCTGGCTGAGGCACACTCACATCTGGCAATTTTCCGCTGGGCGACGTGTACATGACATTGCCATAGAGCAACTGAACCTGAATTTTCATTCCGTTGTCGACCAGTGAATCGACGGGATCTTCGAGTTCGGGGGAGCTGGAGAAAACTCCACGCTTCTGCTCAATCCAGTCCCAACTTGTCCGGTCCGAACTGTTCTCATACTGGCCGATGCGGATCCACTTGAACCCCGCGTCGAACATCCGAGTCCACCACCAGCGATTCCAGGGCAGGTAGGGTTCGCGTGGGAGGTCTGAGTTGATTCCGAATCCCTCGCGAATCTGGGAAGATCGTTTTGGAGGGACGTGGTCGGGCACTCGCCGCGATTCCTGGGCAGCAGAAAAGGGAATAAAAATAACCGACAGACACATCACTGCGAAGCAAAGTGAAAACTCCGAACGACTGCTGCACGGCAGGAAGTATCGAACCATGATTCACCCTCCTCGAAACTTCACACGACGACAATGTTCAACAGAAAAAGTAGCAGGTGTGCACGGCGGAATGCGTACGATACACCTTCCTCATTCGCTTGTCAGTAACAACTGGGCTTAATCCGTGTCCTGTACCTTGGCCACGCCCCAATCACCTTACTGGTTGGAGATGGCAGAGTTGACGGCGCCTGTGTTTCGCCGTAAAGTGGCGCGATTTAGAGAATGCAGCAACGTTGAAGGGGCCGATCTATGTCGGAGCTCGCTGTTTTGGGTGGCAAGAAGGCAAAGACCAAGCCGTTTCCGGTTTGGCCGCAGTATGACGAAACGGAACGTCAGGCTCTGATGCAGGTGCTCGAGAGCCGCGTGTGGTGGCGGACGCCGGGTACGCGCACGCTCGAGTTCGAGCAAGCGTTCGCAAAGTACCATAGCGCCAAGCACGGAATCGCAGTAACGAACGGCACAGCGGCGATTGAGGTCGTGATGGCTGCGCTTGGAATCGGTCCAGGCGACGAAGTCATTATTCCAGACTTCACGTTCGTGGCGACGGCGAGTGCTGTTTTGTTTGCGGGAGCGCTGCCCGTGATGGTTGATGTCAGCGCGGAGACGCACTGTATTGATCCAGACTTGGTGGAACCCGCAATCACGCCTCGCAGCAAGGCCATTATTGCCGTGCACATGGGTGGACATCCCGCGGATCTCGATCGGCTTGGTGAGATCGCCGCGAAACACAAGCTTGCCCTCGTTGAAGACAGTTCGCATGCGCACAGCACGGAGTGGCGTGGACGCCGTATTGGAACCTTTGGGAGTGCAGGCACGTTCAGCTTCCAGTCGAGCAAGCTGATGACAGCAGGCGAGGGCGGGATCGTCATCACAAATGACGATCAGGTGGAGCGCCTGGCGCGCTCGGTGCACGACTGCGGCCGCATGCCTGGAGAGTGGTTCTACAGCCATTACATCTACGGATCAAACTACAGATTGAGCGAGTGGCAAGGTGCAGTTCTCCATGCCCAACTCGGCAGGCTCGATCAGCAAACACAGCATCGCCATCGCAACGCGAGATTGCTCGACCAGTTGTTGGGGAAAATCGAAGGCATTACTCCTCAGAAGCTCGATCCTCGCTGCACACGCAACGGTCACTACGCTTACATCTTTAATCTTGAGCGTCGCGCCTTTGTAGACATCGGCACCGAAGACTTCATCAAGGCTCTGAACGCTGAGGGCATCCCCACACAAGCCAGCTACCCACCGGTCCATGAGCTGGATGTCTTCCGGAACGGCGAGTACCGCAAGAAACTGAGCGGCACGCAGAAAACGGAGGAGCATGCTTTCCTGAAGCAGACCTTCCCCGTGACGCAGAACGCCGCTTGGGATGCGGTGTGGATTCCTCAGCCTGCCCTGCTTGGGGACGAGCAGGACATGCATGAGATTGCAGACGCGATCGCGAAAATCCAGAAGAACGCCCCTGCTCTGAAGAACACCCCTGTCACCGCGGGACGTGGTTAGTGGCCAGTCGCGCCGATCGTGCCCGCTATGTACCTTACGTGCGTCACCGCAATTTTGGGTGCAGGATCAGGGAGTTCCGTTTTCATGGTCTGCGCTGTGTAAGCCTGGAAAATCAAACTCTGCGCGTCTCGGTTGTGGCCGACAAAGGCGCAGATATCTACGAATTCCTTCACAAGCCCACGGATACTGAATTTCTCCTGCGCACACCGCTGGGTCTGCAGGCGTTGGGGCCAGTACTTCCCACGATTCAACTGCGGGAAGGGAATTTCACGGATTTCTATGAGGGTGGATGGCAGGAATTGTTTCCCGTTGCGGGAGACTTTCCCGCCGAGCACAAAGGTGCGCAGTTCGGGCAACACGGTGAGGTCGCTCTGCTTCCGTGGAGCTATCGGATCGAAGAAGATTCCCCGGAGCGAGTCGCCGTGAAGTTCACTGTTATCACGAGCCGGACGCCCTTCCTCCTTGAGCGCACGATGATTCTTGAGGACGACGCTCCGGTTCTCAAACTGCGCGAAAGAGTGGTCAACGAAGGAGACGAGACGCTGGAATTCATGTGGGCGCATCATCCGGCTTTTGGATGGCCATTTCTCGATGAGCACTGCGAGGTCATTTTGCCGCGCTGTGAGGTGGTCACGCTTCCGGCCGAGATCCCAAACACTTCTCGACTTATCGAGCAGGTGAGTGAATGGCCTCACGCAAAGGGAAAGCAGGGACAAGCGGTAGATCTATCCAGAATGCCGGGACCGGAACAGAAAGCGCATGACCTGGCATTCCTGCGTGGTTTCGAGGAAGGGCGGTATGAAATCCGGAACCGGGCCCGTGGTCTCAGTTTCCAGATGCGCTGGCCCATTCGCACCTTTCCCTATTTGTGGTACTGGCAAGTCACGCGGGGAGCATTCGGATATCCATGGTACGGAACCACGTACAACCTTGCCCTCGAACCGCACTCCTCGCTATTTCCGATGCTGTCACGCGCGCTGGAACAAGGTCACGCACTCAAACTGAACGCTGGCCAAGAACTGACTGTTGGGTTGGAAGCCGCGATTTTGACTCTTTGACGTCTCAATATTGAATGAATCCAGTGGCGTATCGAAACGCCTCAACGCAATGTCCATCCTTCCTCGGTTGCTCCTTGCGCATTTCTGCCTTTGCCTTTTCCAAATCCTTCGCATCCCAATCCGGACGGTACTTGGTGACCGAGGGTTCGAATTGGCTGACCTGCTTTGCGGCTGCTTCAAGCTTGAGGTCTGCAACGGACTCGATGTTCACCCAGTAGTTGGCTTCTTGTGGAGCGGGATAGAAGAAATACATTTCCGGCACACGATAGGGTTCCAGCCCCTGCTGCAGCTTCTGATTCGGAAAGTACAGCCAGAACTCGGCCGCGCGTACTGCATCGATCGTGTTGAACGCAGCCATACGGTGATCGGTCTTGTGCCAGCGCTCGTACCACTCGCCCGGATCCACACTGAGCAGAACATCAGGACGGATGCGCCGAATGATCGCGGTGGCCTCCTCGGTCAACTTCGGCTGCGGCGCGTATTCGAGCATTCCGTCGTCGTAGCCCATCCATAGAATGTTTTCCTTGGGAGTTCCGAGCAGGCCTTCGGATGCTTCTTGCTCGGCGCGTCGAATGCGGGCAAGCCGCTCCGAACTCATGTCCGGATCGTAGGAACCCTTGTTGTCGTTTGTGTAGACGACGATGTAGACCTTGTTGTGGTTGCGATTGAGAAGAGCAATCGTGCCACCCGCTCCGAAAACGTCATCGTCCGGATGAGGAGTGAAGAGGAGAATCGTCTTGCCATGTATTTCTTCGAGCCGCTGGCTCTGGGCGCTCAGGTTCAGCGAAATTAAGGTAAAAAACATCCATAGGATCGTTTTCCGCACGGCCAACCTCCAAGAAACACGGGGATATGAACTGGCGAGCCGAAAAAGGTAACGCAATTGTGCCGAAGTTTCCACTGAGCGGAGGTGTCTCTGTGGCCCGCTCAACGCGAATGGCGAGTGCACTCAGCCGAATTTCGGACGTCGCTACTTCGCCCAGCAGCCTGACATGACAGCGTTGCTGCCGCTTGACTATGCGCAATTGCAGATGTTTTACAACGCTTTTCAAGCGTCTTTGAATAAGCGCTTCGCGAACGGGTTCAATTTCCTCGCCGCCTACACGTTCGCAAAAAATCTCGGTAACGCGGATGGCAACGTAGGCGGATTCATTCAGGACTCCTACGGAGGTGCTGCCATCACGAACACCGCCACGGACAACCGCCAAATTGAATTTGCCTTGAAATACACCTTCTGAAATTCTGGCACCTGTCTTTCCGTGTGTGAGATGTGCCATCAATCGATCCACGCCCAGCTGTCAGGAAAGTCGAATGTTTGTCGAGTCCAGCGAAGATGGCATGAGCGTGGCTAAAATTTCGGTACACCGCTAAACGGGACGAACCAAGCCGCGCCGGGTAGCCTCAGAATTGCGCACTAGCAGCACAACCAGAATCATCGCCAAAAACGGAACCAGGCCCGCGACAATCACGATTGGATCGAAAGAATGTCCCGCCATCTTACTGCGGGCGTCGGAGAAGTATCCAATCAGCATAAAAGCAACGATCGTACCCAGGCCAGCGGCGGTTCCGCTCATTCCACTCACCGTAGCCACCGACTCGCTGTGAAACAGGTCGGAGGGCAATACGTTCGCCATCGTTGAAAAAGCAGCGTAGGAGAAGGTGGCCATTGCAAACAGAAGCGCAATGAGGAACAAGTTGCTGGTAAAGACGGTCGGCATGAGCATCGTCACACCGATCCCGCCAAAAACTACGACAGCTTTCCGCGCCTTTCCGAGTGGCCATCCTCGCTTGATCAGAACTCCGGAGATCCAGCCTCCGAAGAAGTTGCCGAGATCCGCGGCGAGAAACGGAAGCCAGATCGCGACAAGGCCGGTTTTCAACTCGATTCCCTTGGCTACAAGATAAATTGGGAACCAATCTGTAACGAAGAACCAGACAGGGTCCGTTAGGCCTTTTGCGACAATGGCTCCCCAGGTTTGCGGTAAGGAGAGCAGGACACGCCAATCCAGTGGCTCTCCTTTTACTGCTTGCTCCTGCGCCTCTTCTTTGTCAGCCTTGTCAGCCACGATCATTTGCAGTTCGGATTCGCTAATCCGAGGGTGCGATTCCGGCGGATGGTAGAGCCATCGCCAAACGAGCAACCATAGGAAACCCAGCGTTCCGGGGATTACGAAGGCAGGGCGCCAGCCCCATCGAAAATAGATCCAGTAGATCAGCCAGGAGGCGATTGCGCCCCCCACGGAGGAACCGCTGTCGAAAAATGCGGTGGCCAATCCGCGTTCGCGCTTTGGAAACCACTCGGAAACGGCTTTGGTTGCCGCCGGCCAGTTCCCTGACTCCCCTGCCCCAAGCAGGAAACGAAAGCTCGCAAAACTATAAAAACCTCGAGCCAAACAGGTGAGCACGGAAACCACGGAATAGAAAGCTACTGTCAAGGACAAGCCACGCCGGGTTCCCACGCGGTCCATGAATCGTCCGAATGCTGTTTGTCCGAGCGAGTAAGCGATTCGAAAGATGATCACAATCTTCGCGTAGTCGGTGTTCGTCCAGTGATACTCCAGCTTGAGATAGGGGGCGAGGAACGACAGTGTCTGCCGGTCGATATAGTTGATGGCTGTAGATGTGAAGAGAACTGCGGCAATCCACCAGCGCAGATTCGAGATCGGCCGCCGAGCGGGAACGTCGGGTTGGGGTCGAAGCGTCGAGTTTGCGAGCTTGCTGATAGTTGTCCCTCAGTGCAACTCAGCGTTAGAAACCGCTATTCGGAGTCGAAGATTGCCGAGGCTCTGCCTGGTAATCCGCAATATCCCATTTTCGTTCGACCGGACGTGCTGAGTGCCCGCTGAGACTCCAGGCAGCACTGCCCCAGGAGATGAGGAGACGTTTAATCCGCCGAAGTTAAGTTCGTAAGTCGTGCTAGGCTGCAAGCCTGTGACGATCAAGGAATCGCAGGCGAGTTCCGGCAAGGATACTTCCCCAGATCGCACGATCGGACCAGACGAACTGAACAGCACCATCGGACCTCGCTCGAACGCCGCGCCTTGAAAGTTCACGCCGTCGAGGAGTTCCACTCGCCTTTGCCCGGTTTTTCCAATGTTTCCTATCTCAAAGACGTGAAGAAAGAAATCCTCCGCGGCCGGTGATGCCGGCGATACCTCCACCCGCCAGCTTCCGGGCACAACGTTCTTCCGATTAGAGCTGAGAATCTTATCGAAGTCTTCGCCCCAAAAGAGCTTCCACATGTGTCGGCGTTTCGGATCCTGCGGCAGGGACGCTCCGCCGGCTGGTTCCAGCGGCCAGTTCTCTCCCGATCCCCACGTTCCGCCATGATCGTCGCCGGGACAATAGAATTCGTAACCGTTTCCACCTCTTCGCGTAATGACACGATCCTTGGGCAAGAGTGAATGGACAAATAACTCCCCCCCTCCTTCCGCGAAGCGGAAGGTCTTCGCGCCGCGGAAATCCTGAACACCCGATGGTACTTTGCCTTGGTCGTCATCGACACTGGGCCGATTGACACCGTGGAGCAACCATGCTTTTCGAAACGACGGATCGGTACTGACAACGCGATCAAAGACAAACAGAACACTCTGCTCAGGTACGTAAAGCAGCTCGCGCGTGAAGCGCGTCAGTTTTTCGCGAGAGTAGCCGCGACTGGCATCTCCCAGTGCGTAGTGATATTGACCGGGGACATGATCCACCAGGCGCATCGAGCCGAGATCCCACAAGTCGCGGGTACGCTCCCAGTCGCTGCGGCTCCGGATGGTGTTCCAATAGCGCGCCGAATTCATCCGTTGCCCGCCGTCGTTTGCCGCGGGCAGCAAGTTGTCGGACCAGAAGAACTTCTCTGCCGGATCGTAAACTAGAATGGAGTTGTGAGCCACGGTCCGGCGATAGTAGTTCAGATAGTGCGGACTTTCCGTGTCGGTGTAGTCCGCCCCGCTGTCGATGGCTAGATATCCCCCGTGGTAAATCGTGAACTGATTCTGGTCGAGATGTTGATGCTTGGCAAAGTACGGGCCGCAATCGAATTCGATCCAGGTGGAGTCCTGGCTCCAACCATCCCGCATGACAAGATGCCCTACTCCAGCGAAATACTTCTGTCGAGGCAACTCGCTCTCGCCAGCTAGGTCTGGATTGCGAGGGGTGACCTCGGGATCATCCCAGAGAAATTCCAAGACCGGGAGCACCCATTCCTTTGGGAAAAATCCGCTGCTCCGCAGAAGCCATGCGCTGTAAGGGTCTTTGAAGCGGTTGATGGCATATCCCAGAAGGCTCGTGTCTCGCGAGTCGAGCACTGGGTATTCATTGTCGCCCTCGCGCGAGGGCGTGCCGTCAGGAAGCAGCTTGTACAAATATGTTGCCCCGATATTGCGGAATACAGAAAAGTGGTAAGCGGAGTCCGCGCCTCTAGTCGTTCGCTGCAACTCCGCCAACATGGTAAGCGAAGCCCACGTGATGCGCATGTAATCCAGTGATTCGTGATAGCTGCCTTCCGGGCTAACGATACTTGTTACTTCGAGCACGTTGGCCATGCACTCGCTAATCTTGTCGCGCCACGCCCGGCAACGGCTATCACAGTCCGGATACCCCTCGACGGCGGTCGACGCGAAGGCGGCCAATGCCAGGTATCGTACGGCATAGTTGTGATAAGAAAATTGGCCCGGGTCAGCAAAGTCCGGAGTCGAAAGCATGGCGGCGGCCCCATCTCTCAATTCCTGGGCCACGCGCCCTTTCAGAGTGGAATCGAAGCCGCGATAGTCGAATAACCAATCAAAGGCTAAACCCCAGCGAGCGTAGTCGACCCAAGAGCGGGAGGGCTTCCCACCACTGGAGAGATGTTTGGACCGCATCTCAGCGATGGCCCGCTCCGCATAGTCATTCTGCCCCGTTAGCCGCCACGATAGCGCCCAGCCTTCCATGTCCTCGGAAGGACGCTTACCGGCAGCGTAGCGGGATTTCAGGATCGGTAATCCTGTAAAAGGGTCGGCGTTCGCGATTAACATGCGCGGCCGGCGAACGGTTTCCTGGGCCCTCGCCCGGCAAGCCGCTGCCAGCGCAGTTGCTGCCATTGCCGAGATAAAGTCACGCCTTCTCATAAGTTCAATGCACGATTACAACTTTTATGGCTTGAAATCAGATCAGCCGCGTGAACGTTTTACGGACCCCGATTTGCCAGAAATAAAAGAAGCCAAACGAAACCGCGTTTCCCAGAGACCGCCCGGGAAAGCATTCTAGGATTCGGACAAACCCTTTGTTACCTTAGAGATTCTAGTTGCCGCCTTCACTTTCGTTTTCATGCTATTTTCTTTCTTCTGGTAGCCCTGTGCAAGTGTATAAATAAACGAGAAAAACGTTATCAAGGGCGCATTGCGGCTCCCTAGGTCCAAGGACTCACGGATGCGGATTGCCAGAGACAATCGTTTGCTCGCCGAACAACGACGGCGAAAGATTCTGGATCTCATCGAGCAAAAGGGACAGATCACAGTCCGAGATCTTGTCGACAAGTTTTCCATATCGGCTGTAACGGCGCGTGCAGACCTCGATGATCTTTCTTCGCAGGGAATGGTGGTGCGCTCACATGGTGGCGCGGTTCGCCAAGTAGAAGCGAGCCAGGACTATCCGCTGCGTCTGAAAAAGACGCTCCATCATGCGGAAAAAGCACGAATCGGTCGTGCCGCCGCAGAACTGATCCAGAACGGTGAGACCGTGATTCTGGACTCAGGAACGACCACCGCGGAAATTGCCCGCCACCTGAAAGCCCGAAGACTGCAATCAGTCAATGTCATCACTCACGCCTTGAATGTTGCTTACGAACTAATCGATGCACCGGACCTTAACGTGATCATGATCGGGGGGTTGCTGCGGCCCGTATCGTGTTCGTTCGTTGGCCCCCAGGCAGAAGCCATGCTCAAAGAATTTCACGCAGATCGTCTGTTTCTGGCTGTCGACGGGTTCGACCTGGAAACGGGACCCTCCACCCCCGATGTGCTGGAAGCGCAGCTGAATGGCGTCATGGTGAGCATCTCCAAAGAGATAAATGTGGTTGCCGATTTCAGCAAATTGGGCCGCCGGAGCGTCTCTCGCATTGGTCCGGTTTCTGTTGTTCACCGTCTCATTACCGACAGCCGCGCCCCGACGGAGTTCACTGAGGCACTGCGCAAAGCACAAGTTCAGGTGATTACGGCTTAGCTTCCGACATGGCTAGACGCGTGTAGTGATAAGCCAACATCCGGTCGGGTAGCAACAGTGCTTGCCGGAATCTGTATTTCGCCTCTTGCTCTCGGTTCAAATCCTTGGCCAGCGACCCAGCAACGTACATCCACCAGCTCGGGAAGCCGCTGGTTTCGCTACGGCTGGTTGCCGCGTCGAAAGAAGCTTGCAGTCGATCCTCCCACTGCGACGGCGTGTAGCCCGGGATTTTCTGCGCAGCCATCCACGCCCAGTGCGTTTGGTCGGGGGCCGAGGCGGCAGCAGCAAGCGCAAACTTGGCTTTAGCCTCATCAGGTTTGGCGCAAGCTTCATAAACAGAACCCAGAAGATAGTTCGTTCTGGCCGATTGAAGAAAAGGCTCTAAGCCATCCCGCGTAAAAGCCAACCCTGGAACTTCGGAACCAAGTTGATTTGCGGCGGACAGTGCTTCGTCGCACCCACCTTGCTTTGCGGCACCTAAGGCCCTCTGCAACTGCACCTCGATCCAGACCTGGCGAACATTGGTGCCGCCTTCCTCGCGGGCGAAGAATCGATGATGGAACAAGCTAGTCGCGCGTTCGAAGTCTCCGGCTTCCGCCAGGTTGAGAATCAGCTCGAAGATCAACCCTGGTGGAGCGGAATCCAGCTTCGGATATTTTTCCAGAGCCGCGACCCGTTCTTTTGCCGGGCTGTTGGTCAGACTGAGCGATTGGTCGATGCCCAGGTAGATAGCAATGTTCTCTGGATCACTCTGTAGCCCGTCGCGAAATGCTGAGAGTGCGCGCTCGGGGTCATTCTTCACATGAAGCAGTGCCAATCCTGTGCTGGCGCTCAACACCGGGATCGCGGCGCCGGACTTGCGGGCTTCCGCCCACTCGTTGAGTGCAGGATCAGTCATGGCGCGCGAGAAGTAGAGAGTACCCAGCAAGTAGTGAGCCGTGGCGTCCGAAGGGTTCGTCTGCAAAGCAGCACGCAAGACGATGAACTCCTCGGCACTGTTCGGGAAAACGTAGGCGGTCGACAGTCTCGCTGCCGCTTTGTAGTCTTCGGACGCTGATTGGCCCAGCTTTTCGCGGCAATAAGCTCGAAAATAAGCCACCATCGAATGACTCTGCGGCGCAAGCGCACCCGGTTCCTGTTGGTCCTGAACGGGAGGGGGATATTTTCGCGAAAGCACGCCAACCGCCTTCTCGTACAGTCCCAGGCGCATGTACGCCGCGGCCAACTTGAGTACACGATCACAGTCGTTGCCTAAATGCGCGAGATTTGCGGTTCCTGTTTCCTCCAGGAGAACGGCACTGAGCGGAAAACGGTTCAACCCTTCTTTTGCGAGTGCGAGCCCCTCTTGAGACTTGCCCATCGCGCGCTGGATCACAGCCAGTTCTTCCAGGGCGCGAACATCATCCGGGGCTGTGCGATGCGCTTCGGAAAGATGTCGTTCAGCTGCTCGCAAATCGCCGGACCGGGCGAGCAACTCGCCGAGACGCAAAGCCGCTGCCGATTGAAATGTCGGCAATCGCCCCGCTTGTTCGTACGCCGTACGGGCATGATTGAGGTCACCGACTCCCTCGTAAGCGAGACCTAGGTAGTAGGAAATCTCTGGGTCGGTCGTATCCCGAGAATGGAGGGGTTCGAGAAAAGTCTTCGCCTCCTGGTATCGCAGCAGAGCCGTGGCCAGACGACCAGCGCCCTTTCCGGCGGCGACGCCGTCGGGAAGTTTGGTCAACGCTTGCCTGTAGTCCTCGAGCGCGTCCAGATTTCTACCATTCAGTTCATCGTCTCTGCCCAACTGAACCCAATCATCGTAACTGCGCTTGTCGGGATCGGGCATGCGATGGGACGCTTGTGGCCCAACATGGATCTCCGAATCCGGAGTGAAATCGTATTCGCCCTCGGTCTGGCGCAGTAGAACTCCACCTTTCGCGTCTGCAATCTCTATCGTGTACTTCGCTTGCGGATCAGCATTCGGTACCTCATGGATCCAGGCACGTTCGGGCATGAGGTCCACTTTCTCGTGGAACACTGCCTCCTTGCCCTTCATGATAGAAACCGTGGCCTGCGGCACTGCCTGATTCGCGTTGAACCCAACCTGGAATCGGTTGGCGCTTCGACTGAGATGAGCCGCCCCGGCGCGATTTGCCCGTGAGATACCGCCAATCTCACGCACCGGCATCCAGTACTCAGTGAAATGAATTGCTTGCCGGGGTTCAAGAAACGCATAGGTTTCCTGATTGCGAAACAGACCGGCCTGCACCTCAAGATATCCGCTGTTATCGTCGGAGAGTGCTTTGCGCCAGTCCAATCCATCAGCGTCGACACCCCACGACCAGATCTTCTTCGCCGGGACGTCCTCGTACTCGGCGAAATGCACAGTCCCGAAGTTGGTGTGCGGGCTCCACACACCCATGAAGTTTTCCCGGTTGCCGTGACTGAACATGGAAACCGGCCCCTTGGTGTGGTTGCGGACGATGCTGTAGTCGATGCCGTCGGTATCCACAGGCCAAGGATGGACCTCGGTGAACCCGTGAGTCGCCACATAGCGCATGGGATATTCGATGCGCGTGTCCTCCCAGGCCGAGACGCCGGCATTGTTCCACCAGTAGAAGCGATGCCTTGCGTCGCTTCGATTGGAGAGGGTGACATGCTGCTCCAGCAGGGTCGATTTTGGACGCAATACTAGTTCGACCGTCCACTCCATGCCATAGACACGATCAACGTTGCCGACTGTGACCGAAGCACTGCCATCGTCGTGCTTCGCGAAGGCAAAGTTGACGGGGGACATGGTCATCCAGTTATGCGAGACCGGAAAGTTGAACTCAACGCCAAACGCGGCCCACGCCCCGCGATAGGCGATGGCAGCCTTCTTGATGGACGGGTTCGCGTAAAACATCGACTTGCCGGAAATCTTGTCGATGCAGGTGTAGAGGTGCCCGCCGATGTCCGGCAGCACGGAGCACTTCAGATATTCGTTCTCGAGATAGATCGCACGCCATGCGTGGTCGACCCGTTGGCTGGTCAGGTTCGTCCGCATGGTGTACGGATAGTTGAAACGATTGGTCGTGAACTGATCGAAAGGCGGGTTGGGATCAGGCAATCCCTCTTCGTAAGTTGGAAGCGTGAGTGTGCCTTGCCACACGCGTACTTGCGCGCCGGCAGTCAACGCCGAGGACAGCAATGCAAGAACAACGATTCGTCGAAGCATCCTAAATTCGCAGCAGCCGAGCGGCGTTTCCGTTGTAGACCTTGCGCAGAATGCCGTCAGGCAAGTTGATGCCATAGATTCGCCAGCGTCCCTGCGGAGGTATCTTTGCCGGTGCGTAGTCGAAATACTCGTCCTCCGTTTCCAGGAAACGATAATAGATCTCGTACAACTGATCGTTGAAGACTTGCTGCGGAAACTCGTCGCCGTGAGGAGTTGCGTCAGTGGCGAAAAGAATGCGGTCTTGATATTTATCAAAGAATTTTCTCGCAGTGAACGGTTGCCTTCCGAGTTCGCCGATGCGCGCGGCCATGTCCACGTGCATGTTGGGAAACCGGTCCAGGTTCTCGGCGACGTTTTGCAAATTCTCTGAGAAATTTCCAAAGTGCAGGGTCACAAACTGCGTTTTTGGGTGGCGTGCGAATACACGGTTTCGGGCTTCAATCAATTCCGCATTGCTGGGAAAGTCACCGCCATAGAACGACCAGTCGGGGTGATTGTTCAACTCTTCGTAGCGCTCGTTGAAGCGATCGGTAGGAGTGAAAAACGCCACCGGGTCGGAAATATGAATGGCGACCGGCATGTTGAGTCGCCCACAGGCGTCCCACATAGGATCGAAGCGTGGGTCATCAATCTTCACCAAGGGCCCAGAGGTAATGTTCTCTCGGAGATAAAGCCCAAGGGTTTTGAGAATCTTTAGCCCTCTTGCTCCATCCCGATGAGCTTGCTCAATCGCCTGGCCTTGCAGCTTCGGGTAGTCGGGTTCCTTAAACCGCGAGTAGGAAGGCTCGGTGAATGTCAGAAACCGGCCGGGATATGCACGGTCATATTTCGTCACCGCCTCGACCAGGCCTTTCTCATACCCACCCGTCAGGTTGACCATCGTCTTGAGGTTCTTGCGGTCCATGACGGCGAGCAGTTCCTGCGGAGTCCCCAAATATTGGCGGTCTGGTGAGAGTTCGACACCCTTCTCCGATTTCGTCGAGACGGAGATGTGGGTGTGAAAGTCGATCACCGGGAACTTCGCGCGCGGCACGTGGGACTCGTGAACCTGAAGCATGCTCTTGGGTTCATACTGTGAAAGGTCCAACGGAGCAGGCTTCGGTTTATCTTCGGGTGCGGCGACCGCTGCTCTGCCGATTTCGGTTCCGGCCCCCGCCATCAGGCCCATTCCGTAGAGCCACTGACGTCGATTGATCACTTGCTTGGCCTCTCTTCCTTAATCTTATTGTCCCGGCTCAAGTGCAGGAGTGGCAATGTCGAGCGGGCGCTTTTCGCCAGTGACCGACCCGTGCCAGACACTTCCTCCAAAAGTAGTGATGTAGACCTTGTTATGGTCCAGGGGATCGGGAACCACACGCTGGCCCCACTTGAAGTTGAATCCGGGAATTCGCGTCCAATGCAGACCACGATCTGCCGATCGCCACGCCGACGACTCAAAGCCTGCAGCATACAGAATGTTGGGATCCGACGGATCGATCGTGATGTCGTAAATGTGACGATCCTTCTCCAGCACTTGCTTCCAGCTCTTGCCGCCATCTTCGGAGAGGAAGATGCCGCCGCCATCGCCGTGCACTCCTGTAGCCTTCGCCCACCCGGCGAGATAGAGACGGTCCGGCGAGTTTGGGTCG
>Ga0075423_10000796_pt1 | contig 26653 bp, 24 predicted proteins | sample SoiMethybrSBSTD2_FD_80114 | JGI IMG/M metagenome (GOLD analysis project Ga0075423, IMG submission 80114) | Bulk soil microbial communities from a Populus tree surrounding site in Tennessee, USA - Soil MetaG P. TD hybrid SBSTD2 | ecosystem: Environmental > Terrestrial > Soil > Tree plantation... | reverse complement strand
CGGATCGCAGTGCGCAGGAGGCCCGCGGCGTCCTGCGCGTTCGACGGGAAGGCGATGCGGATGCCGGGCGTGTGCGCGAAGATGCTCTCCCCCGACTGACTGTGATAGGGCGCGCCGCCGCGCAGGTAGCCGCCGATCGCGACGCGGATCACCATCGGGCACGAGAACGCGTTGTTCGATCGATACCGCAACATCGACATCTCGTCGCGGATCTGCATCATGGCCGGCCAGATGTAGTCGAAGAACTGGATCTCGACGACCGGCTTGATGCCGCGCGTCGCCATGCCGATCCCCCGGCCGATGATGCTCGCCTCGGCCAGCGGCGAGTTGAACACCCGGACGCTGCCGAACGTCCGCTGCAGCCCGTGCGTCACCTTGAACACGCCGCCCTTGCCGGGCACGCACTCGAGCGCGGCTTCGCGGCTGCAGTCGGCGACGTCCTCGCCGAAGACGACGATGCGCGGGTTGCGCGCCATCTCGTCTTTCATGGTGCGATTGATCGCCGCGACCATGGTGTCGGGCTTGCCTTCGGGAACGGGCTGGCTGTCGAAGTCGCTCGAGGCGGGGTCGATGTCGGGAGAGAAGACGTAGAGCTGGACGGTGTCCCGTGCCGGTTTGTCGGAGGCAATCGCGCGGTCGGCCGCGTCGTTGATCTCGCGTTCGACCTCCTTGTGCAGCGATTCGAGCTCCGACTCGCTGGCCAGGCGCTCGGCCTTCAGGAACTCCGCCAGGCGGACGAGGGGGTCCCGCGTGGCCTCTTCGGCGCGTTCCTCGGGCGTCTTGTAGAGCCGCTCGTCGTCCGAGAGCGAGTGCGAGTACGGGCGAATCACTTTCGCGTGGACGAACGCCGGTCCCCGCCGCGCGCGCGCGTAGGCCACGGCCTCCTGCAGGGCGGCGTAGCTCGCCAGGAAGTCGGTGCCGTCGATGCTCTGCACGAACAGGTGGGGGAACGTGGTCACCAGCTTCGAAATGTCGCCCCCGGGGGTCTGGACTTCGACCGGCACCGAGATCGCGTAGCCGTTGTCCTCGACGACGATGACGACCGGCAGGCGGCGCAGGCAGGCGTAGTTGAGCGCCTCCCAGAACTCGCCTTCGCTGGTCGTCCCGTCGCCGAGCGACAGGTACACGACTTCATCGTTCTTGAACCGGCGATCGCGATCGTCGATGCCGGGGATGTGCTCGTAGAGGACGCCCGCTTCCGCGCAGCCGATCGCCTGCAGGCACTGGGTGCCGGTCGGGCTCGACTGGGACACGATGTTGAGATCTTTGTGGCCCCAGTGCGACGGCATCTGGCGTCCGCCGGAGCTCGGATCGTCCTTCGCGCCGACCGCGCTCTGGAGCATCTCGAGCGGCGTGACGCCGAGCGCCAGGCACAAGGCGCGATCGCGATAGTGCGGATAGAACCAGTCGTGGGCGGGTTTGAGGTTCAGGCCGGCGGCGGTGACCACGGCTTCGTGACCGGCGCCGCTGATCTGGAAGAAGATGAGGCTTTGACTCTTGAGCTGTATTTCCTTGTCGTCGAGCTTTCGCGACAAGAACATGATGCGGTAGGCCCGAAGCAGTTCGTCGCGCGACAACCCCAGCGTGCTGGCGCTTCGGCCGTTGCTGACTGCCGTACCCTTCATGCGCGGAGCGTCCCCTTCCTGCCGTGCGCACACCGCGGCAGAGGCGGTCCTTCGTGCCCTGTAAAAGCTAGATTATAGTGTCTTTCGCCCGAAAGGACATCCGTGAGCGCGACCTCCGTTCGACTGCACCGCTGGGACGAAATTGCCCTCGAAAAAGTCACCGAAATGATTTCACGAAAGATCGTCACCGGCGACCGGGAGATGGTCGGCCAGGTCTACCTCAAGAAGGGCGCGCTGGTCCCGATGCACTCGCACGAGAGCGAACAGATGACCTACGTGCTCCAGGGGGCGCTGAAGTTTCTCATCAACGGTGAAGAGATTACCGTCCGCGAAGGGGAAGTCCTGCACATTCCGTCATGGGTGGAGCATCAGGCCGAAGCCCTGGACGACACGTTCGAGCTCGATCTCTTCAGCCCGATTCGGCAGGATTGGCTCGATCACACCGATACCTACTTCCAGCGCGCCTGAATCGCTGCGCGCCGGCGGCCGCCACACGAAGATGAAAATCACGAGCACGTCGGGCGACGAGTTTCAACTGGTGATCGTGCGCTATCAGTTTCCCGACGTGCACGAAGATCGGTGGGACTCCAACTGGCTGATCGTGAACGGCACCGTGTCGGCCGGCGGCGAGAAGTGGCGGTTCACCGATCCGTGCGTGACCACATTCGAGCTGGCGGACCTGGCCGACTGGCTCGACGAGCTCGCCAGGGACGGCGATCAGCCATCCGGGTTCGAGTTCACCGAGCCGAATCTGAAGTTCACGTATACGCCCTGGCCGCACCGCGCCGTGCAACTCACGTTCGCGCACGAGAGCGCGCCGCCGGCGCTGTCCGAGGTCGAGCGGCGGACGGGCGTGACCGTGGAGTTTCCGATGTCGGGGTCGCAGGCGGCAGCGCTCGCTCTCGAGATCCGGCGGGCGCTGACGGACTATCCGATCCGGGGTGGCGCGGCGTGACCGTTCAGTGCACGTGCCGATCCCAGTCGGATCGGCCGCCGGAATACACGTCGAACCGGCGGCGCAGCCGGTTCATCTTCCACTTCAGATAGCGGTATTTCAGTTCGGCGGCGAACCCGCCCCGGCCGGCGCGAAGGTAGAGGTATCCGATCACGAGCCCGCCAAGGTGTGCCGCTTCCGACACACGGCTCGTGGGTGAAGACAAGAACGCCATCGCCCCGACGATCATCACGAAATACTTCGCGGGGATCGGGAAGAGCAGGAACATCAGCAGCGGGCGCTCAGGATAGTAGAGCGCGAACGCCAGAAGGAGCCCGTAGAGGGCGCCGGATGCTCCGATTGTCGTGCCGAGATACGTGCCCGAGCTGGTGCCCATCACGAGTCCGACCAGCAGGACCGTGAACCCGGCGCCGACGCCGGTGATGGCGTAATACTTCAGGAACTGCCGGGTCCCCCACAGGCGTTCCAGCTCCACGCCGAACATCCAGATGCCCAGCATGTTGAACAGAATGTGTACAGGGCCGCCGTGCACGAACAGGTAGGTGACGAGCTGCCACAGCCACTGCCGCTCGACCACGGCCTCCGGCGACAGTCCCAGGTAATAGAAGATTGGTCTTTCGAAGAAATACGTGGCCACGAACATGACCACGTTGGCGAGGATCAGCCACTTGACCGCGGGAGTGATCGGTCCCGGTCCGAAGGAATAGTGGACGGCGGCAGGTCGAGGGGCGTAGCGCGACATCGAAGGTACTGCGAGCGAAAGAAACTATCGTACCACGGCCGTTCCACTCACAGCGGGTCGGCCGCGGGTGGAGTCGGCACGCGCGCGGGCGCCCGCGCCGGCAGCGGCATCGCCAGCGCGGCGGCCGCCAGCGGGACCAGGGACAGGCCCCGCAGCGTCGATTCGATCCCGATGCGATCCGCGATCATCCCGACGAACGGCACGCTCAACCCGCCGCTGCCCCAGGCGAAGCCCATCATCAGCGACGACACCGTCGCGGCGCTGACCGGTGCAAGCGCCTGTCCAAATGTGACGTTGACCGGCAGGGTCGACTGCAGAAAGAAGCCGCCCAGCGCGACGAAGATCACGAAAACCCATCCATCGCTCAACGACGCCAGGAACAGGAATGGCACGGCGAGCACCAGCGACAGGGCGATGACCAGGCGCGCGCCGTAGCGATCCGCCGCAGGCCCGCCCAGAAAGCCGCCAATCCCGCTCGCGAACAGATACGCCGCCACCGCGCTGCCGGACGTCGCCAGCGACATGCCGCGGCTGGTCAGCAGCACGGGCATGAATGTCGCGAAGGCGATCGACGTCATCGTCCGCAGCACGACGATGAAGTAGAGCAGCGCCAGAGGGCGCACATAGGGGCGCAGCGCCCGGAATCCGGTCGTCGTCGACGTGGTCCAGGCGACGTCGGGCACGCGCGTGAGGAAAAACAGCACGACCGCCAGTCCGGGGATCGCGAGCATCGGCGTCCACGCGAGCCCGAACGATTGCGCGAATGGTGCGAACAGCAACGGTCCCATCGAGAATCCCAGCGACCCGCCGGTGATGTGCACCGACATCGCCAGCCCCGGACGATCGCCGCCGAGCCGATAGGCGAGCGCCGCCGCCGGAGGATGAAAGGCGGCGCCCCCCAGGCCGCCGAGGATCAGGATCGCCGCCGCCATGGCCATCGACGTCGACGCGGCGACGAAGCTCAAGACGAGCACCGAGATAATCGGTCCCGTCAGCAGCAGCAGTCGCGGCCGCCATCTGTCGGCGAGATGGCCGAAGGCGATTTGCGAGACCGACGCCGACAGCTGGAACAGCATCGTGAGCGTGCCGGCTGCGGCCAGCGACAGGCCGAGCCGCGGGATCAGCAGCGGCAGCAGCGGCGCGAAGATGTTGCCGTAGCCATCCACTACGAAGTGGACCGACGCGATGAAGAGCACCGTCGGATGCAGGCGAAGGCGGGCGAGGGCGGAGGCGATCACCGGCGGGCCGGAAGCACGCGGCGGAGGATGCGGCCGGTGGCCTCGGTGAACTCTTCGATGCGGAGCAGGCGCGCCGACACGATCAACGCGATCACCGCCCCGCCGATGGCGATCGCCACACGCATGGCGCGCATCGTTTCACCCGATCCGGGCAACGCCGCGACCAGCCGCGGCCAGGCGAGCGCCGCGACGGCGCCCATCACCGCAGCGGCCGCAGCAATCTTGACGAGCGCGACCGTCACGCGCCGGCCTTCGATGCCGCCGAGGCGCGCCCGCAGCAGCCACAGTAATGCGGCGGCGTTGAACAACGCGGCGATCGCCGTGCCGAGCGCGAGGCCGCGGAACCCGAGCACCCTGACCAGGAGAATGTTGAGGATCAGGTTCACCGTCACCGACGTCACCGAGACGATCACGGGCGTGCGGCTGTTGCCCAGCGAGTAGAAGGTCGGCGAGGCAATCTTCACGACCGAGTATCCAATCAGACCCGGCGCGTAGAAGCGGAGCGCCGCCGCGGTCGCCTGGGTATCGGCGGCGGTGAAGCGGCCGCGCTCGTAGAGCAGCGCCACGATCGGCTCGGCGAGCACCATCAGTCCAATCATCGCGGGCACGTTCAGCATCAGCATCAGGCGCAGCGCGCTCGACACGCCCCGCCGGATCGCGGCGTCGTCGGCCGCCGCCGCATGTCGCGACAGATCGGGCAGCGCCGCGGTCGCAATCGAGACGCCGAAGAGGCCGATCGGCAGATACATCAGCCGGAAGGCATATCCGAGCCACGACACGGCGCCCTCCTGTGCCGCCGCCAGATACGTGTTGACGAGCACGTTGATGTTCACGGCCGCCACACCCAGCGTTCCCGGCCCCATCATCCGGAGGATCTGGCGCAGCTCTGGATCCTTGAAATCGAACAGCGCCTGATAACGGAAACCCTCCCGCCGCAGAATCGGCCACTGGATGATCATCTGGCCCAGGCCGCCGAGCAGCGTGCCGATCGCGATCGCCATGATGGGGGGCCATCCAAGGCGGCGCATCACCGGAACGAGGACGATCGCGCACGCGATTGTCGCCAGGTTGAACATGGCCGGCGACAGCGATGGGATGAAGAACCGGTGCAGCGAGTTGAGCATCCCCATCATCGCGACCGCCACGGCCACCGTCGTCAGGAACGGCAGCATCACCTGGGTGAGCAGCGTGGTCAGTTCGAGCTTGCCGGGAACCGCGGCGAACTTCGGCGCGATGAGCGAGGTGATGGGCGCCGCGAAGACGATGCCGACTATGGCAATGACGCCGGTGATGACCAGCAGCGCGTTGATGACCAGGTTGCCCAGCCGCCAGGCGTGCTCGCGGCCGCGCTGCTGAATGGTCCGGGTGAAGGCCGGGACGAACGCCGCCGTCATGGCCCCTTCGGCGAACAGGTCCCGGAGAATGTTGGGAACCCGGAACGCCACGTTGTAGGCATCCATCGCGGCGCTCGCGCCGAAGTAGGAGGCCAGCACGCTTTCGCGGGCGACGCCGAGCACCCGGCTGGCCAGCGTCGCGATGCTGATGAGGCCCGCAGACCGGGCCAGACGCGAGCTCATCGAAGGCTAGAAGCGTACCACACGGATCCGGGACAGCCGGCGGCCCGCGGACTGTCCGGAATCGGAAGACATGGACACACCCAGTCGCGGTTTCGCAACGTGGATGTCACCAGTGTGTCACCGGCGTACCAAAAAAAAGGCCCCTGTCTTTCGACAGGAGCCTTAATGGAGGATGGATGAGAGGCTTGTGCGTGCCTTTCAAAACCTTTAGACGAGCGTCGCGGAAAAAGGTTTGCGGAGTTTTGATCAGGCCCCGAGCTTCCTCCGTACGAGCTCGTTGACCGTCTTGCCGTCGACCGTCTGGCCCGCCAGACGGCTCATCACCGCTTTCATCACACGCCCGAGATCCTTGACGCTGGCCGCGCCCGTTTCCTGGATGGCGGCGTCGACGGCCAGCTCGACCTGAGCCGCATCGACCGGCGGCGGAAGGTAGGCCTCGAGGATGCCCACTTCCGCGGCCTCCTTGGAGGCGAGGTCCTGCCGGCCTCCCTTCGTGAACTGCTCGATCGAATCGCGGCGCTGTTTGATCAGCGAGACGACGACCTGTTCGGCCTCCGCTTCCTCCAGCGGCCGGCCCTTTTCGACCTCGCGATTCATCAGCGCCGCCTTGGCCATGCGCAAGGGGGCGAGCCGGACCTGGTCTCTGGCGCGTATCGCCGCCGTGATGTCCTGGCCGATTCGTTCGAACAGCTTCATACTCGTCCTCATCGATCCTGATCCGAGTCTCCGAGCGTGATGTGCCAGGTCCCGGTGTCTTCGTAGAAGCCGCCTGGCACCCCGACCGCATTCACTTTCACCACCAGCTGCATCGTGGACTTGACCTGGAAATACCCGCACTTCCGCAGCGCCCGGCCGTAGGCGGCATGCAGTGCGTAGACGCGAATCTTGTCGGAGTCGGCACGCCGCGCTTCCCGATCGACCCAGCCGAGGAGCGCCGTGAGGCCGTCCTGATCGTCGGGGTCCGTCAGGAAATCCACGAGCAGCGTGACACGGCTTCGTGATTCGACGGCGTGGCGGTAGACGGCGTAGCCGACGTTCCGATCTTCGCGCCGGAGGGCCGCAATCGAATAGCGGACGTGCGGCGCCGACGCATACTTCCAATTCAGGTAGGACGCGTCCCGCCGCACGGCGAGTCCGAACCTGGGTGCGACGGACTCCCACAGCTCCGTGAAGCTCTCGTCGAACCGCTGGAGCAGCCGCACCTCGGCTCGCAGCGGTCGGGTCCTGGCGACGATCTTCACGAGCGGCAGGGTGATGGCAGAGACCAGCCGATTCAGGCCAAGCGGCCAGTTCGGACGGCGAAGCGCGCGCCGGGTCAGGGGCTTGACGAAACACGGCACCGGCCCCGCGTCCGGCCATTCCAGCTTCTGAAAGAGCTGATATGACGATTCCGAGAGGCCCAGGCCCAGCGCCGCTCCGGTGTGACGATCCCAGGTCCGAAACAGCACCTCGCCCAGCCCCTGGCGCTGACGCTCGGGCGCGACCATGACGTCCATGCCCCAGGAGCCCTTGATCTCCTTGCCCTTCAGCGACAACCGCACCGGCATCGTCGCGTACTGACCGATCAGCGCGCGTCCCTCGCGGGCAATCCAGATCTCTGGGTCGGCGCCGTCGTTGTTCGGGTTGCGCCGGTACTGCCAGTCCCAGCGCAGACGGCTGGCTTCCGCGGCGTCGATGCCGAACACGCGGCGGTACAAGGCCTCGACCGCCCGGCGATCTTCATGGCGGTATCGGACGACGTCAGCCACGCTCGACTATGCTCCGAAAGGGAACTCTTGAGCTGAAGGAGGGATATACATAAAAAAACAAACGGAGGCGAGCGCCTCCGTTTGTGGCAGTCCGCGACAGCTGAGGGTCTTACTTGTCCTTGTCGGGGTCACCACCGGGCCGGCCCCCCGGCCTGTTCACTGGAGCGTACGGGTTCGGCGGGAACGTCTGCTGCGGCTGAGCGGGCAGCATGCCCGGTCGCGGCGCAGTCGTCGGCTGCTGCTGCGGCAGACCGTTCGGTCCGACGTTCACCGGAACATTGGGTCCGAGAATCTGTCCATTCGGACCGACGTTTGGCCCCATGTTGGGCTGCGGAAACACCTGCTGCACCGGACCGTTCGGTCCCATGACTGGAGGAGGCATCGGGCCCTGATCTCCCGGTTCACCATCGTCATCATCCGGCGGAGGCTGGATGATGGGCTGAACTGCAGGACGTCCGAACGGCGGCGGGGTCATGCTGGCGGTCGCGGCTGGCGGCCGGCTCGTCGCCAGGACGATCACGCGGTCGAACTGCGAAGCGCCTGCGACACTCGCCGGACGGGGCGCCGTGATGTATCCGGCGGCCGTCCGCAGGATGACGTCGAGTGCCTCCTTCTCGGGGACGTCCACCAGCTCGAGCGTAACGGGACCGCCCATCACCTTCTCCGCGTTCACAACGCGAGTCTCGCCCACCCGGGCCCATTCGGCGAGGATCTGCCGGACGGGGACATCCTTGGCGATGACGGTGGCCCGGCCGTTGGCAATCTTGACCGAGAGCTCTCCCGCGAAGGCGGTCGTAGCCGCGCCGAGTGCAAGGAACCCACAGACGAGGCTAAGCAAGTGCTTCCGCATGTCGCTTTGTTCTCCCAGGCAGACTCCCAGTATACGCCTCGTAAGACGTCCCGGCGAGCTGGGCAGCCGGATATGTCGGGCGGGGCTGGGCGGGCTGCCCGAGCTCCTACTGTTGGCGGAAATGCTCGATGACGCGGGCGAGAATCTCGTCCAGCTCGACCGTCGGTTTATAGCCGATCAGCCGCTGCAGTTTCGTGATGTCCGGCACCCGCCTCGGCATGTCCTCGAATCCCGACTCGTAAGCCTGGTCGTAGGGAATGTGCACGATCTCCGAGGGGCTGGCGGCCAGCGCCTTGACCTTTTCGGCGAGCGCGTTGATGGACACCTCGGCGCCATGTCCGATGTTGAAGACGTGCCCGACGGCACGGGGCTCGTCGAGCAACGCGACCATCGCCCGGACGACGTCGGTGACATCGGTGAAGCTCCGGCTCTGCATCCCGTCGCCGAAGACGGTGATGGGCTGGCCGGCGAGCGCCTGCCTGACGAAATTGGGGATCACCATCCCGTACTGTCCGGTCTGCCGGGGTCCGACCGTATTGAAGAGGCGGACGATGATGACCGGGAGCTTGCGCTCCTTCCAGTACGCCAGCGCCAGGAACTCATCGATGAGCTTGCTGCAGGCGTACGCCCATCGATGCTTCGCGCTCGGTCCGAGCACCAGATCCGCGTCTTCGTTGAAGGGCACGTCGACGCTCTTGCCGTAGACCTCCGATGTCGAGGCGATCAGCACCAGCTTCTTCTTCTTGTTGGCGTGCTTGAGCACGACTTCGGTGCCATGCACGTTCGTCTCGATGGTGTGGACGGGAGCTTCGACGATCAGCTTCACGCCGACTGCCGCCGCCAGGTGCACGACCGCGTCGCACGTATCGATCATCTCCGCGAGCAGCGGCTCGTTGGTGATGGAGTCGATGGTGTAGTGGAACCTGGGATGTTTCTTCAGGTGCGCGATGTTGTCGATGGACCCCGTCGAGAGGTTGTCGAGGACGAACACATCGTCTCCGCGCTGCAGCAGCGCCTCGGCGAGGTGAGAGCCGACGAATCCTGCTCCTCCGGTAATCAGCACACGCACCGATCGATGCTCCTTCCAGCCGTCGACAAGGGGACTGAACCCTGGGTGCCCGGACGCCTCATGGCGCCTGTCGGATCGCCGCGGACCCGACCGGAAAACGGCGGACCGCGGCGACGATCCGATCGACCGCTGCGACCTCGAGTCCCGGATACAGCGGCAGCGAGACCACTCGATCGCAGACCCGATCCGCGATCGGGCAGACCGCCGGGTTCTCGGTCGAGAGCGCCGGCTGCCGCGGGATCGGGACGGGATAGTGCACCAGCGTTTCAACGCCGCCTTCCTTCAGATGGCGCTGCAGATCCTCGCGGCTCTCCGTGAGGATGGGGAACAGGTGGTAGACGTGCCCGGGATCCATCTCAGGCGGGACCGCCACCGCGGCCGCTTCCTCGAGGCCCGCGCGATAGCGCGCGGCGATCGCCCGGCGCTGTCGCGTCACTTCCTCGAGACCCGCGAGACGCTCCAGCAGGATCGCCGCCTGCATTTCATCGAGCCTGGAGTTCACGCCGAACTCGCCGTGGTGATAGCGATCGGTCTGACCGCCGTTCCGCAGCCGTTTCGCGCGCTCGGCGATCCGCTCATCGTTCGTCGTCAAGGCGCCGCCGTCGCCGAGCGCCCCGAGATTCTTGGTCGGGTAGAAGCTGTACGCGGCGGCGACGCCAAAGCTGCCGACGGGACGCCCGCCGCACGTCGCGAGATGCGCCTGGCAGCAATCCTCGACGATCGCGAGCCCATGCTGCCCGGCGATTGCCGCAATCGCCGGCATGTCCGCCGGCTGACCGTAGATGTGGACAGGAACGATCGCAGCGGTGCGCGGGGTGATGGCCGCTACTATCGCATCCGGATCGACGGTGAGCCGTGCCGGATCGAGGTCGGCGAACACGGGCCGCGCGCCGACCATCATGATCGCCAGCGCGGTGTAGGCGGCCGAGAGCGGCGAGGTGATGACTTCGTCGCCGGCGCCGATGCCCGCCGCCCGCAGCGCAATCGCGATCGCGTCGGTCCCGGTTCCGACGCCGACCGCATGCCGCGCGCCGCTCGCCGCCGCGAACGCCCGCTCGAAGCCCTCGAGCTCGGGGCCGAGGATGAACCAGCCGCGATCGACGACCCGCGCGATCGCTGCGGCGATCGCCGCCCGATCGGGACCCGGCGTCAGCTTGAGGAACGGAATCACTGACTTCAGCGTACCTCGGCGCTGTCCTGGATGTATGCGGGCAGGTGTTCGCGATAGAACTCGAGCGTCCGGCGGAGGCCTTCGTCCATGGACACCCGGGGCGCCCAGCCGGTCGCGGCGCGGAACTTCTGCGAATCGGAGTAGAAGCTGCCGATGTCGATCCGCTTCTTGTCGGCGGGCCATTCGACGAAGCGCAGCGAGCCCCGCCCCGCGATGCGCACCAGCATCTGGGCGAGATCGCGGTGACTGATCGGCTCGTCCCCGCCGACGTTGAACACATCGCCGTCGCAGGTGTCGCCCGCGCCGGCGCGCAGGAAGGCGTCCGCCGCGTCGTCCACGTAGACGAAGTCCCGGAGCTGCGAACCGTCGCCGAAGATCTGGATCTCTTGCCCTTCGAGCGCCAGGCGGATGAACCAGCCGATGAATCCCTGCCGGTTGTGCTTGATCAGCTGACGCGGACCGTAGACGTTGGTGAGCCGCAGCGAGCAGGCGCGGACGTCGAAGACGTTGTTGTAGAGCAGGTGGTAGTACTCGCCGGCGGCCTTGTTGACCCCGTTGATGTCGGCGGGCCGCACGAGGTGTTTCTCGTCGACCGGGAGGTAGTCCGGCCGTCCGTATACCTGGCGCGTCCCCGCAAAGACGACGCGCACCGATCGGTTGTACTTGCGGCAGGCCTCGAGGATCGACAGCTGCGCGCGGCAGTTGATCTCCAGGTCGGTATAGGGATCGCGCATCGAGTCGATGTGGCTGACCTGTCCGGCAAGGTTGAAGATCACGTCCTGGCCGCGGACGAGCGCCTCCATCGTGCTCTGCATCCGCACGTCGGCGACGTTCAGGCGGAGCCGCGAGGCCACGTCCTCGATGTTGTAGAGATTCCCGCCGTAATCGGGAATCAGTGAATCGACCAGGAGAATCTCGGCGCCGAGATCGATCAGGCGGCGCGCGAGGTTGCTGCCGATGAACCCGACGCCGCCGGTGATCATCACCCGGCGGCCGCGGTAGAAGGCCAGGTAGTCGGCACCGCCGGACGGCGCCGGCGTGTCGACGCTCAACCGCGATCTCCGGTGCGGGGCGGCAGCGGATCGGCGGCTGTCGTGGTCCTCGACCTCGCGTCCTGGGTACGGTGCTCCCGGCGGATGACGAGCGCTACCCACAGCTTCATCACGTCGATCCCGGTTTTGAACAGACGGCGGAAGTTGAAGAACTGCGATTTCCCGAACGCGCGGTGATAGTGATGCACCGGCACTTCCGCGATGCGGAAGCCGGCGTCCTGGATCTTCTTCATCATCTCCAGGCAGATCACGCCACTGTTCTTCTCGAGCGCGACCCGATCGAAGATCGCCCGCCGCATCAGGCGGAAATCGCAATCCACGTCGCGGACCCTCAGCCCGAACAGGATCTTCACCGTGTGGTGATAGATCCGCCCGATCACGATGCGGTGGAGCGGGTCGGATCGGCTGATCTTGTAGCCGTTCACGAGATCCACGCGCTCGTTGAACGCCCCCCACAGGGCTTCCATCTCGGCCGGGTCGTACTGCGCGTCGCCGTCGGTGTAGAAGATCAGCTCGCGCGTCGCCGTCGCGAACCCGGTTCGCAGCGCCCCGCCGTACCCGCGGTTCGTCTCGTGGTGCACGACTCGAACCTGCGGATACGTGCGCGCGAGCTCGTCGGCGATCTCCGCGGTGGCGTCGGCGCTGCCGTCGTTGACGATGATGATCTCGAAGTCCGGCGTGAGGCGCGCCGCCGTCTTGAGGGACGTGATGACGAGGCTGGCGATGGTCCCGCTGTCGTTGTACGCCGGCAGAAAGACGGACAGCCCCGGTGTGGCGGTCGGCGGCGCAGGCATCAGGCAGCCGTAAATCTTAGCAACCGAGGCACTTGAAGACAAGGCAGCAGGCGGCGCGATCGCCCGCGCGGCTGTGCCTCAGCCACCTGTCCCGGTGCGCTGATCCGAGGTGGCAACAGGCGGCACCGGCTTGCGCCGGCTGAGCACCAGCCGCCACGGCACGATCAGAGACTCTGCGAGCACACGTCCCGACACCTTGCTCTGGCCGAGCCGGCGCTCGACGAAGATGATCGGCACCTCTCCGATCCGGCAGCCTCGCCGCGACGCCTCGTAGAGCATCTCGACAATGAACGCGTAGCCGTTGGAGACCATCCTGTCGAGCGGCAGGCGGGCGAGCGCTTCGCGGCGCCAGCAGCGAAAGCCGCTCGTGCAATCTGCCACCGAAATCCGCGTGACCGCACGCACGTAGCGGTTGGCAAAGGCACTCAGGAAGATGCGGTGCAGCGGCCAGTTCACCACGCTGACGCCGGTCAGGTAGCGCGAGCCGATGACCACGTCGTAGCGGCTCGCCGCCTCGGCGATGAGCGGCAGATACTCGGGGTTGTGCGAGAGATCGGCGTCCATCTGGAAGATCAGATCGGCGCCGGTCTCGAGCGCGCGGCGCAGGCCGTCGATGTACGAGCGGCCGAGCCCCCGCGGTCCTGTGCGGTGCATGACCTCGATCCGTCCGGGGTGCGTCCGGGCCAGCGCCTCGGCGACTTCACCGGTGCCGTCGGGCGAGCCGTCGTCGACGACCAGCAGCCGGAACCCCGGGTGCGCCAATATGCCTGCTGCCAGGATTGGCAGGTTCTCTCGTTCGTTGTAGGTCGGGCTGACCACGACCATGTCGAGGGGCTTAGTCATGAACCGCAGCAGTGGGCCGCTCAACGGATCCTGCCACAGTCACGGGCGGCCGTGCGCGGCGGGGACCTGCTCTCAATCGCGGGTCCTGGGTCCGCCCTCGGTGCGAAGCGCCGAGATCTGCTCCGAGACCAGCCCGACCAGGAACACGACCACCGAGAACAGGATCAGCAGCACTGCGCCGTTGGGGATGCGCGAGTGAACCGCGACATTCCAGATGCCGTACGCCACGCCGAGCAGGAACGCCGCGGCGGCGATCGGCAGGAAGACGCGCAGCGGGCTGAAGATCGTGACGATCTTCAGGATGATGACCAGGAACTTCGCGCCGTCGCGCGCCAGCCGGATCTTCGAGGCGCCGACGCGGCGACGCGCTTCGGTCGGTTCGAAGGCCACATTCAGACCGGCCTTGATGAACGCCAGCGTGGTCGTCGTCGGGGTCGAGAAGCCGTTTGGCAGGAGATGAATGAACTCGAGCAGGTGATCTCTCCGCGCGGCGCGGAACCCTGACGTGAGATCGCGGATATCCGTGCCGGTGAGGTAGCTGGCGAGGCCGTTCAGCGCGGCGTTGCCGGCCCGCCGCGCCAGCGATGCCTGTGTCGAGGAGTTCCTGGCGCCGACGACGAGGTCGTATTCGCCAAGCCGCTGGACCAGCCGCACCGCGTCGCCGGCGCTGTGCTGTCCGTCGCCGTCGAGGATCAGCACGAACTCGCCGCTGGCGCGGCGGATGCCGCTCTTGACCGCGGCCCCGTTGCCCTTGTTATACGGATGCTTGACCACGACCGCGCCTGCACGGCGTGCCAGCGCGCTCGTCTCGTCGGTCGACCCGTCGTCCACGACGATGATCTCGCGCCAGTCGGCGGCGGCCCGGATCGCCTGCACCACGCCGGCTATGGCGCCGGCTTCGTTGAAGGCGGGGACAATCACCGAAACCGAAGTCGTTGCAGCCAATCAGGCTTCCACCAGCTTCTCGATCACGCCGTCCCAGGTGATGCGGCTGGCGACCTCATAGCCTGCAGCGCCGAGCGTCGCCGCCCTGCCACGATCCGCAGCCAGTGCCGCGAGTGCGGCACCGATGTCTTCGGCCGTCGGCTCGCAGACGACGCCGTTCTCGCCGTCGACGACGAACTCGGTCGGCCCGCCGGAGTCGCGACAGGTGATGACGGGCTTGCGCGCCAGGAATCCTTCCAGCGTGACGTACCCGAAGTCCTCGTCGAACGGCGGATAGATGACGGCGAGCGCGTCACGATAGAGCTCGACCAGCGCGTCGTCGCCCACCGTGCCGAGAAATGTCACACGGTGCCGGAGCCCGCGCTCCTCGCACAGGCGCTCGAGATTCGCGCGCTGCGTGCCGTCCCCCGCAATCATCAGACCGACGTGCTCGGGCACCGCCGACATGGCGCCTACGATCAGGTCGACGCGCTTGACGGTTTCCAACCGTCCGACCGACACCACGTAATCCCCGTACGCGCCGGATTGGAGCTGTCCGGCCAGCCGCGGCGGATGATACAGCGCCTCGGCGGGCAGCCCGTTGTATCGGGTGAGCCGGGCCGCGGTATTGCGCGCGTTGGCAAAGATACGCCGGCATTCGCCGAGCATTTCGGTATCGAGACGGATCAGCGTCTCCCGCAGCCCGACGTCGGGTTCCACGTGAGCGAAGTCGCTGTACACCGTTCCGCAAAGCTCGTACGCAGCGCGGTGCTGATGAATCAGCCAGGCGACCTTGTTCTCGTGGCGCGCGAAGTACGTGGGGAACCTCGTCGCGATCAGACGGTCGATCGGCCGGCCGTTGCTCTCGTTGAGGTTCAGCAGCCGCCACGCCGCCGCGTGCGCGAGGATCTCTCCCTTCGGATTCCAGGTGAACGGCACGCTCACGAGCTCCGCCTCGTAGCCTCGGGCCCGGAGCGCGTCGACCAGCTGCCGGACGTGCGCTTCCGCGCCGCCGGTGACGAACGGCACCTGCGCCTCGCAGACGAGGACGGTCCTGACGCCCATCACGTCGCGTGGCGGAAGTTGATCACGTCGCCGTCGAGGACGATGTAGTCCTTGCCTTCGAGCCTGAGCTCGCCGTGATCGCGGCACGCGGCCAGCGTCTTTCGCGCGAGCAGGTGCTCGTAGCGAACCACTTCCGCACGAATGAAGCCGCGCGAGATGTCGGTGTGGATCTCGCCGGCGGCCAGCACCGCCGGGGTGTCGCGGGGAATCGACCACGCGCGGCATTCGTCCTCGCCGACGGTGAAGAACGAGATGTAGCCGAGCAGGTCGTAGCTGGCGCGAATCACCCGATCGAGCCCCGATTCGTGGAGACCGAGATCGGCCATGAACGCGGCGCGATCCGCTTCGTCGAGCTGCGCGATCTCGAGCTCGATCTTCGCGCAGATCGGAACCGCGCGCGTCGCAGCGCCGGTCAGAAAGCCCTCGAGCCCGGCAAGCGCGACGGCGTCCTGCGCCTGTCCCAGATCGGCCTCGTCGAGATTGAGCACGACCAGCAGCGGCTTGGCCGACAGGAACTGAAAGCCGCGCAGCCGCTTCGCGTCGTCGGCGCCCAGCTCGAGCGCGCGCAGCGGCCGTCCGCTTTCGAGCGCCTCGCGGCATCGGACCAGAATCTCCTGCTCCTTCCGCAGGTCCGGCGTGTTGGTCTTCTTGAGATCCCGATCGAGGCGTTCCAGCCGCCGTTCGACTACGCCCAGGTCCGCCAGGATGATCTCGTCCTCCATCGCGCGAACGTCGCGGCCGGGATCCACCGAACCGGCAGGGTGCGGCACCGCTGGATCCCGGAACATCCGGACGACGTGCAGCAGCGCGTCCGCATTGCGAAACGGCGCGACGTCGAGCAGGGCCTGCGCCCCGCCCTTGGCCCCCGCGGCGCCGGCGATATCGGCGAACTCCACGGTCGCGGGCACGCGTTTGCGGGGGTTGAACAACGCGGTGAGCCGATCGAGGCGTTCGTCAGGGACCCGCGCCACGCCGACGTTCGCGTCGGTCTTGCCGCCGCGGCTCGGAGCATCGCGAACGCTGGTCAGGAGCTGGAAGAGGGAAGTCTTACCGGCGGAAGGGAATCCAATCAGGCCTGCACGCAACATAAGAACAAGTGAGTCTATCCCGGCGGGGACCGCCGTCGGCCGGCGTCGAGGCGCCCCTTCCACTCCAGACCACCTCCGTTGAGCCAGAACTGCCCGTCCCGACACGTGTCGGCAACTCGAGCCATGAGCTCGTCGGTTTCGCCCTTTGGCGAAAGTTCGGCGTAACCGCAATAGCATCTGCATTTTGCGGTTGACAACCCCCTGATCGTCCCCTAACATCGCCGTGGATTTTTGTGGAGCTAAGTGGAAATAAGGCCGTGCTCCGGGGCAACTATACGGCGAAGATCGATGACAAGGGCAGGCTCAAGATCCCGAACGCCTTCCGCAGCCTCGTGGAGGCTCAGCACGGAACCGAGGTGTTCGTGACCAGCCTGACCGGGGAAGACGTCCGCATCTTCCCGATGCCGGTCTGGATTGCCCTCGAAGAGCGACTCGGACGGATGCCGTCGACCCACCCGTCGCGCCTGAAGTATTTCGATCGCGCCAACTACTTCGGCCAGATGGCGGAGATCGATTCGCAGGGCCGCGTGATCATCCACGCCCGCCTGCGCGACTCCGCGGGCATGTCCGGCGACGTCGACGTGCTCGGGCAGTACGACCACCTCGACGTGTGGAATCACGAGCGCTTCCTCGCCAAGCTCCAGCGCGAACCTTATACCGACGACGACGCGCGGTCGCTGTCGGAGTTCGGGATCTGATGGACGCCCCCGTGCACGAACCGGTGATGACCGCGGAGACGATCGCGCTGCTGGCGCCGTCGCGCGGAGGTCTGTTCGTGGACTGCACGGTCGGCCTCGGCGGACACGCGCGCGCGCTGCTCGAGGCGGGGGCCTCGAAGGTCCTCGGCCTCGATCGGGATCCGGAAGCGCTGGCCGTGGCGCGGGCCAGGCTCGAGGACTTCGGCGATCGGGTCGAGCTCGTGCACGCCGACTACCGTCAGCTCGGTCGGGTGCTCGACGATCGCGGCGTGGCCGGGGTCGCCGGCGCGCTGGCCGATCTCGGGGTCTCGTCGATGCAGCTCGATGCGGAAGGCCGCGGATTCAGCTTCCGCCGCGACGAGCCGCTCGACATGCGGATGGATCGATCGCAGGGCCCGACCGCCGCGGATCTCCTGGCGGACGTCGGCGAGGAGGAGCTCGCGAACCTGATTTACGGCCACGGCGAAGAGCGTTTCTCCCGCCGCATCGCCCGGGCCATCGTCGAGGCGCGCCGCACCGCTGCGATTACGACGACCGGGCAGCTCGCCCAGCTCGTGCGCCGCGCGGTGCCCAAGCGCGGATATCAGCGCATCGATCCCGCGACTCGCACCTTCCAGGCGATTCGCATCTGGGTGAACCGCGAGCTCGAGCAGCTCGACGCGTTCCTCGCGGAGGCGTGCTCGCGCCTCCGGGCAGGGGCGCGGCTCGCCGTCATCACCTTCCACTCGCTCGAGGACCGCGTCGTGAAGCACGCGTTCCGCGCGCTCGCACAGGGCGGGATCGCGCTGCAGATCCTCACCAAACGGCCGATCGTCCCGGGCGAAACCGAGCTCGATCGAAATCCGCGCGCGCGCAGCGCCAAGCTCCGCGCCATCGAGAGGCTCGCATGACCGCACGTCGTGGACTGGACTTCGAGTACGCGATCAAGAAGGACGTTCGCAACAACCCGATCGTCCGCGAGATCGACGAAGAGCGGCAGCGCCAGTTGTGGCGCACCGCCGGGATCAGCGCCGTGCTGGTGCTGGTGTTGCTGTTCTCGGCCTGGCAGACGCTGGAGCTGGTGCTGCACGGCTACGAGGTGCAGCGGCTGGAACGCGAGCGGGCCAGCGAGGAAGAGGTGAACCGGCATCTCCGGCTGGAGATCGAGACGCTGCGCTCACCGCGGCGGATCGAGGAAGTCGCGATCAAGGACCTGAACCTCGTGGCGCCGGCCCGCGATCAGGCCATCGTCATCGAGCGCGTGGCGCCCACCGCGCCGCCCGAGAAGTCCATCGTCGCCCGTCAGGGCACCCCGGGCGACCCTGAGCCCACCCGCAGGGCCGCGGCCCGCTGACGCCGCGCGCAGGAGGACCGGTGGCAGAACAGCAGCCCAGCAGCGGAGCCGAACGCGACCCGCGCGCAGAGCGTGGCGCTCCTCGTGTCGCCGCGCCCGCCCTGTCGTCGCCCTTCAAGTGGCGCGCGATCCTGCGATCGCGGCTGCTGGTGGGCGCCGTCATGTTCGGCGGCTGGACCGCCGGCATCCAGGCGCGGCTGATCTATCTGCAGGTCGTCGAGCGTGCGGACATGCAGGCGCGCGCCGACCGTCAGCACCTGCGCACGCTCACGGCCCCGGCCAAGCGCGGCGAGATCGTCGATCGCAACGGCCATGTGCTCGCCTACAGCGTCGACGCGGACAGCGTCTTCGCCGATCCGTCGGAAATCGAGGACCCCGATCAGGTCGCCCGGCTGGTGTGCGCGGCGCTCGACGAGTGCGGCGCGCGCGACCGCCAGGAGATGGCGCAGAACCTCCGCCGCGACTCGCAGTTCGTCTATCTGGCGCGAAAGGTCTCTCCCGATGAAGCCGCGCGCGTCAAGGCGCTGGACCTGAAGGGCGTCGCCTTCATCAAGGAGAGCCGGCGCTATTACCCCAAGAAGGAGCTCGCCGCGCACGTGCTCGGCTACGTCGGCCTCGACAACACCGGCCTCGCCGGGCTCGAGTCGACCTACGATGCCCAGGTCCGCGGCCGCGAGGGGAAGATCCTGATTCAGACCGACGCGCGCCGCCATGCGCTCAACAGCCGGATCGATCGTCCGGCCACCGCCGGCGTCTCGCTCGAGCTGACGATCGATCAGTACCTCCAGAACATCGCCGAGCGGGAACTGCGCATCGGGGTGGAGGAGAACAACGCGGCGGGCGGCACCGCGCTGATCATGGAGCCGCACACCGGCGAGATCCTCGCGCTCGCGAACTGGCCGACGTTCAATCCGAATGCGTTCGGTCGCGCGGACGAGCGGGAGCGGCGGAATCGCGCCATCCAGGATCTCTACGAGCCGGGATCGACGTTCAAGGTCGTGACCGCCTCGGCCGCCCTCGAGGAAGGTGTCGTCCACCCCACTGACTGGATCGACTGCTCACCCGGCTACATCACGTTCCCGGGACGGAAACCGATTTACGACTTCCATCGCTACGGCACGCTCTCGTTCTCGGATGTCATCGTCAAGTCGAGCAACATCGGCGCGATCAAGGTCGGCCTGCGGCTCGGTCCCGAGCGCCTCGGACGGTATGTCAGCCGCTTCGGGTTCGGTCAGCCAATCGGTCCGGACTTCAGGGGAGAAAGCGCCGGCATTGTCTGGAATCCTGCCAAGCTCGATAACAGCGCACTGGCCTCCGTCTCGATGGGCTATCAGGTCGCGGTGACGCCGCTGCAGATGGCCACGGCGGTGAGCTCGGTGGCCAACGGCGGGTCGCTGATGGAGCCCCGCGTGGTCCGTGCGTTCATCAAGGACGGCCGTCGCGCCACCGTCGCGCCCAGGATGCTCCGCAAGACCATCTCGGCTTCGACCATCGCCGAGCTCCGCACCATGATGGAAGGCGTCGTCGAGCGCGGAACCGCGAAGGCGGCGCAGATCGACGGCTACACCATCGCGGGCAAGACCGGCACGGCGTCGAAGCTCGTGAGCGGGCACTACTCGCGGTCCGACTACAACGCCTCGTTCGTCGGGTTCGTCCCGTCTCGTCAGCCCGCGCTCACGATCATCGTCGTCATCGACTCGCCGCACGGCCGCGGCTACACCGGCGGCGTGGTTGCGGCGCCGATTTTCAAACGCATTGCCGAGGCCTCGCTTCGTCAGCTGGGTGTCGCGCCGACGGTCAACGCGATGCCGCCGGTTCTCGTCGCGCGCGCGGATCCCGCCGCCGCTCCCGCCGTGCAGCGTCAAGCCTCGGTCCAGCAGGGCGTCGTGAGCGCGGCGATCCCGCCGCCGCAGCCGGGGATCATGCCGGACCTGCGCGGACAGAGCGCGCGTGAAGCGCTGCGGACGCTCATGAAGATCGGCGCCAGTGCCCGGATCACCGGTCAGGGCGTCGTGGTCGAACAATCCCCGGCCGCCGGCGAGCCGCTCGCCGGTGGCGAGGTGGGGATGCTGAAGCTGGGACGTCATGCGCCGGTCCTGCCGGCCGGAGGCGGCAGCCAGTGACGCTCGGCGTCCTGATGCAGGCATTCGCCGATCGCTCCGGCGTACCCGTGCCGCCGCTCGAGGCCGCCGCGTCGGCCCCCGTGTCTTCGATCGCGTACGACTCGCGAAAGGTCAGGGCGGGCTCGGTGTTCGTGGCGCTGCGCGGATTGCACGCCGACGGCACCGCCTTCGCCCGCGAAGCGATCAGCCGCGGCGCCGTCGCGGCCCTGTCCGAAGCCGCCGCGCCCGCTGACGTGCAGGTGCTCTGGGTGCAGGTGCCCGACGCGCGCATGGCGCTCGCCGCGCTGGCGTCGATCTTCTATGGCGATCCCAGTGAGCGGCTGATCCTGGTTGGCATCACCGGGACGAACGGCAAGACGACCACGTCGTACCTGCTCGCGTCGGTGTTCGAGGCCGCCGGCATCCCGTGCGGGCGGATCGGCACGGTCGGCTACAAGATCGGGCGGAAAGAGGTCGAGGCGGAGCGGACGACCCCGGAGTCGCCGGAGCTTCAGTCGATGCTTCGCGACATGGTGAGCCAGGGATCCGGCGCGTGCGTGATGGAGGTGTCCTCACATGCCCTGGCGCTCAAGCGCGCGGACTACCTGCGCTTCGCGGCCGCGATCTTCACGAACCTGACTCGCGATCATCTCGACTTCCATCGGAACATGGACGACTACTTCGCGGCCAAGCGGCGGCTCTTCGAGCTGCTGCCCGACAGCGGCGTGGCAGTCGTGAACCTCGACGACCGGCGCGGCGCGGAGCTCGCTCTCTTAGGCAAGCGCACGATTACTTACGGCATCGACGCCGCGGCCGACGTGACGCCGTCGAACCTCACGTCGACGCTGGACGGGCTGCGCTTCGACGCCGCCACGCCGCGAGGCGTGGTGCACATCGAGTCCCGTCTGGTGGGACGCGCCAACGCCTACAACATCCTGGCGGCGGTCGCCGCCGGGATCGCGCTCGACCTGCCGCTGAACGCCATCGCCAGCGGGATCTCCGGTCTGACCGCGGTGCCCGGTCGCTTTCAAGTCGTCTCCGACAGTCGCGACGACGTCCAGGTCGTCGTCGACTACGCCCACACCGACGATGCGCTCAAGAATCTGCTGGAGACCGCACGCCCGCTCGCCACCGGCCGGATCATCACGGTGTTCGGGTGCGGTGGCGATCGCGATCGGACCAAGCGGCCACTCATGGGCGCCGTCGCCGCCCGGCTGAGCGACGTCGTCGTGGTCACCTCCGACAACCCCCGCTCGGAGGATCCCGCCGAGATCATCGACCAGATCAAGCGCGGCATCGTGGCGCCGGACGAGCGCGGCGGCGCGCGCAACAAGACGCGCCCGAAAGAAACCCGCTGCCTCGCCATCGTCGATCGAAAGGAGGCCATCGAGCGGGCCGTGCGCGAGGCGCTGCCGCACGACCTGATCCTGATCGCCGGCAAAGGTCATGAAAAGTACCAGGTGATTGGCGAACGGGTCATGCCGTTCGACGACGTCGACGTGGCGAGGACTGCGCTGGAACGGCGGCGCGCCGGCACCCGGGTGTGCTGACAGGTGGAGTGGCTGCCCTTGAGCGCGACTGACGTGGCGAACGCGACCCGCGGCCGGATCAGCCATGGCGACGCCGCCACGGCGATCGGGCGTGTGTCGATCGATTCGCGTACGCTCGAGCCCGGCGACTTCTTCGTCGCGATTGCCGGGGAGACGTTCGACGGGCACCGGTTCGTGAACGACGCGCTTCGAGGTGGGGCCATCGGCGCGATGGTCCACAAGGCGCCGGCATCGCCAGAGGCAGGTCTGGCGATGCCGGCGCTGCTCATCGAGGTCGAGGACACCACCCGCGCGCTGCAGGATCTCGCCCGCGACGTTCGCCGCCGGTCGGGGACGACGGTTGTCGCGATCACCGGCAGCGCCGGCAAGACCACGACCAAGGAAGTGATCGCGGAGTTCTTGTCGACGCGGTTTCCGGTGTTCAGGAACAAGGGCAATCTGAACAACCATATCGGCCTTCCGCTCTCGCTCCTGCAGCTTCGCAGCCGGCCGCAGATCGCCGTCGTCGAGCTCGGCATGAACCACGCCGGAGAGATCCGCACCCTGGTCGGCGTCGCCGAGCCTGAGGTCCGGGTCTGGACGAACGTGGGCGACGCACATCTCGGGTTCTTCGCCTCCGCCGACGCCATCGCGGACGCGAAGGCCGAGATCCTCGAGCAGGCCGCGCCGTCGCATCTGCTCGTGGCCAACGCCAACGACCCGCGGATCATGGCCCGCGCCGGCGCCTTTGCCGGCCGTGTGGTGACCTTCGGCATCGACGTCGACGCCGACGTTCGGGCGACGAGCGTCAGGCATCGCGGCATCGAAGGGATGGAAGCGCTGGTCTCGGCAGGTGGCCGGGAGGCGCTGCTTCGGACGCCCCTGCTCGGACTCGGCAACCTGTCGAACGTGCTGGCGGCATTCGCCGTCGGGTTGCACTTCGATGTGCCGCTGGACGACATGATCGGGCGGGCGGCGACGCTGGCCCCCGCCTATCACCGCGGCGAGGTGGTGCGGCTGCCGGGCGGCGTCACGCTCATCGACGACTCCTACAACTCGAGCCCGGCGGCGCTCGGGCGCGCCCTCGAGACGATGGCGACCGCGACCGGCAGCGCGCGGAAGGTCGCCGTCCTCGGGGAGATGCTGGAGCTCGGCGGGTTCTCCGAAACGCTGCACACCGAGGCCGGCCGCCGCGCAGCGGCCGCCGGACTCGATCTTCTGATTGGCGTGGGCGGCAGCGCCGCCGTGGCGATGACCGCGGCAGCACTGCAGGCGGGCATGCCCGAGCGCTGCGTGTGGCACGTGGCGACGAAAGAGGAGGCGGCGGATCTCGCGCTCCGGCACGTGCGGGCCGGGGATCTCGTGCTCGTGAAGGGATCGCGCGGCATCGGCACCGATCTGGTGGTGGAACGGCTGAAGAAGGAATTCGCCTGATGCTGTACTACCTCCATCATCTGAGCGGATACCTGCCGGTGCTGAACGTGACGCGGTACATCACCTTCCGCACCGCCGCGGCCAGCCTCACCGCGCTCGCGATCGGCCTCTTCATCGGGCCGCTCACGATCCGGAAGCTGCGCGAGTTCCAGATCGGACAGGTGATCAGGCAGGAAGGCCCCGCCACTCATATCAAGAAGGCGGGCACGCCGACCATGGGCGGGCTGCTGATCCTCGGCTCGGCGTTGATCCCGACACTCCTGTGGGCCGATCTCGCCAACAAGTTCGTGTGGGTGGCGGTCCTCGGGACGGCGGCGTTCGGGGCGATTGGGTTCGCCGACGACTACCTCAAGATCGTACGGAAGTCTCATCACGGCCTGCTGCCGCGCTACAAGATGGGCTGGCAGGCGGTGGTCGGCATTGCCGTGGGCATCGCGCTGATCGTTCTGAACTCCTACGATCTCTACAGCACCCGCCTGATCTTCCCGTTCTTCAAGCGGTTCATTCCCGACATCGGCTGGTTCTACGTGCCGTTCGCCGCGCTGGTCCTGGTCGGCGCCACCAATGCGGTCAACCTGACCGACGGCCTGGACGGTCTCGCGATCAGCGTCTTCTCGGTGGCGGCCGCCGCGTTCACGGCGCTCGCCTACGTGTCGACGCACCGCGAGTTCGCCAACTACCTGCAGCTCGTGCGCATCGAGCCCGCGGCCGCGGAGCTGACGATCTTCTGCGGCGCGCTGGTAGGGGCGAGCCTCGGGTTTCTCTGGTGGAACTCGTACCCCGCGGACATCTTCATGGGCGACGTCGGATCGCTCGGCCTGGGCGGCGCGCTCGGCCTGGTCGCGCTGCTCATCAAGCAGGAATTTCTGCTCGTCTTCGTCGGCGGCGTCTTCGTCATCGAAGCGTCGTCGGTGATCATCCAGGTCGCGTCGTTCAAGCTGACCGGCAAGCGCGTCTTCAAGATGGCGCCGCTGCATCACCATTTCGAGCTCGCGGGCTGGAGCGAGTCGAAAGTGATCTGGCGATTCCTGATCTCCGCGATCGTCTTCGCGCTCTTCGCGCTGACCACTCTCAAGCTGCGATGACGACGACGCCGTTCTCGGTCGTGGGGAAGCGGGTGGTAGTGGCGGGCGCCGCGCGGAGTGGCATTGCCGCCGCGCATCTCCTGGTCCGCAAGGGCGCCAAGGTCACGCTGTCGGACGTTCGTCAGGCGCTGCCCGAGTCGCGCGAGCTCGAAGCCGGGGGCATCACGCTGGAGCTCGGCGGCCACACGCTGCCGACGTTCACCAACGCCGATCTGATCGTCGTCAGCCCCGGTGTCCCGACCCGTCAGCCCGCCATCGAGGCGGCGAGGGCGGCGGGCGCGACCGTGATCGGCGAGCTCGAGCTCGCGTCGCGCTGGCTGTCGGGCCGGGTCGTGGCCATCACCGGCACCAAGGGCAAGTCGACGACGACCACGCTCGCCGGCCGCATGCTGGCGGCGGGCGGCCTCGAGGTGCTGGTGGGGGGCAACATCGGCAACGCGTTGAGCACCCAGGTCGATCAATCGACCGTCGACACGATCCACGTGATCGAGGCGAGCAGCTTTCAGCTCGAAGGCATCGACTGCTTCCATCCGTGGATCGCGGTGCTGCTGAACTTTTCGCCGGACCACCTCGATCGCCACGCCAGCGTCGAGGAATACGCGGCCGCGAAGGGACGGATCTTCGAGAACCAGGACGAATCGGACTGGGTCGTGCTCAACGCGGACGATCCGGCGTCGCTCGACATCGCGCGCAACGTCCGCGCCCGGCGGCTGATGGTCTCGCTGAACGAGAAGCTCGCCGACGGCATCTGCATCGACGACGGCGCCATCGTCCGCCGGACCGGCGGTGAGTCGGCGCCGCTGGTGCCGCTGACGTCGGTGCGCCTGATCGGCCGGCACCTCTTGACCGACGTCATGGCCGCGGCCGCGGTCGCGCATCTCGCCGGCGTCGCGCCGGCGGCGATGACCGCGGCGGTCGAGGGATTCACCGGGCTCGAGCACGCGCTCGAGCCGGTCACCCGGATCGGCGGCGTGCAGTTCATCAACGACTCGAAGGCGACGAACGTCGAGGCGGCGCGGCGCGCGATCGAGAGCTTCGAGCACGGACTGGTGGTGATCCTCGGCGGCAAGTTCAAGGGCGGCGACTTCGCCGACCTGGCTGACGCGCTGGCGGCCCGGCAGGCCGCGGTGGTGTCGATCGGGGAGTCACGCCCGCTGATTGCCGAAGCGCTCGGCGCGCGGGTGGGCGTGCATGAGGCGCAGGACATGCGCGGAGCCGTCCGGCAGGCGTTCGCGCTGGCGGCGCCCGGCGGGACCGTCCTGCTCGCGCCGGCCTGCGCGAGCTTCGACATGTTCCGCGACTATGCGGAACGGGGCACCGTGTTCAAGCAGGAGGCGCGGAAGCTCGAGGAGGAGTGGAACGGAACGCGTGAGCAGTGAGCGGTGATCAGCCCCCACGATGCGGTACAGAACCATCCGCTGGGAACGCAGGCTGCCCCGGTCTGCGAGGGTGGTGTCTTTGCCCATCCGGGGGCTGATCACCGCTGACCGCTCACGCGTCGGCTGAGCCGGCTGCCGACCGGCTGTGACGACCGCCGCGAGCACCGGACCGCCATCACAGCTCAGATTGTCGGCGGCAGCACGGCGTCGCTTTAGTCAGGCCTCTTGGACCGCGGAGTATGGCGCGAAAGCTCAAATCGGACAAGCTGCTCTTCACCGCCACGCTGCTCCTGGTGTGTACGGGCGTCGTGATGGTCTACAGCGCCTCGGCCGTGATGGCGATGCAGCGGTT
>Ga0075423_10000795_pt1 | contig 26666 bp, 31 predicted proteins | sample SoiMethybrSBSTD2_FD_80114 | JGI IMG/M metagenome (GOLD analysis project Ga0075423, IMG submission 80114) | Bulk soil microbial communities from a Populus tree surrounding site in Tennessee, USA - Soil MetaG P. TD hybrid SBSTD2 | ecosystem: Environmental > Terrestrial > Soil > Tree plantation... | reverse complement strand
TCCGCGCTACGCCGTTCCCGGCGCGAGCGCGGCGTCCACCCGATCCACGAGATCCTGCAGCGACAGGTTCGCCTTGACCAGGAACGCGATGGCACCGAGCGCCTTGGCCTGCGCCACGTCGCGCTCCTGGCCGAGGTTCGAGAGCACGATGACCGGCAGGTTCGCGGTCGCCGCGTCCTGGCGCAGCGATTTCAGCACCTCGAACCCGTCGAGCTTCGGCATGACGACGTCCAGGAGAACCAGGTCGAGGGGCTCCGCGCGGGCGACGCGCAAAGCCTCTTCGCCGTCGGCGGCGGTCAGCACCTGGAGACCGTGCCGGGTGAGGCGCGCCTCCGCCGCGCGGCGCAGGAACCGGTCGTCCTCCGCGAGAAGGACGCGCCGGGCCCGGTCAGGCACTCTGACCTGCCAGCAGACGGCCGACCAGCTCGCCGAGCTCCTGGAGCGACAGGTTGGATTTCACGAAGTAGCCGGAGATCCCGAGGTTGCTGACCTCGGCGATGTCCTGCTCGCGCGACGAGTTGGAGAGGATCAGCACCTTCACGGCACGGGTCGCCTCGTCGCTCCGGAGCGCGCGCAGGACCTCGAGCCCGGACAGCTTGGGCATCAGCATGTCGAGCAGGATGAGGTCGGGCTGCTCGCTGCGTGCGAGCCGGAGCCCTTCCTCGCCGTCGGCCGCGGTCGTCACGGCGAGGCCGCGCTGCCGCAGGCTCGCCTCGCACGCCCGCCGCAAGAATCGATCGTCCTCGACCAGCAGCACCCGTTTCCCCGTTGTCTCCATCGGCCTCACCCGCTGATTGGAAGCGTGAAGATGAACGCCGAGCCCCGGCCTTCCTCGGACTCGCACCAGACCTCGCCAGCCAGCCGTTCGATGATGAGGCGGACCAGGTACAGGCCCAGCCCCGTGCCCTCCGTCTCGACCGTGTGCACGTTCTCGGCCCGATAGAACTTCTCGAAGAGCCGACCGAGCGCGGCCTTGGGAATGCCGATCCCGCTGTCGGTGATCGTCCACCGCGCGATGCGGTCGCGCTCGCGGTCGATGCGAATCGAGATGTCGCCCCCGCTCGGTGTGTACTTGAGCGCGTTCGACGTGAGGTTCATGATCACCTGCCGGAGCAGCTGCGGGTCGGCCATGACCATCGGGGCGTGCTCGCGGCCCGTCACCGAGAGTCGCAGGCCCTTGTCGCGGATGAGTGCGCCGAGATCGTCGAGCGAGCTCTGGGTGAGGGTGCCGAGGTCGGTCGGCTGCAGAGCGACCGTCAGCTTGCCGCTCTCGAGCCGGGAGATGTCGAGGAGGTCGTTCACGAGGCCGATCAACCGCTCGGCCGCGACGCGCGCGTCCTCGACGTAACTGCCGGTCTCGGACGAGATCTGCGCGCTGTGCGCGGCGAGCTCGAGCATCCACTTGATGCCGGCCAGCGGCGTGCGGAGCTGGTGGGTGACGAACGAGACGAAGTCGGTCTTCATCTGGCTCACCTGCCGCTCGTGCGTCACGTCGCGGAGCGTCAGCGTGAAGCCGGTCGTGGTCCCGGTCGCGTCCTTGATCGGACGACCGGCCCAGTGGACGGTACGGCCGCTGCGCTTGAGCTCCAGATCGCCCGCGCCGCCCCGCTCGGGCTCGTCGAGGATCGCGCCGAGATCGTCGAAGATGCGGTCCGACTCCGGCATCGCGCGGCGGCCGGCCGCGAGCTCGGCGAGCCGCACGCCGATCGCCGAGCTCGGGTCGAATCCCAGGAGCTCGCCGGCCTGCCGGTTGGCCGCCTGGATCTCCCCGTCGCGGCTGACCAGCAGGATGCCGTCCGACGTGGAATCGAAGATCTGCGCGAGGCGCACGCGCTGCGTCTGCGTCTCCTCGTAGAGTCCGGCGTTCTCGAGCGCGTTGGCGAGCTGGCCGGCGTACGAGGCCAGGAGCCGCGTCTCGATCTCGCCGAACGCCTGGGACGTCGGGTAGTAGAGGACGAGCACCGCGAGCACGCGCTCGTTCTGACCCACGATCGGGTACGCGGCGATCGAGCGCACGCCGTGGGCGAGGTTGGCGGGGTGCACGAAGTGCGCATACTTGGTGACGTCGCGCAACAGCAGCGGCGCCCGCGTGCGCCGCACGTGGTCACTGAGCTCGCCAAGCCGGCTCGGGTCGCCCGGGCGCTGGCCGGGCGACCCCCAGTGGCCGATGCTCCGGCTCAAGGTGCCGTCGTCGGCCAGGAGGTGCAGGAGCGCACCGCTGGCGCCGAACGCTCTCGCCAGCTCCTTGAGCGCGCCGTCGAGCATGGCGTCGATCTGGAGCGTGCGGTGCAGCGCGCGGGCCGCCTGATTCAGGAGCGCCAGACCGTCGGAAAGCGTCTTGGCCTCGGCCTCGCGGCGCCGCATCACCTCCTCGCGGGCGCGCGCCTCGGCGTAGAGCCGACTCTCCTCGAGCGCCATCGCGAGGTTCTGGCAGAGCGAGCTGAACGGCTCGATACTCCGCGGGCTGATCGGGCGGCGGCTCGACTTGTTGTCGGCGCCGACGACGCCGATCACGCGGTCGCCGGCCACGAGCGGCGCGATGACGAATCGCTTCGACCGCATGTACGCGCGCTCGAGGTGCGAATCGGCGAGCGGTGGCACGCGCGCCAGATCGTCGTCGGACAGCACGGCGATCGGACGCCGTGTCCGTAGGACTTCGTGATAGGGGCCCGCCGCGATCGTCACCGGAATCCGAAGACCGGGGGCCCCTTCGTTGCCGGTCGCGACCTGCTCGAGCGCCGAGCCGTCGGCGGTCAGCAGAAACACGTGGACCCGGTCGAAGCCGACCACGTCGCGCGCGGCGCGCACGAACGCGGCGAGCCGCTCGCCGGGGTCCCACGAGCTCTGCATGAGCACGGCGGCATGAGAGAGCCGCTGGAGCAGGACGCGGCCCTCCTCGGTCTCGCGAAGCAGCCGAGCCTTCTCGATCGCCAGCGAGGCCTGGTCGGCCAGCGCCGAGAGCAGCGCGACCTCGTCGGGCCGGAACTTGCGAGCTCCCTTGGTGAAGACATTGAGCGTGCCGACGGCGCGCCCGTGCGCGCGCAGCGGCACGCCGATGAAGCCGCGGAAGCCCCGCTCGAGCGCCCCGTGCTTGTGGGCGGGATCGTAGCGGGTGTCGGTCTCCAGATCCTCGACCACGAGCGGCTGATCGAAGGCGACCACGAGGCCGCTGAGACTCTCCCCCACCTTGAGCCGCGGCCGCGCCATGACGCCGTCCGCGCTCTCGGTGCGGGCGCCGACGATCAGATCGTCACCTTCGAGCAGGCGAAGACCGGCCGCCTCGGCGCCGACGAGCTGCGCGGCTTCGTTGACGATGACGGTCAGGACCTCTTCCGGATCGTGCACGGCAGCCAGCCGCCGGGACACCTCGTTGAGCACCTCGAGCCGGTGCTGGTTGCGCTCGGCCTGCTGGTAGAGCCGCGCGTTGCGGAGAAAGAATCCCACTTGCTCGCCGGCGAAGCCGATGCCTCGGAGCTCACGCTCGGTGAAGGTGCGGCGGCCCGTCCACCACACGACGTAGAACCCGCCGATCGGCTCGTCGTCGACGATTAGCGGCAGCCAGAGCGCCGACTGGTGCGGAAAGCTCCGGCATATTCCGTTCGTGAACCGCGTGTCGGACGCGACGTCGTCGGAGTACACGGGACGCCGCTCCCGCCAGAGCGGCAGGACGCCGTGCTCGTCGAGCGGCAGCGGCGTCGACGAGAGCGTCTCGAGATGCTCGCGAGGCACGTGATATGCCGCGGTCGGTGCCAGCGCGCCGCCCGTGACATCTTGAAGATAGGCGGCCGCGGTGTCCGCGCCGAGCAGGCGGACGAGCTCGCGGCAGATCCGGCGCAGCGCCTCGCTGACGTCGAGCGTGGAGCTCACGGTCGCGGAGATCGCGGCCAGCGCCTCGCTCTCGGCAAGCCGCTCGGCCAGCTCGGCGTGAAGCCGCGCGTTGTCGTGCGCCAGCCGGCGCCGGTCGAAGACTCGGGCGACGATGGCACCCAGGCGCGAGAAATCGACGGGTTTCAGAATGTAGCCGGAACTCCGGCTTTCCACGGCCTGGATCGCGGAGTCGAGCGTCGCGCGGGCGGTGACCACGATCACTTCCGGCGGCGACTCGCCCCGCGCGGTCTCGCGCAGGAGGCTCGTGCCGTCGACATCGGGAAGGTCGAGATCGAGCAAGACGAGCGCGAACTTGCCATGGCGGACGAGCCGGAGCCCCTCGCCGCCCGTGCGGGCGACCGCGACCGCGTACCCTTCGCGCTCGAGGAAATCGCTCAGGAGGAGGGCGGCTTCGGGGTCATGGTCGATGACCAGGATGGCGTCCTGCTCGCCCATCTTTCTGAGCCTATCACCACCCGGCAGTGAGCATGCCGTTCTGGAACAGCACGAACACCAGCCACGCGAGCTGCACGCCGACGAAGATCGCCAGCCCGCGATCCCGCCCGGCTTGCATGTGCGCGCGATACTGAAACAGGGAGCCGAGGAGACAGATTGTTGCGAACGCCGGCGAGTGGTACGTGGTGAGGAGGCCGGCGCTCACCGCCAGGCCGGCCGCGAAGCTCCAGAGGACGTACGCGGCGAGCCAGTGGGCGATGACAGTGACGCCCACCGAGGCGCGGGAGCCGGATCTGCCGAAGAAGCGGGCGAGCGTCACGGCCGCGATGCCCAGGAGGAAGAGGACGACCAGTGTCGCGAGGGCCCAGCGGGTCATAGATTTAGGACGACGCCTCGGTCGCCGGGTCCGAGCCCGACGGGGGTCGCGGTAATCACAGCTCAGAAGCGCGCGGTGAGTCTAGCGGCGGCTCTGGGCGGTGTCAACCGCAACGTATTGACACTACAGGAGATTTCGCTCTATCATGCCTGGATGCCAGCTATCCGGCCAGGGTCGCATCCGTCTCTTCGCAGCATGACGGGATTCGGCCGGGCGGAGGCGACCGGGGACAGCGGCGCCCTCACCGTGGAAGCTCGATCGGTCAACCACCGCCACCTCGACATCGCGCTTCGCCTGCCGCGCGCCTTGAGCGCCTTCGAGATGGACGCGCGGCGGCTCATCCAGGCGCGCCTTGAGCGCGGACGCATCGACGTGAGCGTGCAGCTCGGCCCGGCCGCCGGCCAGTCCGCTCAGCGGATCAGCGTCGACGCCGCGCTCGCAGCTCAGTACGTCGAGCAGGCGCGCGAGCTCGGCCGCGCCACCGGCCTCGGCGACGAGGTTCCGCTCTCGTGGGTCCTCGAGCGCCCGGGTGTGGTCGTGCGCAGCGAAGACTCAGAGGCCGCGGCCGGCACCGTCGCCTGGCCAGCGCTCGCGGACGTGCTCGGCCGCGCCCTCGACGAGCTGGTGGCGTGCCGCACGACCGAAGGCGACGCGCTCGCCACCGAGCTCGCCACGCAACACGCTGCGCTCCGCGCCCAGGTCGACCTGATCGCGGCCCGCACGCCGGCGGCGCTGGCGCGCTATCAGGAGCGGTTGCGCGAACGCATCGGGGCGCTGGTCGGCGACCGGGTGGTCGACGAGGGGCGGATCATCACCGAGGTGGCGATCTGGGCCGAGAAGACCGACGTACGCGAGGAGCTCACGCGACTCGGGGCCCATCTGGAGCAGCTGACGGCCCTCCTCGATCGGGGCGGCTCGATCGGCCGACCGCTCGACTTCCTGATCCAGGAGCTCAATCGCGAGGTCAACACGATCGCCTCGAAGGCCGACGATCTGGAGCTCTCCCAGTCGGCGCTCGCCGCCAAGGGCATCATCGAGAAAATGCGGGAGCAGGCCCAGAACCTTGAATAGCCGCGCGAACGGCGGGGGTCGGCAGGTGGCGCATCTGGTGAACGTGGGACATGGCAACGTTGTCGTCGCCGATCAGATCGTGGCGATCGTCGCGCTGGACTCCCTGCCCGTGAAGCGGCTGATCGAGAGCGCGAAAGGCAGCACGAAGCTGGTGGACGCGACCAACGGGCGCCGCACGAGGGCGGTCATCGTGACCGGCAGCGACCATCTCATCCTCTCGTCGCTGGAGCCGGCGACCCTCGCGCAGCGGCTCGTGACGGAGCGAGGCACGGCTGGTGATTAGACGTCGCGGCACGCTGTTCGTCGTCTCGGCGCCGTCGGGCGCCGGCAAGACGACGCTGTGCCGCGAGGTCCGGCTGCGGCTGACCGACCTGGCCTACTCGGTCTCGGTGACGACACGCCCGCCGCGGCCGGGCGAGATGGACGGCGTCGATTTCCGCTTCGTGGACGTCCCCGAGTTCCGCGCGATGCGCGAGCGCGGCGAGCTGGCGGAGTGGGCCACCGTGCACGGCAATTTCTACGGCACGCGCGCGCGCGCGCTCGAGGACGCGCTGGCGGTGGGCCGGGACGTGCTCCTCGACATCGACACGCAGGGCGCCGCGCAGCTCCGCGAGCGGTATCCCGACGCGGTGCTGATCTTCATCGTGGCGCCCTCGGTGAAGGATCTCGAGCAGCGCCTGCGCGAGCGCCGCTCCGACGCCGAGGTCGAGATCGAGCGCCGGCTGGTGCGCGCCCGCGAGGAGATCACGCTGTGGCGCCGGTACGACTACCTGATCGTGAATCGTGACGTGAAAGAAGCCCTGGTGGAGCTCGAATCGATCATCATGGCAGAGCGCTGTCGCGTGAAGCGCATCGACCTCACCCTACCCGATCTGGAGGTACAGAATTGATGGCATTCCCTTCGCTGGAGAGCGCGCTCAACAAGGTTTCGAACCGGTATCTGCTCGTCGTGCTCGCCGCCAAGCGCTCGCGTCAGCTCAATCGCGGCGCCGCGGCGCGCGTCGAGAGCCGGCACAAGAAACCGACCAGCGGCGCGCTCGAAGAGATCGCCGCGGCCAAGGTGGAGTACCGCGTGAAGGAAGAGGGCGACACGCCCAAGGCCTGAGCCGCGCATGAGCCTCGCCGGCCGTGAGCTGATCCTGGGCGTCACCGGGTCGATCGCCGCCTACAAGGCGGTCTACCTGCTACGCGAATTGACCCGGCTCGGCGCCTCGGTCACGGTCTGCCTCTCGGAGCACGCGCGCGAGTTCGTCGGCCCGCTCACGTTCCGCACGCTGTCCAATCGCCCGGTGCTCTCGAATCTGTTCGATCCGCAGAGCGCCGAGGCCGTCGAGCACGTGGCGCTGGCCGAGCGCGCCGACGCCGTCGTCGTGGCGCCGGCCACCGCCAACGTCCTGGCCAAGGCGGCGCACGGCATCGCGGACGATTTCCTGACCACGCTCCTGCTGGCCGCCCGCGGACCCGTGTTGATGGTGCCGGCGATGGACGGCGGCATGTGGGATCACCAGGCCGTCACCGCCAACGTCGCGACCCTGCGCCGCCGCGGCGTGACCGTGCTCGAGCCCGACACGGGCGCGCTCGCATCCGGTCTCAGCGGCAAGGGACGATTTCCTGAGATCGAGGACATCGTCGAAGCGCTGCACCGCGCGCTGGTGCCCGCCCGTGACCTCGCCGGCGAGCGCCTGCTCGTCACCGCCGGCCCGACGCGCGAGCCGATCGATCCGGTGCGCTACATCTCGAATCGCTCGTCCGGCAAGATGGGCTACGGCTTCGCGACGGCGGCGCTGCGGCGCGGCGCCGACGTGATCCTAGTCTCCGGGCCGACGGCGCTGACGCCGCCGCCGGGCGCTGTCTTCGTGCCGGTGCAGACCGCCGAGGAGATGCGCGAAGCGGTGCTCCATCATCTCGAGCGCGCGACGATCGTCATCAAGGCCGCGGCGGTCGCCGATTACCGCGCCAAGCAGGCGGCCAACACGAAGATCAAGGGCAAGCGCGATCTGACCCTCGAGCTCACCCCGAACGCCGACATCCTCGCGGAGGTCGCCGCGCGCCGCACCAGCGCGTTCATCGTCGGCTTCGCCGCCGAGACGAACGACGTCGCGGCGAACGCGCGCGCGAAGCTCGAGAGCAAGGGAATCGATCTGCTGGTCGCCAACGACGTGAGCCAGCAGGGCATCGGCTTCGACGCCGAGGACAACGAGGTGCTGCTCCTCGATCGCTGGGGCGGCGTGCGGCCGTTGCCCAAGATGCCCAAGGGCGACGTCGCCGACGCGATCCTCTCGCACGTCGTCGCGCTCCGGTCCGCCGCCCCGCGAAAGGCTCCCGCCTAGTCGCATGAGCGGCGAAGATCCCCGCGCCCTGCTCGCGGACGCGCTCGGCGCGCTCGGCGACACGCTCCGCCACCACCGCGACCTCGGCTTCAGCGATCTGCCGCTCGCCGGTGACTACCTGCTCGGTCCGGCGGAGGCGCTGCGCGCTCAGGAGAAGGCCCTCCAGGGCTGCCGCAAGTGCAAGCTCTGCGAGGGCCGCTCCACGATCGTGTTCGGCTCCGGGAATCCGCGCGCCGAGCTGATCGTGATCGGCGAGGGCCCGGGCGCGGACGAAGACGCCCAGGGACTTCCGTTCGTCGGTCGCGCCGGGCAGCTCCTCACGAAGATGCTCGAGGCCCGCAAGGTCGAGCTCTCGCGCGACGAGGTCTACATCTGCAACGCGGTGATGTGCCGGCCGCCCGGGAACCGCAATCCCGAGGCCGACGAGCTCGCCGCGTGCGCGCCGTTCCTGGCCGCGAAGCTGGCTGTGCTCCAGCCCAAGGTCGTCCTGGCGCTCGGCAGCGTCGCGACGCAGAGCCTGCTCGGCACGCGCGAGCCGATCGGCAAGCTCCGCGGTCGCGTGCATCCTTACGGCTCCGCGGTCCTGATCCCGACCTTCCATCCGGCCTTTCTCCTGCGCAACCCCGGTGACGAGTACAAGCGCATGGCGTGGGAGGATCTCCAGCTCGCTCGACGGGAGTACGACCGCCGCCGGACCAGATGACGGCCACGCGCGCCGAGCTCCGGCGACCCTCGATGGCACCGGCCTCGCGCTCCGATCAATGATTGCGGACGTCGCCTTCGACACCCCGGTCCGTCACGCGTTCTCGTATCTCGTGCCCGATGGCTGGACGGTCGCACCCGGACAGCGCGCCCGCGCCCCGCTCCGCGGCGCGGCCCGCGTCGGGATGATCGTCGCGCTACGCGAAGGCACGGATCCCCGGCTCAAGCCGCTCGCGCGGCTCGTCGATGCCGAGCCGGTGCTCTCGGCGGCGCAGCTCGAGCTCGCCGGCTGGATCGCGGCCGAGAGCCTCTCGTCGGTCGGCTCGACGTGCGCCGCGCTCCTGCCGCCGCCCGCGAGCGCGGAGGCTCACGACCCCCGGCCGATCGCCGGTGACGGCGCGGGGCCGGTTGCCTCGCCCAAGCCCGAGCTCCTGATCGGCGCCGGACGCGAGAAGCGGCTGCTCGAGCGTCTCGAGTCCACGAAGGGGACCACGCTCGTGATCGCGGCCGACGTCGAGACCGCGGCGAAGTGGACGCAGCGCCTGGCCAGGCTCGACCACGTCGTGCGCCTGGATTCGGGCGTGCCGGATGACGAGCGCGCGGCGGGGTGGCGCGCGCTGCGCGACGGCACCGCGCGGCTGGCCGCCGGAACGCGCTCGGCGTTGCTCGCGCCGCTGCCGCCGCCGGCCACACTGGTGCTGCTCGACGAACATGAGGCCGCCCACAAGCCACCGGGTGCGCCGCGCATGCACTCGCGCGACGTCGCGCTCGAGCGCGCGGCGCGCGAGCCGATCGCGCTCTGGCTGACGGCCGCCACGCCCAGCGTCGAGGCCTGGTGGCGCGCGGAGTCCGGCCTGATCGACATGCCGGCGCGCGAGCCGGGCCCCTGGCCGGCGGTCAGCATCGCCGACACGCGCGGCATCCTCCGGCGGGAACCGCTCACGCCGCCGCTCTCGCGCGCGATCCGCGAGACCCTGGCGGCGCGCCGCCGCGTCTTCCTCGCGGTGAGCCGGCTCACGTCGTCGCTCGCGTGCGACGAGTGCGGGACGGTCGTGCGCTGCGCCACCTGCGCCATCGCGTTCGCGTACTCGCGCGCCGCCGCGCGGCTGGGTTGCCGCCTCTGCGGCGCTTCCGAGCCGTTGCCCGACACGTGCTCGGCCTGTCACGGACGGCGGCTCACGCCCTTCGGCTGGGGCGCGGAGCGCGTCGAGCACGCGGTGCGCCGGCGCTTTGCCGACGTGCGAATCGCCCGCTGGGATCCCGAGGCGGCACGCGGTGCTCGCGGCGAAGCCCAGCGCGCGGCGGCCGCGGGGGCCGACGTCGTGATCGGCACACGCGGCGCGCTGCGCCTCTTCGGCCCGGGGTCGCTCGGGCTCGCCGCGTTCGTATCGCCGGACCAGCTCCTGCGCGCGCCCGATTTCCGCGCCGCCGAGCGCACGCTCGCGCTCGCGTGGGCGGCCGCCGAGCGGGTGGCCGCCGACGGCGCGCTGATCATCCAGTCGCAGAACCCCGGCCACTACGCGTTCGAGGCGGTCGCACGGCAGAGCCTCAGCGAGTTCTACCGGCAAGAGCTGAAGTTCCGCTCCGAGCTCGGCTATCCGCCGTTTCGCCGTCTCGCGGTCGTCGCCGCGCGCGGCACCGACCAGGCCGAGACGCGACGGCTGGCCGACGGCGTCGGCTCCGCGCTGCGCGGGTCCAAGACGCTGACGGCGTATCCGCCGGTCGCCGACCGGGGCGATCGCACCCGCCGAATCGTCGTCAAGGGCGACGCCGACCTACCGCTTCGGCTCGACGAGGCCCTCCGGGAGTTCAAAAGCCCGGCCGCCGGCCGGGGTATGATTGATGTGGAGGTCGATCCAGTCGAATGGCCGTTCTGAAAGTCCGGAAATACGGAGATCCCACGCTTCGCAAGAGCGCGATCCCGGTCGGTGAGGTGACGCCGGAGATCCGCGCGATCATCGCGGACATGACCGAGACGATGTACGACGAGGTCGGCATCGGTCTGGCGGCGCCGCAGGTCGGAATCTCGCTGCGCCTCATCGTCATCTCCGACGAGGACGGCCGCGGCGTGCAGCCGCTCCTGAACCCGGCGATCGTCGAGCGCGGCGGTGAGATGACGGGCGAGGAAGGCTGCCTCTCGATCCCCGGCGTCTTCGCGCCGGTCACGCGCGCCGCGTGGGTGAAGGTCGAGGCGCGCTCGGTCGACGGCAAGCCCCTGACGATCAACGCCCGCGGGCTGCGCGCGCGCGTGCTGCAGCACGAGATCGACCATCTGGACGGCGTGCTCTTCATCGATCGCGTCGACCCGATGGTGCGCGATCGCATCAAGCGGAAGATCAAGAAGGAAGGTCTCCGCGAGGACGCGTCCCGCCACGCCTTCGCGCTTTAAAGTTCTCTTCTACGGCACCCCTGCGTTCGCCCTGCCGACTCTCGAGGCGCTGCTGCGTCATCACGACGTCGTCGCCATCGTGACGCAGCCCGATCGGCCGGCTCACCGCGGACAGAAGCTGACCCCGCCGCCGGTCAAGACGCGTGCGCTGGAGGCCGGCGTGCCGATCCTGCAGCCGGCGCGCCTGCGCGATCCCGAGTGGCCCGAGCGTCTGCGCGCGCTCGGCGCCGACGTCGCGGTGGTCGCTGCGTTCGGCCAGATCCTGACCAAGGCCGTGCTCGATGCGCCGCGACGCGGCTCGATCAACGTGCACGGCTCGCTGCTGCCGCGCTATCGCGGCGCGGCGCCGATCCAGTGGGCGATCATGCGCGGCGAGACCGTGACTGGCATCACGACGTTCCAGATGGACGAGGGCATGGACACCGGGCCGATACTCCTCTCGGCGCCGACCACGATCGGCGCCGAGGAGACCGCGGGTGACCTCGCGATCCGGCTCGCCACGCTCGGCGCCGACGTCCTGATCGACACGCTCGCGCGCCTGGACGCGCTGATGGCCACGCCGCAGCGCCAGGAGGACGCGACCATGGCGCCGCGCCTCAAGCGCCCCGACGGCTATCTGCATTGGCAGCGCTCGGCGCGCGATCTGGTCAACGTCGTGCGCGGCTGCAATCCCTGGCCCGGTGCACTCACGCGCGGACCCGCGGGGCCGCTCACGATCTGGCGGGCGATCCCGCTCGCGGCCACGCACGCCCACGCGCCCGGCACGCTCGAGCGGCCGAGCGCGGAGGCCGACTATCCCGCGATCGCCGCGGCCCACGGCTGGCTCAGCCCGGTCGAGGTCCAGCCCGAAAACCGGCGCGCGATGTCCTGGTCCGAGTACCTGCGCGGGGCACGCCTGACACCGGGCGCGATGTTCGCCACGCCGGATCCGCCGAGCCCCGGGTCGTGAGCCCGCCCGCCCGCCGCGGACGGCCGGGCGCTCGCGGCGGGGCGCGCGGCAGCCGGATCGCCGGCGGCGCCCGGCCCTCGCCGGCCCGCGAGGTGGCCGCGCGGGTGCTCGAACGCGTCGAGACCGATCTTGGCTTCGCCGACACCGCGCTCGACGCCGCGCTGACCGCGGGCGGTCTCGAGCCGCGCGACGCCGCGCTCGCCACCGAGCTCACGTTCGGCACGCTCCGCTGGCAACGCTATCTCGACTGGATCCTCGCACCGCACTCGCGCCGGCGGCTCGAATCGCTCGATCCTCGGGTGCGCGTGCTCCTGCGCATGACCGCCTACCAGATCGCGTTCCTCGAGCGTGTGCCCGCGTTCGCAGCGGTCAACGATGCAGTCACCCTGTCCGGCCGCGCGCCGGGCGTTGGCGCCTTCGTCAATGCGGTGCTCCGGTCGTTTGCGCGGCGGGGTGCGCGCGAACGCGAGCCGGCGCCGCCCCGCGACCCGATCGAGGCGCTGGCAATTCGCTGCTCGTTCCCGACCTGGATCGCCGAACGCTGGACGGCCCGCTATGGCTGCAACGGCGCCGAATCGCTGATGCGGGCGCTGAACGAGCGACCGCCGCTGACGCTGCGGGCGAACCGGCTCCGCATCACGCGCGACGCGCTCGGCGAGCGGCTGGCCGCCGAGAACGGGCTCGACTGGCGGCCGGCGCAGCTGGCTCCTGAAGGCCTGATCGTGGGCCACGCCGGCTCGCCGGGAGAGTGGGCCGCCTTCACGGACGGAAGCTTCGCCGTGCAGGACGAGGCCTCGATGCTCATCGCGCGCCTACTCGCGCCCGAGCCCGGCTCGACCGTCGCCGACGTCTGCGCGGCACCGGGGACCAAGACGACCCATCTGGCCGAGCTCATGGACAACCGGGGCCGCATCGTCGCGTTCGACCGCGACGCCGGGCGTCTAGCCCGGGTCGGCGAGGCCGCCACGCGCCTGGGCATCTCGATCATCGACACGCGCGACGGCCCGGTCGAGGTGCTGGCCCCGGGCTTTCGCACGGCGTGCGACGCGGTGCTCGTCGACGCGCCGTGCTCGAACCTGGGTGTGCTCCGCCGCAATCCGGAAGTGAAGTGGCGCCGACGGCCGGCGGATCTCGCGCAGGCCGGCCGGCACCAGGCGGAGATCCTGGGCGCGGCCGCCGCGATGGTCCACCCGGGCGGCCGGCTCGTCTACGCCACGTGCTCACTCGAGCTCGAGGAGAACGACGAGGTCGTGCGCACCTTCCTCGCCGCGCACGCGGACTTCGCACTGGACCCGCCCGACGATTTTCCGCTGCCGCTCGACGAGGGCGGCTGGCTGCGGTGCCTGCCGCATCGCCACGGCACGGATGGATTCTCCGCCGTGCGCTTCCGCCGCGGCGAGCTTCGCGGTATAACAACGTCGTGATCAAGATCGCGCCGTCGATCCTCTCGGCCGACTTCGCGGCGCTCGCCACGGACATCGCGCGGGTCGAGGCGGGCGGAGCCGATCAGCTCCACGTCGACGTGATGGACGGGCGGTTCGTGCCCAACATCACGATCGGTCCCGTCGTGGTCGCGGCGATCCGCAAGCGCACGAAGCTGCCGCTCGACGTGCACTTGATGATCGTCGAGCCGGAGCGCTACGTGGCCGAGTTCGTCGCGGCCGGCGCCGACATGGTCACCGTGCACGTCGAAGCCTGCACGCATCTGCAGCGCACGCTCGCCCAGGTTCGCGAGCTCGGCGCGCGCGCCGGCGTCGCGCTGAATCCGTCGACGCCTCCGGCCGCGCTCGAGTACGTGCTGGACGACCTCGACCTCGTGCTCGTGATGTCGGTGAACCCGGGCTTCGGCGGCCAGTCCTTCATCGAAAGCTCGCACCGGAAGATCCGCGAGATCAAGAAGCTCGTGGGCGCGCGGCCGATCGATGTCTCCGTCGACGGCGGCGTGAAGGCCGGCCTCGCGAAGTCGCTCGCCGAGGACGGTGCGTCGGTCCTCGTGGCCGGCTCGGCGGTCTTCGGCGCCGCCGATCCCGCGGCGGAAGTGCGTGCGCTGCGCGCCGCCGCGACCGGCGCGTAACGCGATGGACGTCGTCGACGCGCTCGCGCACCGCGGCCGCTTCTTTCGCGTCCTGCAGCAGACCGAGCGCAGCCAGACCGCCGTGATGACGATCGAGCCGGGCGAAGACGGCGGGCCCGAGGAGGAGCACGCGGGCGATCAGGTCCTCTACGTCGTCGAGGGCGAGGCGATCGTGCGCATCGCCGGCAAGGAGCACCGCGCGGCGGCCGGATCGCTGGTGATGATCCCGGCGCGAACACCGCACCACGTGAAGAACCCGGGCCGTACGCCGTTGTTCTTCGTCAGCGTGTACGCGCCTCCGGCCTACTGATACGCGCGGAAGGCTGAGGTATACTCGACGCCCATGCAAGTCCTGGGGTTGTTCGTCGTGGTCACGCTCCTGGCCGGAGCTGCCGGCCTGACGGCGGCTCAAGCCGCGGACGTCGCCAACGGCAACGGACAGCTCGGCGCGCCGACGAACCCGAAGACCCCGGTCTTCATCGTTCGCCCCACCCCGAACGGCCCGTTCACGGTCGTCCCGCCGGGCACTCTGGGGTCGCGGGAGACGGTGCCGTTCTCGGACGAGCCCCACTTCCTGAACAACGCGCACCCGATGCAGCCCAACGCGGGCCTCGGATACGCCGTGCGCCAGGTCTGGATGCCTCCCCGGCCCGTGACCATGCAGGTCTACGTTCCCTCGCCGGAGGGCATCCCGAGCCGGTACCAGACCATGTACGCCCAGGTGCCGGGCTTCTACGTCGTCGAGACGACGACCGGCTACTGGCTCCCAGAGCGGTGGGTGCTGGACCAGGTCAACGTCGGTATCTATCAGTGGCGCCGGGCGCCGATGCAGTTCGTTCCAACCGGCAGCCGCTAGCCCCGAGCCTCCGGTCGCGTTTGATATTCACCTGATGTTCCCGTAAAGTAAGGCGTTCCCATGCTTGATTCCCTGAGTACGAGACTGCAAACCATCTTCGACAAGCTCGGCGGGCGCGGCCGGCTGTCGGAGGACAACATCCAGGAGGCGCTGCGCGAGGTACGCGTCGCGCTCCTCGAGGCCGACGTCAATTTCAAGGTGGTCCGCGCCTTCGTCGACCGGGTAAAGGTCAAGGCGGTGGGACAGGACGTCCTGAACTCCCTGACCCCGGCTCAGCAGGTAGTCAAGGTCGTCCATGACGAGCTGGTGGAACTGCTCGGCGGAAGCGGTCACCGGCTGGCCGCGGCGCCCCATCCACCGACCGTCATCATGCTCATGGGGCTACAGGGCTCGGGCAAGACGACCACCGCCGCGAAGCTCGCCCGCCTCTACACCAAGCAGGGCCAGCACCCGCTGCTGGCCGCCGCCGACACCCAGCGGCCTGCCGCGATGGACCAGCTCCGGACCCTCGGTTCCCAGGTCGGCGTGCCGGTGACCGGCAGCCCGGGCCAGACGCCGCTCGAGATCTGCCGGACGGCGCGCGAGGAAGCCGCGAGCCGCGGCCTGACACCGCTGATTCTCGACACCGCCGGCCGTCTGCACATCGACGAGGCGCTGCTGGCTGAGCTCCAAGCGATCAAGCGCGAGGTCGCGCCGCACCACGTGCTCCTGGTCGTGGACGCGATGACCGGTCAGGACGCGATCACGGTCGCGGACAAGTTCAACCAGGCTGTCGGCATCGACGCGGTCGTCCTCACCAAGATGGACGGCGACTCGCGCGGTGGCGCCGCGCTCTCGGTGCGGCACGTGACCGGGCGTCCGATCGCGTTCGTCGGCGTGGGCGAGAAGACCGACGCGCTCGAGCCGTTTCATCCCGATCGCCTGGCCTCGCGCATCCTCGGCATGGGCGACGTGCTCTCGCTCGTCGAGAAGGCGCAGGCGGCGGTCGATCAGACCAAGGCCGAGGCGCTGGCCAAGAAGCTGCGCGAGGATACCTTCTCGCTGGAAGACTTTCGCGACCAGCTCAAGCAGCTGCGCCAGATGGGCCCGCTCGACCAGCTCCTCGGCATGCTGCCGTTCGGCAAGATGCTGAAGGGCGCGCCCAAGGAGCTCGAGGGCGAATCGGCCGACCTCGATCGTTTCGACGCGATCATCAGCTCGATGACGCCGGGCGAGCGGCACAATCCCGAGATCATCAACGGCAGCCGGCGCCAGCGCATCGCGCGCGGCAGCGGCACCAACGTGCAGGACGTGAACCGGCTGCTGAAGCAGTTCGCGCAGCTCCGCAAGGTGATGAAGCAGTTCAAGGGCATGGAGGGGAAGCTTCCCCGCGGCATGAAGAATCTGCCGGGATTGCCACGCTTGTAGCGCGAGCTGCAGGACGTCGCGGGGCTGGGGCCCCGCCGTCCGAGGCGAGCATATAGAAAGGACGAAGGGGGTGAGCACGTGCCAGTAACGATTCGACTGAGACGGACCGGGACGACCAAGCGCCCGGCCTATCGGGTAGTGGTGACCGACTCACGGTCGCCGCGCGACGGGCGCTTCATCGAAGTGCTCGGGCACTACAGCCCGCTGACCGAGCCGCCGACGGTGTCGATCGACCGGGCGAAAGTGGACGCGTGGATCAAGAAGGGTGCCCAGCCGTCGAACACGGTTCGCAGACTGATCGCGAACGCGCCGGACACCACGGCGACCCCGAGCGCGACCGCGAAGAAGTAACGCCGTGGTGGGCGAGCGTCTCGTGGTGATCGGCGAGATCGCCCGGCCCCACGGCCTGCACGGCGAGATGCGCGTGATGCCTTTGACCGATCACCCCGAGCGGTTCGAGGCGGTCACCGAGTGCGTGCTCTGGGATCGGGAGCGGGACACGCGGGAGCCGTGCCGCGTCACCGGCGCGCGCCGTCACGGCGGCGCTGTGCTCCTCTCGCTCGATGGGTGCGACACGGTCGAGGCGGCCAGCGCCCTCGTCGGGCGTCTGGTGGCGGTGCCGGAGACCGAGGCGTTGCCCCTGCCGCCGGGCCAGTTCTACTCATGGCAGCTCGAGGGTTGCCGCGTCCTGACGGAGGACGGCAGGGAGGTCGGACGGGTGACCCGCATCGAGCAGTCGGCCGCTCAGGATCTGTGGGTGGTGAGCGACGGCAGCCGCGAGTGTCTGATCCCGGCGGTCGCCGAGATCGTGCTCGAGGTCGATCTGGCGGCGGGGCGCGTCGTGATCAGGCCGCCCGCCGGGCTTCTCGAGCTGTAGGGCGCGGCGCCGTGCGGATCGACATCGTCACGCTGTTCCCCGGCATGGTGACGCCGGTGCTCGGCGAGTCGATGCTCGGACGCGCGCAGGCGCGCGGACTCGTTGACATCCGGGTGGTCAATCTCCGAGACTACGCGGGGGGCCGGCACCGGGTCACCGACGACTATCAGTTCGGGGGCGGCGGTGGCATGGTGCTGAAGCCCGAGCCGTTGTTCGAGGCGGTCGAGGCGCTGCGCACGCCGGGTGCGCGCATCGTGCTGATGGATCCGCGCGGCCGCACGTTCACGCACGAGGTTGCGGCGGGGCTCGCGCGCGAGTCGCACCTGATCTTGCTGGCCGGACGCTACGAGGGCGTCGACGCGCGCGTGCGCGAGGGGCTCGCGGACGACGCGATCTCCATAGGCGACTACGTGCTGACCGGCGGCGAGCTGCCGGCGCTGGTGGTTACCGACGCGGTCGCGCGCCTGTTGCCCGGCGTACTCGGCGCGGAGGGCGCGGCGTCGCGCGACTCGTTCGCCGACGGGCTCCTGGAGCCGCCGCAGTACACGCGGCCGGAGGCGTACCGCGGGGCGCGCGTGCCGCCGGTGCTGCTCTCGGGGGATCACGGGCGGATCGAGCGCTGGCGGCGGGTGCAGGCCATTTGGATCACGTGGCGCGAGCGCCCGGACCTTCTGGCGACGGCGCGGCTGAGCGACGAGGAGCGCCGGCTGCTGGAACGATTTGACCGCGGCGAGACGCCGGAGCAGCTCGGCGACTCCGCGTAACGGCTTGCGAGCTCACGAAAGGACTGTCGTGATGGACGCGATTCGACTGGTCGAGGCCGCGCAGCTGAAGAAGGACCGCGCCGGGTTCGCGCCCGGCGACACGGTGCGCGTGCACGTGAAGGTCATCGAGGGCGAGAAGGAGCGGCTCCAGCTCTTCGAGGGCATCGTCATCCGCCGGCGCGGTGAGGGCGGCCGTGCGTCGTTCACGGTACGGCGCATCTCCTACGGGGTCGGCGTCGAGCGCACCTTCCCGCTGCACTCGCCGCGGATCGAGCGGGTCGAGGTCGCGCGGCGGAGCCGGGTGCGGCGCTCGAAGCTCTACTATCTGCGCGCGCTCGCGGGCAAGGCGGCGCGGCTCAAGGAGAAGCGCGCGCCCCTGGTTCCCGCCTCCGGCGGCGCCACCGAGCAATAGCCGATCGCCCTATCGTGACGCCGCCTCCGTCGGCGCCCTACCACTACGAGGCTCGAGCCTGGAAGACAGGCGTCACTCGGCTGGCGGGGATCGACGAGGCGGGGCGTGGCCCGCTCGCCGGGCCCGTCGTCGCGGCCGCCGTCATCATCGGACCCGAGCGCCGCATCCGGGGGCTCGCCGACTCGAAGCTGCTCACGCCCGAGCAGCGTGAAACGCTCTTCGCGGCCATCACCGAGCGCGCGGTCGCGGTGGGCGTCGGCATCATCGATCACGAGACGATCGATCGCGTGAACATCCTGCAGGCCACGCGCCTGGCGATGGCCGAGGCGGTCACTCGGCTCACCGTCGCACCCGACTTCGTCATTACCGACTTCGTCGCGCTGAGCGGCCTCGGCTGCCCGCAGCGCAATCTCATCGACGGTGACGCGCGCTGCGCCAGTGTCGCGGCGGCGTCGATCATCGCCAAGGTCACCCGCGACCGCCTCATGCTCGAGGCCGATCAGACCTACCCCGAATACGGCTTCGCCCGCCACAAGGGCTACGGCACGCCCGAGCACCTGGCCGCCCTCGATCGCTGGGGCCCGTGCCCCCTGCACCGGCGCTCCTTCTCGGGCGTCTGGCGTCAGGGCGAGCTGTTCGTCCTCGAAAAGGACGACTGACCGCCGTCCTCCGGGCTCGCTTGACAGGTTATGCTGGCCCGATATATATCTCTAAGATATATATCGGCAAGCTACAAGGAGGACCCTATGAGTCGAGCGACCGGACTGATGGCCGGTCTCATCCTGGTCGTGGTACCCACCATCGAGCTCGGCGGCTCCTTCCTGCTGCATGCCCTCGTCGATCGCGAATCGGGCTACATGACGAACGCGCTCCGCCAGAATTTCTTTCGCGCCGGCCACGCGCACGCCGGCGTGCTGACGATCCTCTCCCTGCTCTGCCAGATCTTCGTGGACGCGGCCCGCCTGGCGCCGGCCCTGGCGTGGCTCGTCCGACTCGGTGCGCCGCTCGCCGGTATTTTGATGTCGGCGGGATTCTTCTTCTCGATGGGACCGCGCACGGCGACCGAGCCGGGCGGCGCGATCGTGCTGATCTACGCGGGAGCGATCCTCCTGGCGGCCAGCGTGCTGAGCCTCGGGGTCGGGCTCCTGAGAGCCCGGTGACGCGACCGGCGCGCGCGAGCACGAGCCGCTTCGCGATCCTCGGCGTGCTGAGCCTGGGCGCGATGTCCGGCTACGACGTGAAGAAGCTGATCGAGCGCTCGATCGCCCACTTCTGGAACGAGAGCTACGGTCAGATCTATCCGGTGCTGAACCGGCTGGCCGCCGAGGGCCTCGCCGAGAGGCGCCGCGAGAAACAGCGCGGCAAGCCCGATCGTCATGTCTATTCGCTCACCGACAAGGGCCGGCAGGAGCTTGCGCGTTGGCTCGCCGTCCCCGCGCGTTACGAGCCGTTCCGGAGCGAGTTCTTGCTCAAGCTCTTCCTCGGCGAGGCCGGGCGGGTGACCCACAGCATCGCGCAGATCGAGCACTACGCGGCTGCTCAGCGCGAGCTGCTCGACACGTATCTCGGGATCGAGCGTCGCGTCCGCCAGCAGCTGGCCGACCATCCGCAGCTCCCGTTCTCGCTCGTGACCCTGCACTATGGACAGCACCGGTGTCGCGCGATGCTCGCGTGGTGCGCGGAGTCGATCCGCACCCTCAAACGGCTCGAGGGGCGGCGCGACCGCCGACGCCGACGCTGAGGAGTCCAATATGGAGACGTTCGTCACGACGCTTCGATGGATCCACATCGCGGCCGGGATGCTCGCCCTCGGTCTGGCGCCGCTGGCAATGCTCACGGTGAAGGGCGGCCGAGCTCACCGGCGCTGGGGCAAGATCTACCTCTGGGCGATGGCCGTGGTGGCCTCGACCGCCGTCGTGCTCGCGCTCTGGCGGCCTCAGATCTTCCTGGCGTTGCTCGCGGTCTTCAGCTTCTACATGGCGTTCGCGGGCTATCGCGTACTCGGACGCAAGCGACCGGACCAGGGGCAAGTGCCCAGCGCGCTCGACTGGGCGGCCGCGCTCGTGACGTTCGCGGTGAGCGCGGCGCTCGTCGTGCTCGGGCTCGTCCGGCCCGGCGCCAGCTGGCAGCGGCTCGGCATCGTTCCGGTGGTCTTCGGCATTCTCGGCATGGTCCTCTCGGGGCTCGACATCACGAAGTTCGTCCGGCCGCCCGCGGATAGGAACGCGTGGTGGTTCGCCCACATGGCAGGAATGCTCGGATCGTACATCGCGACGGTCTCGGCGTTTTCCGTCGTCAACTTCACACTCTTGCCGCCCGCGGTTCGCTGGCTCTGGCCGACCGCGATCGGCACCCCGCTGATCGCGCTCTGGGTCACGGTCTACAAGATTCGCTTTCGCCGAGGGACCGGTGCGCGCGTAGAAACCGCTCCGGCGAACTGATCCCCGCTCGTCCTTCGCTGATGCGAGAATGCCGGGCCAGAGGGCCTGGAGGGCGCAATGGCGAACGTTGAGTTCGGGATCTTCGACTGGATCGACCGCCGGCAGCAGGGACAGCTCGGACAGCTCTACGAGGATCGACTGCGGCTGTTGCAGGAAGCCGACGCGGCAGGCTTCTTCTGTTATCACCTGGCCGAGCATCACGCCACGCCGCTCGGCATGGCGCCATCGCCGTCGGTGTTCCTGGCCGCCGCGGCTCAGCGCACGCGGCGCATTCGACTGGGACCGCTGGTCTTTCTTCTGCCGCTCTACTCGCCGCTTCGCTTGCTCGGCGAGATCTGCATGCTCGATCACCTGAGCGGGGGCCGTCTCGAGCTCGGCGTCGGGCGCGGTGTGTCGCCGTATGAGGTCGGCTATCACGGCTTCGATCCGGCGCGTACGCGTCCCATGTTCCAGGAAGCGCTCGAGGTGCTGGTCAAGGGAATGACGAGCGCGCGGCTCGACTTCCAGGGCGAGCACTACCGGTACGATGACGTGCCGATGGAGCTGGCGCCGCTCCAGCGTCCGTATCCGCCGCTCTGGTACGCGACGAGCAACGTCGAGAGCGTGGCGTGGGCCGCGGCGCAGAACATGAACCTGGTGGGGCTCGGCCCGGCGGCGGCGTATCGACCGTTCGTCGAGAAGTATCGGGCCGTATGGCCGGAGCACCGCGGTGACGCCGGCCGTCTCAACCCGCACGTCGCGACCCCGCGCATCGGGATCAATCGGCAGGTAGTCGTCGCGGACACGGACAAAGAGGCCGAGGCGATCGCGCGCGCGGCGCATCCGCGCTGGGCGGCGAGCTTCGTGAAGCTCTGGGCCGATCATGGCGACACGGCCGTCGCTCACCGCGTGAACATCGACGCCGCGCTGACTCACGAGACCATGCTGGTGGGCTCGCCCGAGCGCGTCCGCGATCAGATCGCACGGCTGACGGACGCGACCGGCGCGAACTACGTGATCGGCTGCTTCGCCTGGGGTGATCTCACGCAAGAGCAGTCGCTACGCTCACTGCGGCTCTTCACCGAAAAGGTCATGCCGGCCTTCCAGAGGAGCACGTCATGACCCGGCGGCGTGGCGTGCGGTTCGCTCTCGCCGCGCTTCTGATTTTCGGGCTGATCGGTCCGGGTGCCGGTGCGTCGGCGCAAACGGCGGCGCCGGGTGGCCCGATCACGATCGGCGTGCTGGCGCCGTCGACGGGGCCGTTTGCGACCTACGCGCGCGACATCATCGACGGCGCGCGGCTCTATTCCGACGAGGTCGGCGGACAGCTCGGCCGGCGCAAGCTCGAGATGGTGGTCGAGGACTATCAGACCAAACCCGACGTCGCGCTCACGAAGATCCGCAAGCTGGTCGAGCGCGATCGGGCCCAGGCTGTCGTCGGCCTCGTGCTCTCCGCCGCCGCGCTGGCCGTGAAGGACTACGTGAACGCGCAGAAGGTGCCGCTCTTGATCTCGGGCTTCGCGGTCGCCGAGAACCTGACGTTGCAGCAGAACCCGTACGTGTTCCGCCTCACCTACAGCGCGGCGATGACCGGCGCGCCGATCGGCCAGTGGACCCATCGCCACCTCAAGGCGAAGAGGGCCGCAATCATCGCCTCGGACAGCGTCGGGCCGCTCGAGCTCATGATGGCATGGGCTCGCGCCTTCGAAGAGGCCGGGGGCAAGGTCGTCCAGGAGATCTACCCGCCGCTGGGCACCGCGGACATGGCGCCGTGGGTCGGCAAGCTGCGGCAAGACGTGGACGTGATCGGCGTGCAGACCGTCGGCGCCGACGGCGTGCGGTTCGTGAAGGCGTATCAGGAGTACGGGCTGAAGGGAAAGATCCCGGTGGTCGACGCCTCGGTGGGCGTCAGCGAGATCTCGCTGCTCCCAGCCGCCGGCGACGCCGCGGTCGGCGTCTACAACATCCAGCCGTACCAGTACACGATCGACACGCCGCGAAACCGGAAGTTCGTCCAGGCCTTTCGCGCGAAGTTCGGCCGCGATCCCGGCTCGCCCGCCGCGTTCACCTACGCGGCGATGGCCGCGATCGACCAGGCCGTCGGAGCGACCGGCGGCCACATCGAGGACTCCACGAAATTCATCGAGGCGCTGCGCCGGACCGACGTAGAAGCCCCGCAAGGTCGGGTGCGCTTCGACCGCTACCAGAACGTCGTGAGCGACATCTACATCAGCCGGATCGACAAGGTCGGCGACCAGATCGTTCCCGTCGTGATCGAGACCATCAAAAACGTCGACCAGTTCCTCGGCCTCGACCCCGCCGACTATCTGAAGAAGCCCCGCCTGGTCACCCTCAAAGGCTCCTTTGCCAAATAGCGAGGCGGCGGTCCCTGAGCGACGAAGCCATTGACCGGCGCTCCGGCAGAGGAATTGCCGTGAGTTCTTCTATCGAGGGAACGTCGTGGTGGCCAAACACGGACACCGCAACCCAGCCCTCTGGCGTTGTGGTCGTAACCGTGAACTACAATACCCGGCGCCTTATCTCCATGCTGTTGTGGTCGCTCTACCGATTCCTGGGCTCCGAACTCCGCTCTGCAGTGATCGTCGACAACGGATCGTCCGACGGGTCTACTGAAATTCTCAAGGCGTGCGCTCGCGGTGGACTCTGCGAGCTGATCCTCAACGATACGAACCGACATCGCGGTCCGGCAATCAGCCAGGCGATCGCTCATTGCGCCTCCCGTGCTGCCGGCGCAGCCGGCGACCGTCCATGGCTCTGGCTTTTGGATTCGGACTGCGTCGTGGCCAGCGCCGATGCGGCGACCGAGGCGATGTCGGCTGCCAAGGCTGCAGGCGCCGCGCTTCTGGGCGAGAGCGCCTGGAACCGGTGGCATCACGAGGTTCGGCTCTGCGGATACTCGCTCCTCATCGATCCCGCCCGCGCCTGGCGAGCCGAGATCGGACCGTTCGTCGCAGGGGGCGATCCGGTTGGCGACTTCGAACAGTTGTGTCGACGTGCTCAGGTACCGATCGCTACGTTCCCATTCGCGGCGAGCGGCTTCATCGTGCATCTAGGTCGAGGCACGCTCGCCGGCCTGTACGAGCGCGGCGAGGCTTCAAACGTCCTTTTTGATTGGGCCAAAGATCACCATGAACCCCACTTCCAGCAGGTCGCCGGAGCGCCGGCACGCTACGCCGGGCTGTTCGAGGAATTCAACGATGCGATTGGCGACCTACAGCCGGAGCGACTGGTGCACGCGTGTCGCCGGCATTGACACATTCGAAGGTTGTGAGTCGGCGACGCGGTTCGAGAGGGCGCTGGGGGCGTTAGGCGACAGCTTTGAGCCGCGGATAGACCTCGCGAACGAACATCTGCATCCCTTTGACCGTCTCGTCATGGTCGAGGAATCCAGCCTGACCCATGATGAGCAGATGTCCGAAGCCGCCGACGTGGTCGTACATGCGCATGATCTGCTTGTAAACCGAGTCGGGGTTACCGGCGAAGACGAGGCCGTTCTGCATGAGCGCGCCGAGCTCGGGCTTCTGGAACATCTTGAAGATGCCCGGGTTGGTCCCCTTCATCGCGTTCACCGCTGAGGCGATCGGGTGATAGCCCGGCGGGCTCGTGAACTGCGGCGGCACCTTGTTCGATTCGAGGTACCACATGAGCTTGCGGGCGCCGGCGTAGCCCTCCTCGTCGGTCTCGCCCACGTAGACGAGCGCCGCGTACGCGAAGCGATCGAGCGCCGGCTCGGGTAGCTTGAGCTCGGCGCGGCGCTCGCGATACGAGCCGAACACCACTTTGGTCCCGTCAAACCCCGTGAGAAAGCACGCGGCGATGTAGCCGCGTGCGCCCACCTCACGCGCGCTCGACGGGCTAAGCGCCGTGATCCAGATCGGCGGGTGCGGCTCCTGGTACGGACGCGGCCAGATGTTCACCTGGCGGTGGTGGAAGTACTTCCCCTCCCAGTTGAACGGACCGTCGTGGCTGGTCCACGCCTTCACGATGAGGTCGTGTGCCTCCCAGAAGCGGTCCATCATCCGCGTAGGCCGGTGATTGCCCGCCGACATCTCGTACGGCACGCCGCGCACGAACCCGCACTCGAGCCGGCCGCGCGAGTAGACGTCGACCATCGCCATCTCCTCGGCCACCCGCACCGGCTCGCGCCGGTTCGCGATCGGATTGCCGAGGATCAGGAGACGCGCCTTGCGCGTGTCGCGGGCGAGCGCGCCCATGACGACCGCGGCCGAGGGATTGAGATTCGTCGCGGTCTGGTGATGCTCGTTCACCATGATCTCGAGGCCGAGATCCTCGGCGATCTGCCACTCGTCGATGAAGCGGTGATAGAGGTCGGCGCCGATCTTGGGATCGTAGTACCGGTTGGGCAGCTTCACCCGGATCGAGTCGTATTCCTTCGAGTCCGGCAAGAGGTGATACGCGTTCTCGCTGAAGAACCAGGCTCGCATGCCCACGACCGGCCTACCCCCTTCGTTCGCCGATGAATGCGCTGACGCGCTCGACGAACCCCGCCGGCTCTTCGATGTGGGGGAAATGGCCGGCGCCGGCGACCGTCTCGAATCGGGCGCCGGGGATGGCGGTCCGAAACGCGTCGCCGTAGTACGCCGCGGTCACGAACCGATCATCGGCGCCCCACAGGAGCAAGGTCGGCAAGGTGATGCGGTGAAGCCACTGGCGGAGCTTCGGGTTGTGGAAATACGGCTCCCATGCGTAGAGCGCCGTCGCCTCGCGGTTGCGCGCGATCACCGTGAGCTGGTCGTCCGAGAGCGCGGTGTGGTCGACGGCGGCGCGGGCCGGATCGCGATACTGCAGGCGAGCGACTTCGTCCGGCGGGAGCGCGAAGATGTCGGGGATGTCGCGCGTCTCCCGATCGCCCACCTTGATGCCGAGCGGCGCGACCAGGACGAGGCCGCTGAAGCGGTCATGGCACTTCACGGCCATCTCGGCCGCGATCCAGCCGCCGAGCGAGGAGCCGACCACGGTCACGTTGCGAAGGTTTCGCTCAGCGAGCACGTCGAGGTAGAGATAGGACAAGTCATCGACAGTGTCGATGCTCGCGACGTCGGGCGAATGGCCGAAGCCGGGATGCGAGGGTGCGAGCACGCTGCCGTGCGCCGCGAGCATGTCGAGGAACGGCGCCGCCGGATCGAGCCCTTCCTCGCCGTGGAGCCACAAAATCGGCGGCCCCTGCCCTCGCTCGACGATCTCCAGCCGCACGCTGTGCACGGTCATCCAGCCGGTCTGCGTCACGTTGGTAGCCATAGTCGCTTCGGACTATATCAAGAATGGCCGCGATCAAGCACGACGCTGAAGCAGCGCGACGATGCGCGCCGCCGTCACCGGCGTCTCGGTGATCCGCACGCCGAACGGCGCCAGCGCGTCCTCGACGGCGTTGGCGATCGCCGCCGGCGGCGAGATCGCACCGCCTTCGCCGAGCCCCTTGACCCCGAGCGGGTTGCGCGGCGATGGAAACTCCAGGTGCACCGTCTCGATCGGCGGCAGGTCGTCCGCCTTGGGGACGGCATAGTCCATCAGCGATCCGGTCAGGAGCTGGCCCGTCTCGTCGTACACCATTTCCTCGAACAGCGCGCCGCCGACGCCCTGCGCGACGCCGCCGTGCACCTGCCCATCCACGATGATCGGATTGATCACGCGGCCGCAGTCGTGGGCGACGACGTAGCGCAATAGCTTCACGGCC
>Ga0075423_10000792_pt1 | contig 26673 bp, 24 predicted proteins | sample SoiMethybrSBSTD2_FD_80114 | JGI IMG/M metagenome (GOLD analysis project Ga0075423, IMG submission 80114) | Bulk soil microbial communities from a Populus tree surrounding site in Tennessee, USA - Soil MetaG P. TD hybrid SBSTD2 | ecosystem: Environmental > Terrestrial > Soil > Tree plantation... | reverse complement strand
GCGGCCGGGGGAGGAGGGTGGCATCGAGGCGTGGCTGCGCCTGGGCGAAGCGATGGGCGTCAAGCGCGAGGACCTGGTGGGCCAGCGGTTGCTCCTGCCCGGCGTGCGCTTCGCGGTGGACGCGTATGTGAACTTCTGCCGCTTCCGACCCTGGCTCGAGGCGGTGGCGGCCTCGCTCACCGAAATGTTCGCGCCGCTAATAGTGAAGGAACGGCTGGCAGCGATGCTGAGCCACTACAAGTGGGTGGATCCCGCGGGCCTGCAGTACTTCAAGAACCGGCTCACGCAGGCGCCGCGCGATGCGGAGTATGCCCTCGCTCTCGTCACGCAGCGGTTCCGCACCTCCGAGGAGCAAGAGCGGGCCGTCGCGGCGCTCGAGTTCAAGTGCGACGTCCTGTGGTCCCTGCTCGATGCGGTGGAACGCGGGCCTCTCCCGGGGACGGTGGCGTGACGGCCGCGGGTCCGACTGTGCCCCGCCTCCACCCCAAGGCGCGCCTCCAGCACGACGACGTGCGTGGACGGGACGTGCTGCTCTATCCCGAGGGGCTCGTGGCGCTGAATCCGACGGGGGCGGAGATCCTCGCGCTGTGCGATGGCGTCCGCTCGGTCGCTGATGTCGTGGCGGCGCTGGAACAGCGGTACGGCTCCGGGGCGGTCGAACACGACGTCACGGCGTTTCTCGATGGGCTCGCCGCGAAGGGGCTGGTGACGTATGGATCCTAGGCCGCTGTGGCTCCTGGCGGAGCTGACCTACAAGTGTCCGCTGCAGTGCCCCTACTGCTCCAATCCACTCGACTTCGCGGGCCCGCGGTTCCAGCGCGAGCTCTCGACCGACGAATGGTGCCGTGTGTTCCGCGAAGCCAAGGCGCTGGGCGTGCTGCAGCTCGGGCTCTCGGGCGGCGAGCCGACCCTGCGCCCCGATCTGGAGGCGCTGGTCGGTCAGGCGCACGACCTCGGTCTGTATACATCGCTCATCACATCCGCGTATCGGCTCACCAAGGAACGCCTCGCGGCTCTCAAGGCCGCCGGGCTCGACCACGTGCAGATCAGCATTCAAGGGGCGAACGCCGAGTTGTCGGATGCCGTGGCTGGGACAAAGTCCTACCGGGACAAGATCGCGGCGTACCATTACACGCGAGAGCTCGGGTTTCCGCTCACCGTCAACGTCGTGTTGCACCGGCGCAACCTGCACCAGGTCGAGGCGCTGATCCGGCTCGCCGAGTCGCTGGGCGCGGAGCGGATCGAGCTCGCCAACACCCAGTTCTACGGCTGGGCGCTTCACAATCGCGACGCCCTGATGCCGACCAAGGCTCAGCTCAACGAAGCATGGCGCGTGGTGCAGCGCGAGCGCGCGCGACTCGAAACCAGGCTGGAGATCGTGTGGGTGCTGCCCGACTACCACGAGCAGTATCCCAAGCCGTGCATGGGGGGCTGGGCGCGTGCGTACATGACCGTCACGCCCGCGGGGGAAGTCTGGCCGTGCCACGCGGCCGGCCGGATCACCACGCTGACCTTCGAAAACGTGCGTGACCGCCCGCTCGACTGGATCTGGGAGCATTCCGACGCGTTCACGCGATTCCGGGGCGACGCGTGGATGCCCGAGCCCTGCCGCTCCTGTCCGCGCAAGACCCAGGATTTTGGGGGCTGCCGTTGCCAGGCGTTCCTGGTGGCGGGCGACGCGGGCCTGACCGATCCGGTGTGCTCGCTGTCGCCCCACCGCCACCTGATCGACGCGGCGGTCGCGGCGGTGGAGCGCGCGGCCGAGGGCCCCGGGTGGACGTATCGCGCGGCGCCGGCGTCGCGCGCGCTCGCCGCGAAGGGATGACCGCCGCCGCGATCGACGCCCGCGGACTCGGCAAAGACTTCGGCGCACTCCACGCGCTCGATCGGCTCGACCTCGAGATCCGGGAGGGGGAGTTCTTCGGCCTGCTCGGACCGAACGGTGCCGGAAAGACCACCACGGTCCACCTGCTCGCCACGCTGCTCGCGCCATCGCGCGGTACGGCGCGCGTCGCGGGACACGACGTCGTGCAGCAGGGCCTCGCCGTGCGACGCAGCATCGGGCTCGTCTTCCAGGACACCACGCTCGATCGCGACCTGTCGGTCGCGGAAAACCTGCGCTTCGCCGCGCGCCTGTGGAGCCTCCCGGACGAGGTCTCCCGGCCGCGCATCGACGCGTTGCTGCGACAATTCGAGCTGCTCGAGCGACGTAATGACCCGGTGCGCACGCTCTCGGGCGGCATGCGACGTGCCGCGGACATCGCCCGGGGCATCCTGCACCAGCCGCGCGTCCTGTTTCTCGACGAGCCTACCGCCGGGCTCGACCCGCGCGCGCGCCGCGCGCTGTGGGACCGGATGCGGGGCCTGCGCGCGGCGTCCGGCCTCACCGTGCTGCTGACGACGCATTACGTCGAGGAGGCCGAGCCGTGCGATCGCGTCGCCGTGCTGGATCACGGACGGCTCGTCGCGCTCGGCACGCCGGCCGAGCTCAAGCAGGCGGCGGGCGTCGGCTCGCTCGAGGAGGTGTTCCTCGCGCGCACCGGCCATCCGCTGGCCGAAGCGGACGGCGGGTGAGCATGCGCGCGGTGTACGGAATCGTCGCACGCGAGTTCGTGCGGTTCCTGCGGCAGCGCGGCCGGGTGCTGGCGAGTGTCGGACGGCCGTTTGTGTGGCTGCTGTTCGCAGGGGCGGGGTTCGCCGGCGTGTTCGCGGGACGAAACGAGCTCGACTACCGCGTCTACATGACGCCCGGCCTGCTCGGGATGGTGGTGATGTTCGGCTCGTTGCTCGCGGCCCTCTCCACCGTGACCGACCGCGAGGCCGGCGTGCTTCGCATGATGCTGGTCGCCCCCATCCGGCGCAGCACGGTTGCGTTGGGCAAGGCGCTCGGCGCGACGCTGCTCGGTACGGCGCAGGCGATCGTGGTCGCGGCGCTGCTGCTCCCGCTGGTCCACCTGCGACCCACGCTCGCGGGGGCGCTGCTCGGGCTCGTCGCCTTCGTCCTCTCAGGGCTGGCGCTGGGCGCGCTCGGTGTGGTGCTCGCGGCGAGCATCCGGTCGATCGAAAACTTCGCCGGCGTCATGAACTTCGTGGTCTTCCCGATGCTGTTTCTGTCGGGTGCCTTGTACCCCGTGCGGCATCTGGGGCGGGTGCTGCGCGGCGCCGCCTACGCGAACCCGCTCGCGTACGGCGTGGACTTGCTGAAGCACGCCCTGCTCGGCCCGTGGGCGGGCGCGGGCTACGGCGGCGAGCTCCCGGTGACGCTCGACTGCGCCGCGCTCGCCTTGTTCGCGATCGTGGGGCTCGCCACCGCCGCGTCGCTGCTCGGCCGCGAGGGCGGCGTGACGCGCACGGCGTTCCGGGAGCGCCCTTAGGCTACGACCAGTCGGGTGATGATCGCGGTGATAATCAGGACCGCCAGGGCGGCCGCGATGCTCGTCAGCAACGTGAAGGCAGCCGACTTGTCGCGCGGCACCTTCATGCAGGGCGCAAGCCCAAGCGCGAACAGCCGCAGGCTGTACAGCCCCACCAGCATCCCCAGCGGCTCGATCCGGGGGAACAGCGCGAACGCGCCGGCGAGCCAGTACGGCGTACTCGCGTACGCCGCGACCTTGAGGGCCTGCACGCGGTTCCGCTGCCCGCCGACCGACCCGGCGATCACGTCGATCGCCACCGCCAACGCGTACACGCCGACAAGATTAAGCACGTACTCGAGCACCCCCGCTTGCACCGCCGTCCCGGCGTTCATCGGGACGGTTCCGAACGTCAGCAAGCTGCCACGCTCGCGGAACACGATCCCCCCGATGGTTGCCGCCAGGGGGCCGATGGCCGCCATCGGCACGAGGAAGCGCATGTAGATCGGACCGGCGGTCGTGAACTCGCCGGCGATCGTCGCCCACTCCTGCGTCGGCTGCAGCAGCAGGCGCTGGGCGCGGGCGAGCCAGCCGGGGAGCTTGCGCGCGGCCCGCGGCTTGGCGGCCGCCGGCCTGGCGGGCGGCCGGGGGGGCGGCCCGGCTTTGGGAGACGTCGGGCCACGCGGGGGCGTGGGGCCGCGGGGTGGCGGAGGCGTGGGACCGCGTGGGGGCGTGGGACCGCGGGGAGGCGTCCCTCCGGGAGGGCGCGGGGGATTCGGCGGCTGCGGCGTGCGCATGGCGGTCCCTTGCGGGTCAGGTGATCGCACAAGATACAACACAGCCGCAAGACGCCAAGTTGCAAGTCGCAAGAGTCGTTGTATGTCCCTGGCAACTTGGCGTCTTGGCGTCTGGCAACTCAGATTGATGCATGCTGATCGACGTCCATGCCCACTTCTACCATGCCGCCTCCCCGCGAGCCGACTGGCGCGAGCGCAACGCCAGCCGGCTCGCGGCGGGACGCAAGATCGGGGTCACGATCCACGTCGCTTCGATCCTCGGGAGCTGGGGCCGGACATCGCCGACGTACTTCCCGTCACCCCGCGACGTGGAGCATGGCAACACCGCCCTGCTGGCGCTCCAGCAAGAGCACCCCGACCTGATCCGCGGCTACGTCACCGTGAACCCCAACTACACGGCTCACGCCCGCGCCGAGATCGCCCGCTGTCTGGGCGCCGGGATGGTGGGGGTCAAGCTCGCGGCGAGCCGCCGCGCGACCGACCCGCTGCTCGATCCGATTTGCGAGCTGGCCGCGGAACGGGGGGTTCCGGTGCTGCACCATGTATGGCAGCATCGGAGGCACGACCGGCCGGGGCAGGAAGCGTCGGACGGGCGGGAGCTCGCGGTATTGGCCGCGCGCCACCCCCAGGCGCGATTCATTCTGGCGCACATCGGGGGGGGCGGCGACTGGGAACACTCCCTCGCCGCCCTGCGCGCCGCGCCCAACGTCTATGTGGACCTGTCGGGGAGCGGTGTGGACGGCGGCATGCTCGAAGCGTGCCTCGAGGCGGCCGGCGTGGAGCGCCTGCTCTGGGGATCGGATCTCACGATGGACACCGGCTGGGCCAAGCTGCGGTATCTCGAGCGCCTGCTTCCGCCGCACGACCTGGAGCTCGTGCAGTGGAGGAACGCGGCGCGCATCTTTCCACGCGGCGCGTTCCCCGCCGACTGATGCGGATCGACGTCAACGCTTTCCTCGGCGCCCACCCGTATCGACGGGTGCCCGGGACGTCACCCGACGGCCTGCTGCGCGCGATGGCGCGCGCCGGGATCGACGAAGCGTGGGTGAGCCACCTGCCGAGCGTGTGCTGGCGCCAGCCGATGGAGGGGAACGCCTGGCTGTACGACACCGTGGCGCGCGAGCCGCGGCTCAAGCCGGTGCCCGCGCTCCATCCCGGCCTCGCGGGTTGGGAGGGGGCGGTGGGCGAGGCGGCGGACCGCGGCGCCCCGGCGGGGCGGTGCGATCCGCTGTGCTACGGGCTCGACCCGACGGGGCCCGAGATGCGGGTGCTGGCCGCAGCGTGCGGTGCGGCGCACTTGCCACTGATGATGGCGGTGCGCCTCGAAGACCCGCGCCAGCGACACCCCAACGACGGCGTCGCCGAGCTTGCGGCGGCGGCGGTCCGGGCCCTGATTCGCAGTGACGACGACGTGCGGCTGCTGATCACGCACGCCGACCGCGGGTTCATCGAAGAGGTCCACTTCGGATCGACTCCCGAGGAGGCGGCGCGACTGTGGTGGGACGTGAGCTGGATCTGGGGCCCCCCGGAGGACCACCTCGAGACGCTGCTCGGCACGATCGGGCTCGACCGGTTCGTGTTCGGCACCGGCCAGCCGCTCCGGATTCCGGAGGCGAGCGTGGCGAAGCTCGACCTGCTCGACCTGGCACCCGCGCAGCGCGCGGCAATCGATTCGGACAACGCGCGCGGGGGACTGCTCCGCTGAGCGGTACCTTCGAATGGGGCCTGATCCCTGCCGTCCCCGTCCCGTTCCGGGGCCGGGCGGTCGCGGAGGACGCGCTCCAGGCGTACGCGACGTGGATGGCGACGCACCAGGTGGCCGGCGTGGCGGTGTGGGCGCACACCGGGCGCGGGCCGCAGCTGTCGCGCGACCAGCGGCGCCGAGTGCTCGCGGTATGGCGGGCCGCGCTACCGATGAGCCAGATCATCGCGGGGGCGACGAGCCCCGAGATGGCGGCCGAGGCGAAGGCGGGTGGGGCGAACGCACTGCTCGCTTTTCCGCGGGCGGACGATCCGGTTGGATATCACGAGGCGCTGGGCCGCGAGCTCCCGGTGATCGCCTTCTATCTGTACGAGGCCGCCGGCGGCGTCGCGTATGACAACCAGACCTTGCACGCCATCCTCGCCCTCCCGAGCGTGATTGGCATCAAGGTGGCCACGCTCGACTCGGTGGTGACGTTTCAGCGGATCGCGGGCCTGATGCGGGACCACCCGGACAAGCTGCTGATCACGGGTGAGGACCGATTCCTGGGCTATTCGCTCACGATCGGTGCCCGGGCGGCGTTGATCGGCATGGGCGCGGCGCTCACCGACCTCCAGGTCGCGCTGATGGAATCGTTCCGCTCGGGCGATTTCGGCAAATTCGTCCGCCTGTCGAGCCTGTGCGATCGCTTCGCCGGCGCCACATTCGTTCCCCCACTGGAGGGGTACGTCCGGCGGATGCTGTGGGCCCTCGCGGCCGACGGGGTGATCCCGGAGGACGCGTGCGACGATCCCTGGGGCCCGAGCCTGCCGCCGTCCGAGCGGGACGCCGTGCGCGCCGCGGTCCGCGAGGCGCGCACTCCCCGCGTCACCCCGGCGTGAGGCGCATCCCGCGGCGATCGTTCCTCGAGTCCTGCGCCGCCGCGGGCACGACGCTCGGCGCGTTTCCCATCCTGAAGGGCTGGAGTCCGATGAGCAAGCAACGGCACGTGGTGGTGGTTGGCGCAGGGGCGTTCGGCGGCTGGACCGCGCTCCACGTGCTGCGCCGCGGCGCCCGGGTCACGCTGCTGGACGCTTGGGGGCCCGGGAACTCGCGCGCCAGCTCGGGCGGTGAGACCCGGGTGATCCGCGGGACCTACGGCCCCCGGGCGATCTACACGCATCTGACCGCACGCGCGCTCGAGCTGTGGAAAGATCACGAGCGACGCTGGCGTCGCAAGCTGTACCATGCCATCGGCGTGCTCTGGCTCGTGGAGAGCGACGATGCCTACGAGAAGGCTGCGCTGCCCTTGCTCAAGGACGCCGGCCTCGCGTTCGAAGAGCTGTCGGGTGCCGAGACCACGCGCCGGTACCCGCAGATCAGCTGCGAGCAGGTGCGTTGGGCCATCTTCGAGAAGGATGCCGGCTACCTTACGGCTCGCCGTGCGTGCGCAGCCGTGCTCGAAGGATTCCTCGCCGAGGGCGGCGAGTACCGCCAGCTCGCGGCGGAGCCGGTAGCGCCTCTCGCAGCAAGCGAGCTGCGCGGCCTCAAGCTCTCCGACGGCAGCACCGTCGTGGCCGACGCGTTCGTCTTCGCGTGCGGTCCCTGGCTGGGGAAGCTGTTTCCCGACGTCATCGGTGATCGGGTGCGCGCCACGCGCCAGGAAGTCTTCTTCTTCGGCACGCCCCCGGGCGACGTGCGGTTCACCGAGCAGGCGCTGCCGGTGTGGGCGGATCACGGGAGAGGCTTCATCTACGGGATTCCCGGCAACGAGTGGCGCGGGTTCAAGGTCGCCGACGACACTCGCGGGCCACCGTTCGATCCCACCTCGGGCGAGCGCGTGATCACGCCGGAGAGGCTGAAGGCGGCGCGGGAGTATCTCGCGTTTCGGTTTCCGGGCCTGAAGGGCGCTCCGCTGGTGGAAGCCCGCGTGTGCCAGTACGAGAACTCGCCCGACGAGCACTTCATCATCGATCGGCACCCGGCGGCGGCGAATGTCTGGCTCGCGGGCGGCGGCTCGGGACATGGCTTCAAGCACGGGCCGGCCGTGGGCGAGCTGGTCGCCAAACTGGTGCTGACCGGGGAAGCAGCTCCGCCGGACTTCCGGCTGTCCCGCTTTGAGCCCGGGACACGGCCCGGGGGCTAGTCCGCACGCCTGTGCACGCGCAGCTCGAGCGGGACTTCGATCGGTTCAAGCGCGAGCTGCCGCGCGACTTCCCGGCGCACGTGCGGGAAACGTATGGGATCGATCTCACCGCCCGCTATCTGGGCGAGCGCGTTCCGCATCCCATCGGCAAGGGCTCGGGCCAGCTGTCACTCAACCCCGGGCAGCTCGACGACGACTCCGCAGCGGGGCTCGCGTTCTCCGTGCTCAAGACAGTAATTGCCGAGGACGAGACCGGCGCGCGGACGATGGCCGCGTGGGCGATCCACGAGACGAAGATGAAGGTCGAGCGACGCGCCGCGGGCGCGGGCCGGCCGGGCTGGACCGTCACGTGGAAAGGGCGGGGGTGGGATCGCAGCTTCGCCGACTACCTCGCTCTGGTGCGGGCCGGACGGGATCTCACCCGAGCCGGCCGGCTACTGGTGGTCCCCTCGGTGAAGTACCACCTCCCGCGACTCGGGGAGCCGTTCCGTGAGGGCGAGTACCGCCATACGACGGGGCAGCTGGCGGATGCGTGGCGGGAGCCGCCGCTCCTCGTGGAACAGGACTTCTCGCCCACGCTGGCGGGCGACGCGCTGGCCGACGATCGCGCGCCGATTCTCCGGTGGCTGCGCGAGGTGCCCGCGCGCATCCGTGCCGCTTCGCCGATTGCGGTGCGCGTCGCGGTAAAGCTCATGAACGCCCGGTTCGACGATGCCTTTCAAGTCGAAATGATGAATGCCGCTGCCGAGGCGGACGCTTTGGTCTGCTTCAACCGGTTGTTCGATGCGGAGCGAGGCGTTGCGTACGGAGGCTGGGACTTGAGCGACCGGAATTTGAGAGTGCTGGAGACTCACCTGACCCCGGACGCGAGCCCGGGGCTCACGGGCACCGGTAACATCTGCTCGGGTCGCATGATCGTCGACTACGCCCGCCGCGGCTGTGAGAGCGTGCAGGTGCACACGTTTTTCCAGCTGCCCCTCGCCGAATACCCCGCCACCCGCGGCTCCCGTCCCCAGCGGGCGCTGCACGCGCTGGTGTTTCATCCACGGGACGGCCTGATCGCGGCGATGCTCGAGCTGGAAGCACGCGGCGAGCTCGAGCGGCGGCGCGGCGAGCTTCGGTTTCTCGACCTGCAAGCCCATGCGCATCGCGCGGGTTGAGTTGTACGCGCTCGAGCTGCCGTTCGCGGAGCCGTTCATTATCTCCGGCGGCCGGATCGATGCGCGCCGATCCGTGGTCGTGGTGTTGCATGACGGCGAGGGACACGTGGGCTACGGCGAAGCGGCCCCGGACGAGCTGCCGTTCTACTCCGAGGAAACGCTCGGCAGCGCTCGCGATCTCATCACTCGCGTCCTCGCGCCGCGGGTCGCCGGTCGGGAGTTCGACTCCCCCGAGGCGGTCGACGCCGCGCTGCGAGAGAACGTGCGCGGCAATCCGTTCGCGCGGGCGGGGATCGAGACCGCGGCGTGGGACCTCGAGGCACACCGTCGCGGCACGGGGCTGCCGCAGCTCGTGGCCGAGCGGCTGGGCGTCGCGCCGGCGGCGAGTTTTCCCTGCGGCGTGGCGCTCGGCATTCCCGCGGATCGCCGCGCCGACACGTTGACGCGGCGCGTGTACGAAGCGCTGCAGCGCGGCTACCGCCGCGTGAAGATCAAAGTCGCCCCGGCGTGGGATGACGTCGCGGTGCGGGCGGCCCGCGCGGGGATGGCCGGGACGGACGTGCCGCTGACCGTGGACGCGAACGGCGCCTACGCCTGGCCCGAGCACGAGGACGCGTTGCGCGCCCTGGACGACGCCGGCCTGTTGTACATCGAGCAGCCGCTCGCCCCCGACGAGCTCGTCGGTCACGCGCGCCTGGCGCACGCGCTCCGGACGCCGGTGTGCCTCGATGAAACGCTGCGGGATGCCGGGATGGCGCGCCAGATCGTCGCGCTCGACGGCCCCAAGGTATGGAACCTCAAGGTGCATCGGGTCGGCGGGCTGGCGGAAGCCTGCCGCATTTGCCGCGTGGCCGCGGAATGCGGGGCCCAGCTCTGGGCCGGAACGATGCCCGAGTCCGGGATCGGCTCCCAGGCCGACATCGCGGTCGCGGCACTCGGGGCGTGTGTCTACCCGTCGGACGTCGAGCCAAGCGCCCGCTGGTTCGGACGGGGTGCAGACGTGATCAAGCTGAGCATGAGCAGGGATGGCCGCATGGGGGTGCCGGGTGTGTCGATCGCCCGGCTACTCGACGCCGGGCGCTTCCGTTCGGTGACCCGTGATTTACATATAGAGCCAGTATGATCCCTATCGATCACCAGCCAGCCGGCTACTGGGCGACCAACCTGTACGCCACCCCGCGCAAGCGTCCCAAGTCCGACGCGCCGCTCAAGGATCTGCCGCCGCGCGCCGCGCAACGGTTCAAACGGGCGCGCGAGGGCATTCGCGCCCTCCGGCACGTCACCGAGCAGGTGGTGTTCATGGGCACCGCCTGGAAGTGGGTGTGGATGTACGAGGTCGGGGGCCGCAAGCTGGGCTACCTCCATCCGATGGAGACGGGTCTCTCGGGCACGTTCATTCTCTCCGACAGCGAGGAGCGCGAGCTCGCGGTGACCGACGGCCTCCCGCGCGCGTCGCGCCAGGCGATCCGCGACGGCCGGATGGCCGGCGGCGTGCGATGGTGCTGGATGGAGTTCCCCGACTTGGACACCGTCGACGCCTTCGTCCACATCATACATCTGAAGCATCAGCTGCTGGCACGACCGGAATAACCGGTCAACAAGCAGGCCTTGTGTACGCTTCCGCGCTGGCGCTACATTCCGGCGCCGCAAACCGCTTCACAACACAGACCGATACCATTCGCCATCGAGAGCCCTGGATGACGAAGAGGAGTGGGAGGGTCGGGACCGGGGGGGGCGTCGCGATCGCACTGCTGATCGCCTTCCCGATCGCGGCACAAACCGGTCAGTCTGCGTCTGGCTACAAGGCTCCCGTGATCAGCGATACGGGGCGGCTCAAGGGTCCCCGTCAGCCCATCTTCTTCCGTCACGACATTCACGCCGGTCAGGATCAGATCCCCTGCCTGTACTGCCACAGTACGGTGACCATCTCGAGCGAGCCGGGGATCCCCGCGGTGCAGACCTGTTTCGGCTGTCACCAGATGATCGGCGGCTCTACGGAGTCTCATAAGGCGGAAATCACCAAGGTGCGCCAGGCGTGGGCCAACAAGCAGCCGCCGGTATGGACGCGCGTGCACGCGCTGCCGGGCTTCGTGCGCTTTCCGCACCAGCGGCACATCAAGATCCTGGGTACCGAGAGCTGCAGCACCTGCCACGGCGACGTGAGTCGCATGCCGCAGGTGTACCAGGTCGCCACGCTCAAGATGGGCTGGTGCGTCAACTGCCACGTGCAGCGCAACGTCACGCGCGACTGCACCGTGTGTCACTACTGAGGCCCGACCGATGGACCGCAGACGGTTCCTGACAGTCCTGGGCGCGACGGGCGGCGCGGCCGCCGCGGCGTCGGCGTGTGACATCCACGCCGAGCCGACCGAGCATCTCGTTCCCTACACGGTCCCGCCCGAGAACCAGGTCCCCGGGATCGCCACCTACTACGCCACCACGTGCCGCGAATGCGCCGCCGGGTGCGGGCTGCACGCCAAGGTCCGCGAAGGCCGCGTGGTGAAGCTCGAGGGCAACCCGGAGTCGCCGATTAACCAGGGGCGGCTCTGCTCGCGGGGGCAGGCCGGGCTCCAGGGACTCTACAATCCCGACCGCGTCACCGATCCCATGGCTCGCGGTCCCAACGGTGAGTGGCAGAAGCTCTCCTGGGAGGACGCGATCGGCAGGCTGCAGGCTAAGCTGAAGGAGTCGCGCGGCAAAGGGATTGCGTTCGTGACCGGGCTCGAAAGCGGGTCGTTCGGGGACTTGGTCGACGGCTGGATGAAAGACCTCGGCGGTCGCCACGTCACCTATGAGCCGTTCGCCTTCGAGGCCCTGCGCGAGGGCAACCGCCTCACGTTCGGCACGGCGGCGATCCCGTGGTACGATTTCGCCAACGCGCGCTACATCGTGTCCTTCGGCGCCGATTTCATGGAGACCTGGCTGTCGCCGGTCGGCTACCAGAACGGCTTCACCCGCGCGCACGCCTTCGAGGGCGGACGCGACGGCTCGATGGCCAAATTTGTCTCGGTCGCGCCCCGGCTGTCGCTCACCGGGATGAGTGCGGACGAGTGGATCGCCGCCAAGCCGGGCGCCGAGTTCATGCTGGCCCTCGGGATGGCACAGGTCATCCTGGCGGAGCGTCTGGCCCCCACGCCGGCGGACGCGCGCGGCCTCGAGCGGCTGCTCCCCGCGCCCCAGCAGGCGGCGACGTTCGTCGGGATGGAGGCGCGCGACATCCGGCGGCTGGCGCGAGAGTTCGCCCGGTCCCAGGGCGGGCTGGCCGTGGCGGGCGGCATGGCGACGCAGTATGGGAGCGGCGCCCAGTTGCTGGTCGCGTCGGTGAACCTCCTGAACTATGTGGCGGGGCAGGTGGGGAAGACCGTCAAATTTGGACCCAACCACGCCCTCGGAGCGGCCGGATCGTTCCAGCAATTGACCGACTTGGTCGGGGACATGAGCGCTGGCAAGGTCGCGCTGCTGCTCGTCCACGGGGCGAATCCGGCGCACTCGCTGCCCGCCGCGTTCTCCCAGGCGCTCGGCCAGGTTGGCTACCGGGTGAGCTTCTCCTCCTACCTGGACGAGACGGCCGCTGCCTCGGATCTGGTGCTCCCCGACTTGCACCCGCTCGAGCAGTGGAACGACTCGCGGCCGCGCGCCGGCGTCTACGCGTTGCAACAACCGGTGATGCAGCCGGTGTTTGCCAACACCCGCCATACCGGTGATGTCATTCTCCAGGTCTCCGGCAGGGCGAGCGGCTTCAAGGAGTACTTGCAGACCCAGTGGCGGACGCTGCACCAGCGCTACGGCCGCGGGCGGGAATTCGACGACTTTTGGAACGACGCGGTCCAGCACGGCGGCGTGTACGCCGACGCGGCGCCGCAGAGCGTGCGGCTCGTTCCCGGAATCGCGCAGCTGCTGGGGGGGTTGCCCGGCGTCGGAGGCATCACGCAGCAGCACCTCCTGATCGTCTTCCCGTCGATCGCGCTGCACGACGGTCGCGGTGCCAACAAGCCGTGGTTACAGGAGCTTCCCGACCCGGTATCGAAAATCACGTGGCACGGGTGGGTGGAGGTGCATCCCGAGACCGCGGCCAAGGCGCAGCTCGCCAACGGGGACATCCTGCTGCTCGAGTCGGCGTACGGAACCGTGCGCGCCCCCGTGTGGATCACGCCGGGCATTCGACCCGACGTGTTCGCGATCCCGAGCGGGCAGGGCCACAAAGCCTACGGTCGCTATGCCAAGGATCGCTCGTTCAACGCGTTCGAGCTGCTGAGCGACCAACCCGCGGACTTCGGCGGGCGCGGGTTTGCCGTCGGCGTCAACGTGAGGAAGACCGGCGAGCATCGCCGCCTCGCGACGGTGGAAGGCGACGCGCGCGAGCAGGGGCGGGGCATCGTCGAGGTGTTGCCGCTCACCAGGGCGCGTCAGCTGAAGCGCGGAGCCCATCCGTTCGCGGAGGAAGAGACGCCGGCGTACGCCCGCAAGGCGCTGGAAGCCTGGGCGGAGGCCCAGCACGAGAAGGCGTCGCTCGGGAACTACGCCGGCGAGCACCCCCGCTGGGCGATGGCGATCGACCTCGCCAAGTGCACCGGCTGCTCCGCCTGCGTCACCGCGTGCTACGCCGAGAACAACCTGGCGACCGTGGGCGAGGAGCTCGTGAGCCGCCGCCGCCAGATGAGCTGGCTCCGGATCGAGCGCTACTACACCGGCGGTGACGGCGGGCAGCCGGTGGGCGCCGTGGTGACGCCGATGTTGTGCCAGCAGTGTGGCAACGCGCCGTGCGAGCCGGTGTGCCCGGTGTACGCCGCGTACCACACGCCCGATGGCCTGAACGGCCAGGTCTACAATCGCTGCGTCGGCACGCGCTACTGCGCCAACAACTGTCCCTACAAGGTCCGCTACTTCAACTGGTACAACTACGCGGAGCAGGGCGGCGAGTGGGAGAGCTGGCCGGATCCGCTCAACATGCTGCTCAATCCGGATGTGACGGTGCGGGAGAAGGGCGTGATGGAGAAGTGCACCTTCTGCGTGCAGCGAATCCGCGGCGCGCAGAACCGGGCGCGCCTCGAGGATCGCAACGTGCAGGACGGCGACATCACGCCCTCGTGCGCCCAGGCTTGCCCGTCGGAGGCGATCGTATTCGGCGACCTCCACGACAAGACGTCGCGCGTCGCGGCGCTCTCCCAGGACCCCCGCGGCTATCACGTGCTCGAGGGACTGAACACCCGGCCGGCGATCACGTACCTCGCCAAAGTCGTGCACGGCGCCGTGGTGGAGGGCTGAGGCGATGGCCGAGACGTCCCTCCCCTCGTCCCGCGTCAGCTACGATTTCGTGACGCGCGCCATCGCGCGCACCCTGGGCAATCCGGGCAAGGGGTACTTTGCCCTGCTCACCGCCGCCGTGGCACTGCTCGGCGTCGGGGTCGTGTGCCTGCTGTTCCTGCTGCGCTATGGTCTGGGGCTCGCGGGCTACTCGCACCCCGTGTACTGGGCGGTCTACATCACCTGTTTCGTGTTCTGGGTGGGGATCGCGCACTCTGGCACCCTCATCTCGGCCATCCTGTTCCTGTTCCGCTCGGGCTGGCGGACGGCCGTGTACCGCACCGCCGAGGCGATGACGGTGTTCGCGGTGATGACGGCGGGATTGTTCCCCCTGATTCACATCGGGCGACAGTGGTACTTCTACTGGCTGATCCCGTATCCCAACGAGCGCGGCCTGTGGCCCAACTTCAAGTCGCCGCTCATCTGGGACGAGTTCGCGATCGGCACGTACTTCACCGTCTCGACCGTCTTCCTCATCATGGGGCTGATCCCGGACATCGCGGCGGTGCGGGACGTGGCGACCGGGTGGCGCAAGAAGCTGTACGCGATCACGGCGCTCGGTTGGCGCGGCACGAACGAACAGTGGCGCCATTACACGCGTGGGTATCTCTATCTCGCCGCCCTCGCCACGCCACTCGTGCTCTCGGTGCACAGCGTCGTGTCCTGGGACTTCGCGATGGCCATCGTGCCGGGCTGGCATGCGACGATCTTCGCCCCGTACTTCGTCGCGGGCGCGATCTACTCGGGCGTCGCCATGGTCATCACGCTGCTCGTGCCGATCCGGAAGCTGTTTCACCTGGAAGACCTCATCACGGTCCATCATTTCGAGAATCTCGCCAAGCTCTGCCTGCTCACCGGCATGATCGTGGGCTACGCCTACTGCGTGGAGTATTTCACCGCGTGGTTCGGCGGTCACGCCGCGGAGCGGGCCGCGTTCTGGTATCGGGCGTTCGGCCCCTTCTGGTGGGCCAGCTGGACGATGATTATCTGCAACGCGTTCCTGCCCCTGCTGCTGTGGCGCAAGAACATCCGGACCAGCATCCAGGCCCTGTTCGTGATCTCGATCTTCGTGAACATCGGGATGTGGTTCGAGCGCTTCGTCATCATCGTCGAGTCACTCGCCGGCGAGCCGTTCGAGCGGTTCGCCAACGCGACCTACAACCCGACGTGGGCCGATTGGGGCATCATGGCCGGCAGCTTCGGCTGGTTCTTCATGTGGTTCCTCTTGTTCGTGAAGAACTTCCCGGCGGTGTCGATCTCCGAGGTGAAAGAAGTGCTCCCGGCGCCGCGGCGCGGAAAAGCGAGGGCGTCGTGAAGCTCGCGAACCCACTCACCGCCATCTTCCATCCGCCGCCGACGCCGGGCGTGTTGGGCGTGTTCGGCCACGTCGACGCCACGGTGGACGCGATCGGCCAGCTGCGTACGGCCGGTCACACCGACTTCACCGTGTACTCGCCCATCCCCCGGCACGAAATCGAGGATGCGCTGGAGCAGCCGGTGAGCCCCGTTCGGATGTTCACGTTGATCGGCGGGATCGCGGGGTGCGCCATCGGCGCCTGGGTCACGCTGTACATGTCGTATGATTGGCCGCTGGTGCTCGGCGGCAAGCCGATCGGCTCGATTCCGCCGTATGTCGTGATCATGTTCGAGATGACAATCCTGTTCGGCGCGCTCTCCACGATTCTGGGCATCGTATTCAACGCCCTGTTCGCGGCCCGGCGCCTGGGAACGGTGGCGTACGATCCGCGCTTCACGAACGACAAGTTCGGGATCTTCGTGCCGTCCGAGCCCGCGCGGGCCGGCCAGGTCGAAGCGCTGCTGCGCGGCGCGGGCGCGGAGGAGGTGCGCCGTGCGTAGGCCGTGCGCCGTGCTTGCCGCCCTCGCCGCCCTCGCCGCCGTCGGCTGCAACCCCGATGACGTGGTGCACCGCGTCGGCTGGTTCTCGACCATGCGGCATCAGCGCAGCATCAAGCCGTACGCACGACCGATCCCGCCGGTCCCCGGCACCGTGCCGGTAACCGGCGGAGACCCGGTCATGAGCCTGCAGACGGCCGACCGGCTCGGTAATCCCCGGACCCGCACCTCGGAGTCGATCAACCGCGGCCGGTTTGTCTACGAGACCTATTGTCTCGTGTGCCACGGCGCGAGCGGTCGCGGGGACGGGCCCATCTCATCGGCGGCGGGGGGACCCTTCTTCGGGGTGCGCTCGCTCGTGAACGATACGATCGCCCGGCGGACGGACGGCTACCTCTACGCCGTCATCGTCAGTGGCCCGGTGATGGGCCGGGGGCTCATGCCGATCTACGGGGACAAGGTGCGCGGTCCCGATCGCTGGGACCTCGTGAATTACCTGCGTGCGCTCCAGGCCGGGGCGCTCAGCCCGCGGGGGAGACGATGAGGGCGATCGCGGCCGTCCCGCGCGCGGAGCTGGTCCAGAAGGCGCGCCAGTTCCCGGCGGGCGCGTTCACGCTGTGGGGGGCGCTGTTGGCTGTGGCCGGAGGGGCCGCGTTCCTGTGGGTGCTCGCGGCCGGCGGGGCGCCACGCGCCTGGCAGGCTTGGCACGTCAACTTCATGTTCTGGACCGGACTGGCGCAGGCACTCGTGGTCTTCGCCGCGACGCAGAAGCTCGCCAAGGGACACTGGTCGGGACTCGTCATCCGGCTTGCCGAAGCGGCGGCCGCGTTCCTCTGGGTTTCGCTGGTGCTGTACCTCGGGCTGATCGTGGGCCGGGCGCACATCTTCAGCTGGCTGCACGAGCCACGTGCCGACCTGGGCGGCTGGCTCACGGCAAGGTTCTTCTTCGTGCGCAATGGCCTGATCTACCTGGTCCTCGCCTGGCTCTCCTGGCGCTTCGTGCGACACGATCTGGCGCCCGATCTCCGGGAGCTCGCGGACGGCCGGCCCGCCGACCGGCTCGAGGGCCGGGACGCGATCATGCGCGAAGCGGCCTGGCTGGTGGTCGGCTACGCCTTCGGATACAGTTTGCTGGCGTTCGAGCTCGTCATGTCGCTCGCCCACAAGTGGGTCAGCAACCTGTACGGTGCGTTCTACTTCATGGGGAGCTTCCTCGCCGCGCTGATGGCGCTCGCGGTGCTGGTGCTCGCCGTGCGGCGACGGATGGGACTCGAGGAGTTGTTCTCCGCCAAGCAGCAACACGATCTCGGCAAGCTGTGCTTCGGTTTCAGCGTGTTTTGGGCGTACCTCATGTGGTCGCAGTTCCTGGTGATCTGGTACGGCAACCTGCCTGAGGAAACGTTCTTCATCTTCTACCGGCTGTTCGGCCCGTGGAAGCCCATCGGGGTGGCGGTGTTCCTGCTGGTGTTCGTCGTGCCATTCGTCGGCCTGCTCGGCGTCAGGCCGAAGAAGTATCCGCCCGCGCTTGTGACCCTCGCCCTCGTGAGCCTCACCGGCATCTGGCTCGAGCGCTACCTCGAGATCGTTCCCTCGATCAACGGCGGCGCTGGACCGGCGATCGGCCTGCCCGAGATCGCCGTGACGCTGCTGTTCGGGGGGCTGTTCCTCCTGTCCTTCGGCTGGTTCGGGAGCCGATATCCGATGCTTTCACCCAGGCTCGCCGCCGACACGCTGGAGCGCGAGCGCCACTAGGTCTCGTCCGGGGTAGTAAGCCAGCATCACAGTCGGTTGCCGTCCCACGCACCACCCCGGAGGCTCCATGCGGTCGAGCTCAATCACCATGGCATTAGGGACAGCGGGAGTCGTGCTGCTCGTCGCCTGTGGCGGGGGCTCGACCTCGCCGTACGGCGGCGGGGGCGGGGGTGGGGGTGGGGGCGGGTGCTCGCCGACGCCGATCAAAGTGTGCATGAATGCGCTGTCGTTCAGCCCGGTCAGCCTCACGATCACCGCAGGTACCAGCGTGACGTGGCAAAACGGGAGCGCGGTTACGCACACCGTGACGAGCGACGCCGGGTCGACCCTGACCTACAACAGTGGCGACGTCGTGAGCGGAGCGACTTTCAGTCAGACGTTCGCGACGCCGGGTACGTACAACTACCATTGCACGTACCATGTGGCGAGCGGAATGACCGGGACGATTACGGTCAACCCGTAGCCGGGACTCGCCTGGGGCAGCTCCCTGCGGAACGGGCTAAGGTTTCACCGGCTGGACGAGCTGCAGCAGCTGCTGCAGAGAGTCGGCCGGCAGCGGTCCCGAGATTCGAATTTCCAGATTGCCGACGCGTCGCGGCGGCCGATTCCGTGTCTCGTCGCGCATGAGTCGAGCGCTCGCCTTCGCGGCCGGAGCGGCGCCGAGCGAATCAGCGACTCGGGCGCGGTCGACCCGCTCTCGCTCGGCGGCGCTCGCGCTGTCGGGTCGCGCTGCCATTGCTGCTGCCCCCGTGACAACGACCTCTCCGAGGGCTACCGGGGACCGGCGCCCGCTTACCACCGCGATCACCGTGTTCGAATCGAGCGCCTGCTCGACGATCACCACGGCCGAGTAGCCGATCTCGTGGGCCCGGCGGATCGCGCGGATCGGCGCACCGGGGACGACGAGGGGATCCGCGCCGAGCAGCACGCGCGCGCTATCCAGGCTGAAGGTCGATCCCTCCTCCGCGCGGCGCGCACCGTCGATAATCCCGAGACCAACCTGCGGGGCCGGAACCGGGACGGGGGCCGGGTTGGCGGGGCTCAACGCCCTGTCGCGGGTGATACCGGCCACCGCTTCGTGGCGAGCCGCCGGCGCGGGCGCCACGGCGCGCTTCGCGACGCGTGCTGCGACGCGGGATTGCTGCGGCATCCGGCGCGCAGCCGTGTCCGCGGCGGCGAGATCCCCCGATTGGTTCTCCGGCGTGGCAACCGGTGCGTTCAAGGGAGCGAGCGCAGGCGCGGAGCGTTCCGTGTACGCGGAGCCCGAGCCGAGGTAGGTCCCGATCCCGAGCGCCAGCACGACCGTCGCCGCCCACGCCAGCGGCAGGCGCACGCGCCACCACAAGCCCGCGGGCGGTTTCACGTCACCGGCTCGAAACGGCGGGAGCTCACGGTCCGGTGGCGCGGCCAGTGCCAGCAGCTCCCCGGCGCGGGTGATCAACGCGCGCTCCTCCTCGAGCCGCCCCCGGCACGCGGGGCACTGGGCGAGATGGGCGTCGATGCCCTGCGCCTCCGCCGGCGAGAGCTCGCCGTCGAGATAAGCGTGCAGTGTACCGTCATCCACGTGCGACATGCTCACCTGACTTTCCCGCCTCGTAGGCCCGCACCAATCGCCGGCGCGCCCGCGACAGCGTCGTTCCGATCGCACCGCGCGCCAGTCCGGTTTGCGCGGCGATCTCTTCGTACGATAATCCCGAATCCCATAGGAGCAGCACCTCCCGGTCGCGCGGTGAGAGGTCGTCGAGCGCGGCGCGGACGCGCGCCCGGTCGCTTTCGACCTCCAACGCCTCGTCGGCAGGGGACGTGCTCTCCTGCGGCTCGGCCGTGAGCAAGGTGAGATGGCGTCGCTCCCGGGCCGCGCGCCGCGCATCGTCCCGCGCCATGTTCGCCGCCACGATGAACAGCCACCCCCTCGCATTGTCGGGTTTGTGTATCACGGCCCGAGCAAAGGCCTCCTGCGCCAGGTCCTCCGCGCGCTCGGCGTCCCACACCTTGCGGTACAGGAAGCGCACGAGCGCGCGGTACGTGGTACGATAAATCTCGGCCAGATCCTTTGGGCTCACACCGCTCACGGGCGAAAGTCGCGAACCAGCGCCGCCAGCTCACCGTCCGTCCACGTCGTCTTGCCGCCGGCCTCAATCTTGATGCTCACGCGGCGTCCGGCCACCACGACGGCGGGCTCGAGCGTGGCCGGCTGCACCAGCTCGGGGAGCGCTCGCAACAGTGCGAAGTAGGCGTCGCTGTAGGCCGCCACTCTGATCACGCCCAGCGAGTCGCCGTGGGCAATGTCGGTCCATACGCTGTCGCGCAGCACGAACATTCGAGTGCCGACGCGCCGAGCCTCATCTCCCCGGGTCCGTGCTTCGGCCAAATCGCCTTGCGCCGTCACGACGACCGCGTCGAGACTCACGGAGCCGGCGAGCTTGCGCGCCGCCTCGGAGCGTCGCACCGCGTCCTCGCCCGCTTGGGCCTCGGGCGCCGGGGCACGCAAGGGCATCGGCCGCGCGACGATGTTCGGCTCCTGGACGAGATAGGACGTGTACTCCGTGAGAATACCGTACCGCAAAGCGAGCCGCTTGAGCTCGTTCACGATCTCCGGGTTCGGCCCGTGGAGTCGAATGTCGCTCGAGAGCGCACCGACTTTGCGGGCAGCCCAAAGCTGCTGGATGTAGTTGGCGCCGGGTTGCTCACTGCCGAACCGCGCACTCGTGGAGAAGCGCTCCTCACGACCGTTCCTTCGTCCCGTGACCGTCACGACCCGCTCCCCGCTCCCTGCTCCTCGATACCGCCCGAAGACGACCAGCTCGTCGCCTCCGAACAGGTCGGGGAGGCTGCGCGGCTGCAGGTCGTACAGCCCGACGCCGTCCGCCCGCAGCGCCAGGTCCGTGAGGACGGGAGAAGCAACCTTGGACGCCAGCGAGGCCACCGCCTGCTCGATGTCGCCGCCGGGGCGGATGTACTCGGTGACGCCGCGCGCGCGCTCGGTCAGCCGGTCGAGCAAGTACGTGTTGACGTCATACCCGATCCCGAACGCAAAGACGCGGAACGGCCCGCGGCCCCGCTCGGCCTGGTCGGCGATGCGCTCGGGGTTCGTTTCGCCCGCAGTCGCCATGCCGTCGGTCAGAAACACGACCACGCCCAATCTGCCCTCGGCCGGCGGCTCGGCGAACGCTTCCGCCAGCGCGCCGGCGATGTTGGTGCCGCCGTCGGTGTCGAGGCGGCGGACCCATTCCTGGGCGGTGCGTACGTTGTCACCCGACACGTCCGTCCAGCCGGGGGCGTAGCGCCGCACGCCGCTTCCGAAGGTGACCACGCGGAACCGGTCCCCCGACCGGAGCGTGCCGAGCAGTTGCCCCAGCGCGGCTTTCGCTTGATCGAGCTTGTCACCCGACATCGAGCCCGACACGTCGAGCACGGCGACCAGGTCGCGACGGACCGATGGCGTCTCGGAACGCCCCGGCGCGAGCAGCAGCATAAAGAACCCGTCCTCCCCAGCCGGCTGGTTGGTGACGAGCGACATCCCCACCAGGCTGTGGGCGATGGGCAAGAACAGCTCTAAGTCCCCGCGCGGCGTGGTATCGGCGAGCGTGAGCTCGATGCGGTTGTCGCTGCGGCTCGAGCTGAGACGGTGGGTCGGCGAATAGGGATCGCCGAACCGGACGGCGCTATCCACCTGCATCCGAAAGCTGGCGGAGGCCGCCGCGCCGGCCCCGCTGCCGGCGGTGTACCGGAATCGCCACGCGTCGCCCACACGGTCGAGCATCTGGGTGTAGCGCAGCGTGATCTTGCGTGTCTCGCCTGGGCCGATGGGGAACACGCGTGCGCGCAACAACCCGTGTCCCGCGAGCTCGATCAGGGCGGGATCGCGCTTCCGGCGCACGATCTCTTCGTAGATCGCGCGCGCCTGCGCGGCGTCCATCGGCTCGCCCTTGAGCTCCTGGTCGCCCTGCCAGAGGGAGAAATCGCTGAACACCGCTTCCCCGGGCAGCGGATAGAGGTAGTTGGCTTCGTCGAGGAGGCCACCCGAGTTCCGGAACCATTCCTCCACCGTGACGCGTGCCACCCGTCCGGTGACATTGACCTGGACGGCGCTGCGCACTTTTGCGATCGCCCCCCGCGGGTGCTCGATCCAGCCCTGCGCCGCCGAGGGGGCGGGGGCGATCGGCAGGACGACGGCGCAGACGATTCCGAGGAGGCGACGTGCGGACCACATGGGAACGGTTCCTGTGAGAGACGCCAAGAGAGACGCCTGGCGGGCAATGACTTGCACAGGGGGCCCGGCGTACCCATTTTGGGGGCGCCGCAGCGCCCTCCGCGTAAGGCTGCCGCGCCCTACAGGATGGGGAATCGTGCCGCGTTACACGTATCGCCGCCTCGCGAAGTTGCCCAGCACCGCAGACCAGCTGCGTCGCCACACCGTTCTCAATCTCCCGGGCATGTTGCACGGCCTGAGCTTCGAGCACACGGTCATGGAGCCGGGGGCCGCCGTCCCCATTTCGACGGAGGACGACAGCGGCCTTCTCATCTTCACGATCGCGGGCCGGGGAGTGATGGTGCTGGACGGGGATCGGATTGAGGTCTCGGCGAACGATCTGATACACATTCCGGCGGGCGTGCCGTACGGGATGCATACGTTGGGCGGAACAGATTGGGTGTACGTGGTATTGCAGGCGCCCGTGGAATAGCCGCAAGGTGTACGTCGCAAGTGCGCCGGGCCGCTTGCGTCTTACGCCTTGTGCCTTGCCGCTATCCGATCGCGCACACGTTCGGCCCGAACTCGAGGATTTCCGCGTCGGCCTCGGCGACGTCCACGAGTCCCAGATTCGCCAGCTTGATCGTGCGATACGCTTCGGGCGGCGCGGTGCTGTGCGCGGTCACCCAGGCGAGGAAGGCGCGGGGGTCCTGGATGGCGGCCGCCTCATTGGTCGCCGCGATCACGTCGAAACGCGCGGCCACGCTCCGGTCCGCGCGTCGCTCTCGCTCGGTCGCGTAGTGCGCCGGTAGGACGAGCAAGTCGCCCGGCCAGTCGCGCCGCACCCGTTCCAAGCTATCCCACAGCCGCGCCGTCCAGGCGTCACGCTGACCTCCCAGATCGGGACGGCCCACCGAGTGCACGAACAAAAAATCGCCGGTCAGCGCCAGTACGCCGTCGGCGACGAGCGCCGTGCTGCCCAGGGTGTGTCCCGGGACGTGCGTGGCGACGAGCGTGGCGCGCCCGAAGGCGATGGTGTCGCCCTCCGTGATCGGCTGGTGGGCGAATCGGCCCTCGGTGCCGTCGTACGGCGAACGGGCGTCCTCGGGGTGCACGAAGTAGGGGATCTGCCACCGGGCGGCGGCGGCGCGGGCACCGCTCAGATAGTCGGCGTGCATGTGCGTGTCGATGACCGCCGCAGCAGTGGCCCCGAGGTCGTCGAGCAACCCCTCGTAGGGCTGCAGGTGGCGGCCCGGATCCACGATGACAGCGTCCCCGTCGCTCACGAGCACATACGAGAGCGCTCCCTTGCCCACGCGGTCGACCTGGACCACGTGCTCAATAGCGGTGGTCGGCGACAAGCGGCGTGGCAGGTAGACCGTCTCCCACGCCGCCATCCCGCCCGGCACGGAATAGGCTTCGAATCCCCGATCGCGCAGGAAGCGGGTGGCCTCGCTGCTCGAGTTGCCGTGCCCGCAGATCACCGCGATCGGGGCAGCCGGGTCGAGGCGCAGCGGGTCGAGCGTTGCGAGTCGGTACAGTTGCGATGCCGCGAGCGCGCGGAAATCGAGCGTCGCGCCGAGCGTGATATGTGCCTGAGCGACCCGCTCGGCCGAGCGGATGTCCAGGAGTTGTACGCGCTCGCCCTGATCGAGACGACGCGCGAGATCGGCCGCCGGCATGAGCGGTACGGACGGCTGCGGCATGCGCCTCAGTGTCGTCGGGGTGGTGCGAAAACGCAACGGCCCCCGGCCTGGAGGGCTCCCGTTTTGAGAGCGCGCGGATATATTGTGAACGCGTTCACAAGCGCTGTCCCGTCATTTCGTCCCGGAGGAGGAGTCTGCAATGCGGTCCACCCTGTTCACCACGCTCGTCGCGTTCGCGGTCGTCGCCTGCGGCGGCGACAAGAAATCGACGGCGTCCCAGGCCGAAGCGGCCACACCCGCGCCGGCCGGCGATCCGGCTGTTACATCCGCCGCCCAGCCCGCGGGCGCGGTGGTCGAAGTGAAGATGACCGGCAACGGTACGAGCGTCGCCGCGTTCGAGCCCAACAAGCTCACGGTCAAGACCGGCACGGTCGTACGGTTCATCAATGTCTCAGGCGGTCCGCACAACGTCGCGTTCTATGGCGATTCAGTCCCGAAGGGCGGTGCAGACGCCCTGAAGAAGGGGATGCCGAACGCGATGGGTGACCTCATGGGACCGTTCCTGACGCAGCCGAACGAGAAGTACGACGTTGCGTTTGCGGGCGCGCCGGCCGGCGTTTACAAGGGTTACTGCCTGCCACACGTGGCGTTGGGCATGCACATCGCGATCACGGTGCAGTAGCCTACCCGCCTGCGTGCTGCACCACAAACGGCCCCGGAGATCCGGGGCCGTTTGACTTTCCGGACGGGACGGCGTCGCCGATCCCGTTCCTCCCGGCGGTGGACCTGTTGTGGGACGGTTCGGGTGTGAGCAACTGCTGGGGTCGCAACCGTTTCAACACCAGCTTCCCGGAACCGCTTCCGGCATGCGCGCGTTGACCCGGTACCGCGCGTCTGACGCGCTCACTTCACGGGCGACGCCCGGCACAGCCGCTGGGTCTCGGGTTCCACGACCTGGTCCACGTAGCCCATCAGCGTCTCGAACGATCTGCAGGCGCGCGCGGCGACGGCGCTGTCTCGCTGCGCCACCGCCACGCGCGCCATGTCGAATCGCAGCGGCCAGAGCGAGGCGACCAGCTCGAGCGGCACGCTGAGCACGGCGTAGCGGCGCGTCGCGTCATCCCAGAGCCGCAGCGCTCGCGTCGTGTCACGCCGGTCCAGGGCGTCGCGTGCGTCGAGGTCGGCGGCGAGGCTGGCCGGGAGCGGGCCGCGCTTCCCGTCAGCGAGGCGGGCCAGCGCGGCGGCGTGGCGCGAGCGCTCGACCCCGAGCCGCGCGAGCAGCCAGTGGGCGACGACGTCGGTGTCGGCGGCCGCGGCGAGGCGTCCCCGCACGCGCTCCGCCGCGCGCTGCCAGTCGCCCAACGCCGGCAACCCGGTGGCCTGCGCCAGCAGGATCCAGAGATCCCGTTCCCGTGCGGCCCAGCCCCCCGTCGCGCGCTCGAGTCGCAAGCGGGCGCTGTCCGCCCATCCCGCGGCGAGATCGGCAGCGACGCCCAAGCGGAGCACGCGTGCCCGCTCGGCGTCCGTGGCGCCGCGCTGCGCGAGACAGCGCAACACCACCCGCGCGGGTCCCGTGCGTTGTGCCGGCGTTCCGAATTCGGCGGCCTGAAACGCGAGGTACTCCAGGGCCAGGAAGCTGTGCCGGCACACCGTACGAAGCAACGCGAGCTGGGCCGGCGCGGAGCCGAGGATGAGCGTGTCGGCGATCCCGACCGCCTCCGCGACGACCGAGGTCGAGTCGATGCGCAAGTAGCGGTGGATGAGGTCCGCGGTCTCGCGCCGGTCGCCCCCCTGGTGCGCTAGCGAGATCAAGTGAGCGATCGCCGGGGCGAACCGTGGATCGAGATCGAGGACCCGGTTGAACGCGACCCCCGCCTCGCCGACCGTCTCGTCGAACAGACCGGCGAAGTGGTAGTAGAACTCGCCGAGCACATACCACGCCTGGGGGTAGCCCGGTGCCTGCTCGGTGGCGTGCTTGAAGCGATCGAGCCCGGCGAGCCCGTCGCCTTCGGCGAGCAGCCGGGTGAACCCATCGAGCAGCAGGCTGTCTGCCGGCGAGAGTCCGCCCCGGTGCACCAGCGCGCCCCGCAGCGCGGCGCCGAACCCCTGTTCGGTCGGGTCTACCTGCGCGGCGACGAGCGCGAGCCGCAGCCTGGCGATCGCGAATCCGGAGTCCGCGCGAATCACTCGGGTGTACTCATCGCGCGCCGTGCGGTAGTCGCCGCGACGGAACGCCGCCTCGGCGTTCAGGTACGCGGCCAGCGCCTCGGGGCCGCCGTTCGGGAGTGTGACATCCGGGCCCGGCGTGAACTCGGGGTACAGTCCCGCCCAGACGCGGTCCATCACCTCCGACTCCTCGGCGCCGACTCGTCCCTCGGCCTTGGCGCTGCGACGGACCCGTCCACCCTCGTACAGGCTCGCCTGCAGCGTGACCGTGGGCCCCACGTACGCGACGCTGCCCTGCACGAAGAACTTCGCCCCGAGGCGACAGGCGAGAGCCTGCGCCTCCTCGTTCGACGGATGCTCGGTCGCGATCTGCGCCGCCACCCGACCGAACGAGACGACCTCGCTGAGGCGCTCCACGGGGCGGAATCGGGAGATGAAATACTCCGGGAGCTGGCTCGCCGGGTAGGGTGGCGTGCCCAGAACGGCGAACGGCATCACCGCCAGGCGTGCCGGCCCGTCCCGCGGCAACTGGCAGGCCCCGTGCGAGCCGAGCACGAGACGCAGGGCAACGGCGCCGAGCACCACCACGACGCCGGCCGCGGCCCATGGGCGCCACGGCCGG
>Ga0075423_10000791_pt1 | contig 26683 bp, 16 predicted proteins | sample SoiMethybrSBSTD2_FD_80114 | JGI IMG/M metagenome (GOLD analysis project Ga0075423, IMG submission 80114) | Bulk soil microbial communities from a Populus tree surrounding site in Tennessee, USA - Soil MetaG P. TD hybrid SBSTD2 | ecosystem: Environmental > Terrestrial > Soil > Tree plantation... | reverse complement strand
GCCATCCAGCGGAAGATGTAGTCGACGATCGACTTCGCGAAGCGGACCTCGGGGTTCTTGGTCATCCCCGACGGCTCGAAGCGCGCGTGGCTGAACTTGTCGACCAGCACCTGCAATGGCACGCCGTACTGCAGCGAGTACGAGATCGCCTGCGCGAACGCGTCGGCAAAGCCCGAGATGGTCGAGCCCTCCTTGGCCATCGTCAGGAAGATCTCACCCGGCGTCCCGTCGTCGAACAGGCCGACGGTGATGTAGCCCTCGTGGCCGGCGATGTCGAACTTGTGGGTGATCGCGTTGCGCTCGTCGGGCAGCTTGCGCCGCTGCGGACGCTCGACGATCTTGACGACTTCTTTCACCACTTCCCTGACCTCGGCCACGTTGCGCGTGTCGGCGACCTGCGCCTTCGACGTGTTCAGCGGCTGCGTGCGCTTGCTGCCGTCACGGTAGATCGAAATCGCCTTCGCGCCAAGACGCCACGACTCGACGTAGGCCTTCTCGACGTCTTCGACCGTGGCGTCGCGCGGCACGTTCACCGTCTTGCTGATCGCGCCGGAGATGAACGGCTGCGTGGCGCCCATCATGCGGATGTGGCCCATGTACTGAATGGATCGCTCGCCGTTGGCCGCCTTGAACGCGCAGTCGAACACCGGCAGGTGCTCGTCCTTGAGGAACGGCGCGCCTTCGATGGTTTCCTGCTCGTCGATGTGATGGACGATCGCCTCGATCTGCGGCGCGGTATAGCCAAGCTTCTGCAGCGCCATCGGCACCGTCGTGTTGACGATTTTCATCAGACCGCCGCCGACCAGCTTCTTGTATTTCACGAGCGCGATGTCCGGCTCGACGCCGGTGGTATCGCAGTCCATCATGAAGCCGATGGTGCCGGTGGGCGCGAGCACCGTGGCCTGCGCGTTGCGATAGCCGAAGTCCTCACCAAGCTCCACGGCCTCGTCCCATGCCTGCTTCGCCGCGGCAAAGAGATCCACCGGCACGTGCTTCGGGTTGATCTCGCCCACCGCGTCACGATGCTTACGCATCACGCGCAGGAACGGCTCGCGATTGACCTCGAAGCCGCCGAACGGACCACCGTGATCGCGGGCCACTTTCGCCGACTGCGCGTAGGCCTCGCCGGTCATGACGGCGGTGATGGCGGCCGCGTACGCCCTGCCCTCGTCGCTGTCGTAGGGGAGACCGCGCGACATGAGCAGGGCGCCGAGATTCGCATAGCCCAGACCAAGCGGGCGGAACTCGTGCGAGTTCTTCTCGATCGCTCTGGTCGGATAGCTCGAGTTCGGAACGATGATCTCCTGGGCGGTGATGAGCGTGCGGCACGCCGCCTTGAACGCCGCCACATCGAACTCGCCGTCATCTTTCACGAACTTCATCAGGTTGATCGACGCCAGATTGCACGCCGAGTCGTCCAGGAACATGTACTCCGAGCACGGATTGCTGGCGTTGATGCGGCTCGTGTTCGGACAGGTGTGCCACTCGTTGACCGTGCTGTCGAACTGCATGCCCGGGTCGCCGCACACCCACGTGCCTTCGGCGATGCCGCGCATCAGCTCGCGAGCCTTATAGGTTTCCGCCGGCTCACCGTCGGTCACTCGTTTCGTCGTCCACTCGTCGTCGTCGAGCACCGCACGCATGAAGTCGTCGGTCACGCGCACGCTGTTGTTGGAGTTCTGGAAGAACACCGAGGTATAGGCGGTGCCGGTGAACGAGCCGTCGTAGCCGGCGTCGATGAGCGCCCACGCCTTCTTCTCTTCTTCAACTTTGCAGTTGATGAACTCCATGATGTCGGGGTGATCGGCGTTGAGGATCACCATCTTCGCGGCGCGCCGCGTCTTGCCGCCCGACTTGATCACGCCCGCAAACGCGTCGTAGCCCTTCATGAACGACACCGGACCCGAGGCGGTGCCACCGCCCGCCAGCAACTCCTTCGAGGACCGAATCGCCGAGAGATTGCTGCCGGTGCCCGATCCGAACTTGAAGAGCATGCCCTCGGTCCTGGCCAGCGTCAGGATCGAGTCCATCGTGTCCTGCACCGAGTTGATGAAGCAGGCCGAGCACTGCGGCGCCTTCTCGAATCCGCAGTTGAACCAGACCGGGCTGTTGAAGGCGGCCTTCTGATACACGAGCAGATGCTTCAACTCGTGGCTGAACGACTGCAGCGCGTCCTCGCTCGCGAAGTACTTGTCCTTGCGCGCCCACGCCGTGATCGTGTCGACCACGCGGCCGATCAGCTGTTTGACGCTGTGCTCGCGCTCAGGTGCGTCAAGCTGCCCGCGAAAATACTTGGAGACGACGATGTTGGTGGCTTGCTGGGACCAGGCCCGCGGGATCTCGACGTCGCGCTGCTCGAAAACAACTTTGCCCTTTTCGTTGCCGATCACCGCCGAGCGGATTTCCCACTCCACTTCGTCGAACGGATCGACGCCTGGCAACGTGAAGTAGCGCGGAAACTCCAGACCGGGCACCAGCGGTGCCTTCGACTCGGCTGCCTTGCGCGCGCGGGTCGATGGGTCGAGTGGGCTACCGTGAGTTGCCGGCTGACCAGCTGCTGCTTCGCGGGCTGGGCCTCGTTCCATGCTTTCCTCCGACATCTCTTCACTCGCTATGAGACGCACCTACCCCATCGGTGTCGCCCAAAAATCTGTTGGTGGTGTGCGCTCGAGACGTCCTGAAGGCTTGCTCTCTTGCCGGGTGCTGGGAGCACTCAGCCCGTTACATTGTCGTTGAGCGCCCGGACATAGTGCGCCCCCGTTTACGCCTTTGTCAAGCAGCAAAACCACAACATATTGAGCTTTTCTTTTAGGGCAAGCGCAATATGGTGGATATTGTACAGGAATCAGGGATCAGGAATCAGGAGCCAGGGAGGCCTTAGGATTCAAGGAATTAGCGGGGTCGACCGGTGAAACCAACCGCAGAGAATCGACGTCCAAGCAGTGGCCAGCCCCGCCGGAGAGTTTTCGTGTCTCATCGCCTGCTGATCAGCCTCGCCGGGGTTCTCATCGCGCTCGCTCCGATTTCAGCGCAAACCGATCTCGATGCGTTCATGTCGCGCGTGCTCGAACGGCGCGACGACAACTGGAAAAAACTGCAGCAGTACGTGCTCGAAGAGCGCGAGACGATCCAGATCACCGGTCCGGGTGCGCGGCCGATCTGGGGAACACGGCGCGAGTACGCGTGGTTCCCGCGCGACGGCGTCTTCATCAAGAGTCCCCTCAAAGCCGATGGTGTCACCGTCAGCGAAGCGGATCGACGCAAGGCGGAGGACGACTGGCTGAAACGCGAGGAGCGGCGTGAGGAACGGCAGCGACGTGGCGATGTCGCGCGGAACAAGGGCACTGACGATGCGAATGCGCAGGCCACGAGCGAGAAGAGCATTCGCGAAGCGCTCGAGCCCGGATTTGTGTCGGCCGCGTACTTCCTGAAGTTCAAATTCGATCCCGGGCACTACGCGCTCGCCGGCCGCGAAAAACTCGAAGGGCGCGACGTGCTTCGCATCGAGTACTACCCGACGAAGTTGTTCAAGGAAGGACGCGAGCGCCCCAACAAGGAGATCCGCAAACGCGACGACCAGATAGAAGAGAAGATGAACAAGGTTGCGCTCGTCACCTTGTGGGTCGATCCTGCCGAGCACCAGATCCTGAAATACGACTTCCACAACCTGCCGCTCGATTTCCTGCCGGGTCGATCGATGATTCGCATCGATGGGATGAAGGCGGCCATGGAGATGGGCCAGCCGTTTCCGAACGTGTGGCTGCCGCGATCGATCCGCATCGGCTTCGACGTGAGCCTCGCGATCGGTGAGGTGGACGGCCGCTACGCCGCCGATTTCTACGACTACAAACTCGCCAACGTCACGACGAGAGTGCGGTGAGCAACCGGAATCCCTTCGTGATCTTCGTGCTCTTCGTGGCTCTGTTCTTCGTGTCCTCCGTAGCCTCGGCCCAGGAGACGATCGCCGAGATTCGCGTGCACGGCAATCACACAACGCCCGACGCCGATGTGATTTCGCTGAGCGGTCTCGCGGTCGGCGGCAACGCGGCTGACCCGTCGCTGCACGATGCGGAAGAGAAGCTGAAAGCGAGCCATCGCTTCGACACCATCGAAGTCAAGCGGCTGTCTCGCTCGATCGACAATCAGGCCGACATCCTGATCATGATCGTCGTCGTCGAGCGCTCCGGCGTCAGCACAGACGACCTGACACCCGGGCTGCTGAAGCGCATCGGTGCCGCGAGGCTGTGGCTGCCGGTCTTGAACTACGAAGACGGCTACGGGTTGACCTACGGCGTGCGGCTCGCCTTTGCCGACGTCAGGGGCGAGCGAAGCCGGCTGTCGGTGCCGCTCACCTGGGGCGGCGAACGGCGCGCCGGCGTCGAGTTCGAGCGCGCCTTCGATCGCGGTCCGATATCGCTGATGCGGGTCGGCGGTTCGGTGAATCGGCGCGTCAATCCGTTCTTCGACCTCACCGATCAGCGCCGCGATCTCCGCATCGAAGCCGATCGCATCGTCGCACCCTGGTTGAGGGTGGGCGGCATCGGGAGCGTGGCGCACGTCGATTTCGGCGACAGCTACGCCGCCCGTCACTCCGCGATCGGCGGGCACGCCACGGTCGATACCCGCATCGATCCCTCGTTTCCGCGCAACGCCGTCTACACGCGCGTTGGCTGGCAGCGCCTGACGTTTTCGAGCCCTTCGACTCAGCCCGAGCAAAGTGGAGGGCCTCGCTCAGGGCAGGTGGGTCGGGATGCGGGGCGCTTCACGGCCGACGCGCGCGGCTACGTCGGGGTGATCCGATCGGTCGTGCTCGCGCTGCGCGGGCAGCTCTCGCGCGCCGATGCGCCGCTGCCCGCGCCGGAGCAGGTGCTGCTGGGCGGCAGTGAATCACTGCGCGGCTATCGCGCCGGCTATCGTGCCGGCGACAGCATGGTCGCGGTCTCCGCAGAGGTGCGCGTGCCGCTCACATCGGCGCTGAGCGTCCATCGATTCGGCGTGAAAACGTTCGTCGACGAAGGCACGACGTGGACGTCGATCGAACGCGTGGCCGATCAACGTCTGCAGCGCGGGATCGGCGGCGGCATCTTCCTCGGCGCCGCGGCCTTCATGCTCGACCTCGACGTCGCGTGGCCCGAAGAGGGAAAACCACGCGTGCATTTCGGAATGGGCGTCAGGTTCTGACGCGCGAAATGCAGAATGCAGAATTCAGAATGCTGACATCAATTCGGAGCGGGCAATTCTAGCGAGTCGAATGCATTTTGCGTTACTGAGATCGGCCAAGCAGGTCCGTCGCCAGTTTCGAGGCTTTTTCGGCCAAGGTTTCCGCCAGCACGAAGTTGCGTTCCTTCATCGCCTTCTCGGCTTCGACCATGAGGCCCTTGATCTGTTCGTACTGTTCGCGCCGTGCCGCCGACAGCCCCTGATAGTAGACGTTGCCCAACGTCGAAGACGCGCGCTTCTGCAGCTCGAGGATCTTGCGCTCGGACTCCGCATCGCCGGGTGCCGACGCGGTCCGCAGCTCGCGCGGAGGTTCGGGTGCGGGCACGACCGCGGGCGCCGGCGTCGCCTGTTCCGGGCGCTCGGCTTCGGCCGGTTTGGGCTTCGCCGCCGGCTTGGCCGTGGGGTTCACAACCGGCGCTGGCGCAGTCGTGGCTTCGGGGCGGTTCGATGCGGCGAGCGGTTCTTCGTCCTCGATCGGAGCGAACACGCGCGACGGCGGCGGCGGCATCGAGAGCGGGGGTCCGTCGGCGACGGTCTGTACGTGCTTCTTTCCGCAGCCGCTTGCCAGGACGGCGCAGCTGAAGACGCAAACGGCGCGATGCAAGAACTTCATATGCATATCAATAGCCCTGCGCGCGCGGCAGCAGCACGCGGAACGTGGTGCCTCGACCCGGAGTGGACTGCACCTCGATCTCGCCATCGTGCATCTGAATGATGCGATACACCATCGAGAGCCCGATGCCGGTGCCCCGCTCCTTGGTCGTGAAATAGAGATCGAAGATGCGCCCCAAGTGCTCGGGCGCGATGCCGACACCCGTGTCTTCGACGCGAATCTCGACGCGTGCTCGTGAGGCCGGCGCGGTCGTAATGCGCAGCGATCCACCGTTCGACTTGGCCATCGCCTGACACGCATTGATGGCCAGGTTCAGGAACACCTGGCGCAGCATCGCGGCATCGCCGTTGACCTCGGGCACCGACCCCGGCGACTCGATCGTGACGCGCACGCCGTGTTTGCCGGCTTCGGTTTCGATCACCGGCAGAATCTCATCGAACAACGCGTTCAGCCTCACCGGTTGCAGCCGCAGATCCTCGGGCCTGGTGAACTTCAGGAAGCCTTGAACGACCTCGTCGAGCCGGCGAATCTCACCTTCTATGATGGAGACGTGCTCGAGCGCCCCTTGGACGGAGGCCGGCAGCGGCGTGGCTCGTCCGGGACCCAGCCCGAGCATCCCGCCGGCCGCGGCCACGGGTTCGGGCTGCAGCGCGGCGGCGAACGTGCCGCGAATCTTCGTCCGCAGCAGCTCGAGGTGGATCATCATCGCGTTGAGCGGATTCTTCACCTCGTGCGCGATGCCGGCCGTGAGCCGGCCCAGCGCCACGAGCTTCCGCGAGTACGCCAGCGTCGACTGCACGCGCGACAGCTGCGCGAGGTTGCGCGACACGAGCAGCACGCCGACGAGCTCACCGCTGGTGCCGACGATCGCATGCGTCATCACCAGCTCTTCGTCGAGACCGCGCGTTTCCATCTTCGTCCCGACCGCCCGCGTCGAAGCGACCGCCGTGCCGCCGCCGCCCGATTGCACACTCGAGCCGCCCTTGGGCACCGGCACCTGATCGGTGTGATGACCCTGCACCTGTATCGGTCCGCGCGATCGTCTCGTCGCCAGCGTCTCTTCAACCAGCGTGCGATACGGATGCCCCGTCGAGAGCAGTGCCTGGAGCGCTCGCCCGATGGAATCGCCGGGGAGGGCCTGCTGCATCGCCGGGTTGCTGAAGAGCAGCTCGCCCGACGGATTGAACAACGCGACGGCGTCCTCGAGATGCTCGACCGCCGACTGCAGGTTGGCCTTCTGCCCCGCCAGCAGCGATCGATCCGCGGACAGCTGCTGACTGACGGTGTTGAAGAAATCACCGAGCTCGCCGAACTCGTCGCCCGGCGGCAGATCGAGCGAAACGCCGAACTCGCCCTTGCCCAACCGCGTCAACCCGCTCCGCAGGACGTGGATCGGACGAAGTAGCACCTGCGCCAGGATGCCGGCGACGAACACCGCCACCCCGATCGCGACTGCAAAGATGACGAGCGCTTCCGTGAGCAGTTTGTCCAGCTCGCCGCGCATCAGCGTCGTCGAGACGCCGATGCGAATCGAACCGAAGTCCTCGTCGCCTCGCTTCAACTGCTCCTGCACTTCGATGATCGTCTGCTCGTCCGACCCGTAGAGGAACTTGAGCTTCTCTAACGAGGCCTCGTCGACGAGCTTGCCGAGGTCGGGCCGCGCTTTGATGGTGGTGCCCTCGTAGGTTCGGATGTTGTTCGCAACGATGACGCCATTGGCGTCGACAATCGCCGCTGTGAGGACGTCCTCGCCGTAGACACTCGATTGCAGGATCGCGCGCAGACCAGGATCCTCGCGCAGCGCGGCGTACGGATCGCCCTCGCCGGTGACGATGCTGCCGGCGCGCTGCAGGATCGCCTTCGCGAGCAGCTGGCCACGCGAGTAGCTCTCCCGCACGACGACATCGGCCAGACGCGTCGCGTACACGACACTGAGCGCGACGACGGCCAATCCAACGATGGCCGTGACGCCGACCATCTGCTTGAACTTGATGCTCAGGCGCATTCAAAGGTCAAAGGTCAAAAGGCAAAGGGCAAAGATGTCAAAGGTTACGGCGTGGTCACTTCGTCGGCCCGCTTGCCGGTGGCGCGGCCCCGCAGCTTGTTCAACTTGTTGTGCAGCGTCTTGAGGCTGATGCCGAGAATTTCCGCCGCGCGCGTCTTGTTGTCGCGCGTGTGCTCCAGCGTCATGAGGATGAGGCGTGTTTCGGCCTCCTCCACGGTGGTGCCCGGCGTCAGCGACAGCGTCGGCTTGACCACGTCGGGCGAGTCGGTCACGAGCGGCGGCAGGTTCTTGGGATCGACGAATTCACCGCTGCTGAGAATGACCGCCCGCTCGATCACGTTGCGCAGCTCGCGCACGTTGCCCGGCCAGTTGTACTGCTCGAGAATCCGCATCGCCGCCGGATCGAGTGCCGACACCTGCTTGTTGTTCCGCTGATTGAAGTCGGCCAGGAACGACTGCACGAGCAGCGCCAGATCTTCCTTGCGTTGACGAAGCGTCGGCAGCTCGATCGCGAACACGTTGAGGCGATAGTACAGGTCCTCGCGCAGCTTGCCGTTCTTGACCGCCTCGCTGGGGTTCACGTTGGTCGCCGCAATCACCCGCACGTCGACGGTCTCTTCGCTCCGCCCGCCGAGCCGACGGAACTTGCGCTCTTGTAGCACGCGCAGCAGCTTCACCTGCGTGGCCGGCGTCATCTCCGCGATCTCGTCGAGGAACAGCGTGCCGCGATCGGCCAGCTCGAAGCAGCCGGCCCGTCGATCGACGGCGCCGGTAAAGGAGCCCTTCTCGTGCCCGAAGATCTCGCTCTCGAGGAGCGTCTCGGGAATGGCGGCGCAGTTAATCGGGACAAAGGGCGCCGACGATCGTGGACTGAGCTGATGGATCGTCTGGGCGACGAGCTCCTTGCCGGTTCCCGATTCGCCCCAGATCAACACCGACGCCGACGTCGGCGCCGCCTGTTCGACGACTTGATAGACTTTGCGCATCTGCGGGCTGCTGCCAATCATGCGCCCGAAGCTGCCGTGTTCGCGCAGCTGTTTGCGAAGGGTCTTCACTTCGCGGAGGGTGTCCTGGCGTTCGACGATCTTATCGAGCAGAATCTTGAGGCGCTGCGTCTCGACCGGCTTGGTCAAGTAGTCGTAGGCCCCTTCCTTGATCGCTTCGACCGCCGTCTCGACACTGCCTTGTGCGGTGAGAATGACGACAGTGTAGTCGCCGCCATCGTCTTTGAGCGCGCGAAGGAGATCGAGACCTCCCATGCGCGGCATCACCAGATCGCTGATGATGATCGACGGGCGGAACACGGTGATGCGCTGCAAGGCCTCTTCGCCATCAGCGGCGGCATCGGTCGTGAAACCCCAGGTTCGTACGAGCTCGGTCAGACCCAGCCGGGTACTGGGCTCGTCTTCAACGATGAGAACGCGTTCAGCTGAAGTTGCGGACATTGGTTGGCGTTGTCCTTATTGGGGGGCTGGCCACCCGGTCATTTTTACACCATTTGGGTCGTCCGATCTGCCGGGTTTGTCCCCGAGGCTCATCTCCAGTATTTTCGGAGGCTTGAAGCGGTGACTGACCCCTTACTCCCGTCTGACGCTGTCGACCTGCCGCCGGACGGGGGCCTGGCCCCAGGTCTGGCCCCGGACTTGGCCCCGGGCCTGTCCCGCGGCCAGCGGCGGGCAGTCGCGATCGTCGAAATCGTGCTGTGTTCGAGCATTCCGACGCAGCTGAGCATCCAAGGATTGATGCAGGCCTTGGGCTGGTCGTTCGCCCCAGAGCCATCGCTCGCCGTCATCACCATCTTGTCGGTCGCCGATACGGTGGCCCTGTTGGCCATGATGGTGATTCTCACGCAGGCCCACGGCGAAAGCGTCCGCGCCCTCTGGATTGGAAACCGGCGGCCAGCGACCGAAGTCGCATTGGGGCTGCTGCTCGTGCCCCCCGTGTTCCTGATTGTCGGCATCCTGATGACGCTGTTGATGCGCCTGGTGCCGGTCCTCCACAACGTCCCTACCAATCCCCTCGAGCAGCTCGCAACCGGTGGACCACAGGACGCTGCCCTGCTCGCGATCGTCGCGATCGTGGCCGGCGGCGTTCGCGAGGAGTTTCAGCGCGCGTTCCTGCTGCAGCGTTTCGAGCGGCATCTTGGCGGTGCAACAGTGGGCGTCATCGTGCTCAGCACCGCATTCGGGCTGGGCCATCTGCTTCAGGGACGCGATGCGGCGGTGACGACGGGCGCACTCGGCGCGTTCTGGGCCATCGTCTATCTGAGGCGCCGCAGTGCGATTGCGCCGATGGTGAGTCACGCCGGGTTCAATGCATTGGAAGTGCTGCGGGTCGCGCTGCTCAATCGCTGAGAGACGGGTCTAAAGACCCGCCTCTACTTCGCGCGCACGATCACGACCTCTGCGCGCATGCGGAGATCGCGCACCCATTGCGCGATCGATTCCTGAAGACGCGCCGCCGACGCGAGCCGACGGGCCTCGGCTTCGGCATCTTCGAACGGGATCGGCATCCCGTTGCGCGTGAACTGCGCCTTGTGCTGGTCGTAATACCGCCGGGCATCGTCCTCGCCCACAATCGTGAGGGTGCCGAAGCGCTGCATGATGTAGGCCTGGATGCGAAGCGCGTCGCGCGCGAGATCTCGCAGCCTCGGCTCGTCGAGTCCGGTCGACTTCATCAGGTCCGGCAACGCGGGACCAGCGTGCTTCCGCATCGCCTCCACCTGCTGATTGATAGCGCCGTCTGAGGGTTCCGTCGGAGGGAATCGCGCCACTTCCATCAACATGACTTGCCGATCGATCACCTGGCTCAACGCCGAATCGTCGGCCGACTTCGCATCGATCAGGCCGAGGCCGACAGCCGCCTTGACGTCGGTCAACGTCACCGCATTCGAGCCGATGCGCGCCATGACGCGGTCGAGGGGCTGCTGGCCAGCCACTCGGCAACTCAAAAGGCAAAACTCAAAAAGCAAAAACCACAGCGCAGTTGACCTTCGCATTTAGAAAGGCTGTCCAAGCAGGAAATGCACGACGTAGCCGCGCTCGGTCACGCCGTTGGCGAAGCTGCGCCGATCGGGATTGAAGCCAAGGTCGACGCGAACCAGGCCGAACGGCGATTTGAACATGACGCCGAAGCCGACAGCCGGGCGCATGTTCGTCAGCGACAGATCGCTCGCGCGCACGAACACGTTGCCGGCATCGACGAATGCGGCTCCCTGCAGCCGGCCGAAGAGATCGGTGCGCAGCTCGGCGTTGAGCACGATGACACCGTTGCCTCCGGTCGGAAAGCCGCTGGCGGTGATCGTCTCTTCGTTCACCAGACGATCGAGCGGGAATCCGCGCACGCTGTTGTCGCCGCCGGCGTAGAAGCGCTCGCTCGCCGGCAGATCGCGCACGAGCAAATCGGCCTGCGTCCGCGGAAATCCGTGGGCCAGTCCCACACGCGCGCCCGTGGCGAGCACCATGCGACGAGGCACCGGCAGGCGGCGGTAGGCGAACCCTTGCAGATAGGTGCGCACGTAACCGACTTCCGAGCCGATGGCGCGAGCGGCGACGTCGGTGGTGAAGATCGCCTGCGTACCGAGCGACGGATCGAGGACGTCGTCGCGCGAGTCACGAGCGACTGTGCCCGAGAATTTCGAGAGGCGCACGGTCGGGAAGAGGCGGTCGATGAGCGGCTGATCCTGGGGGTCTGTCACGTCGAAAAAGTTCGTGCGCTGGAGCGAGTAGTAGCCCGTCAGCCGGTAGCGGCGGGACGCGGCAAGTTCGGCCTCAGCGCGAAGCTCGCGGCGTCTGAAGTTGTAGCTGGTTCGTGTGACCTGCTCGACGACGCCGGTCACCTGAAGGTTCGAACGCGTCCCGAACACGCGCGGCTCTCTGTAACTGGGAACGACGCGATATTCGTGGAACCCGTACGACGTCTCCGTTGCAGGCGCGTTTGGCGGCGCGTTCGGCGCCGCCTGGTTACGCGAGCGCAGGCCGACGCGGGCCCCAAAGTTGACCGTGCGATTCTTCCCAAACAGGTTGCGCCTGCCGATCTGCACGGATCCACGCGGCGCGACTTCGAACTGATCCTCGGCGAGGCCGTTGGCGCCGATGCGCGTCTGGTAACCGCCTTCGACGCCACCGCCCAGGGTGAACACCGTCGCCGGCGCCTCCTCGACTCGAACCAGCAGGTCCCGTCTCGGCTCACTGCCATGCGCCACCGGTTCGATCGACGCCCGGCGAAAGAGCCCGAGCGCGTATAGATTCGAACGACTCTCGGCGAGCGTCGCCTCGCCGAGCGGTTGACCCGGATGAACGGTCAGCTCGTTCTCGATCGTGCTCGTCTTCGTGCGCTGGTTGCCGATGATGATGATGCGATCGATGAGAATCTGAGGCCCCTCCGTGATCGTGAACCGCACGTCGGCCTGCGTGCCCTGTTCTGCGAACGTCGGCTCCGCTGCCACGGCGGCGTCGAGATAGCCGCGATTGCGGTACTCGGTGGCGATGCGCTCGCGATCGGCGCTCATCTCGGCCGACACGTATGCGCGTCCCGGCGACACGACCGTCAGCCGCTGCAGATCGGCCTCGGCCATGGCCGTATTCCCCTGGAAGGTCACCGCGCGCACCACCGTCCTCGCCCCTTCGGCGATCGCCAGCGTGATCTCGATCCCCCGATCGGGATCTTTGGCATCCTCGGGAACCCCGATCGCGTCGTTGACCTTCACCTGCGCTTGAGTGAACCCTCGCGTCCGGTAGGTGGTCAGGATCGATTGCGCTCCGGCATCGAGCGTCGCGCGGACGAACGGCTCGCCGTTCTTCAGGCGGACCAGCCCCTCGAGCTCGTTGGTGGCGATGGACGTGTTCCCGGTCAGGCGCAGCTCGCGCAGGATATAGCGCGGGCCGCGCGTCACCATGAACGTGATGATCAACTCTCCGTCGCGCTCTTCGCGCATGTACGGGGCGTTCGCGTCGCGGTATCCCCGCCCGTGGAGGTAGTTCTCGATCGCGCGGCTCGAGTCCTCGAGCAGATCCTCATCGGCGGACGCCTCGGCCTTCACCGGCACGAGCCGATCCTTCTCGCTGTCGGGGATCGGATCGCCGCTGAACGCCACGACCACGTGCGGGCCCCGCGCCAGATTCACGAACAGGAAGGCCTCGGTGCCGGTCATCGCCGGGCTCTTGCTGGCCCGCGCTTCGTAGAAGCCGCGGCTGTGCATGCGGTTCTCCCACGACTGCAGCTGGCGATCGATCACGTCCTCGTCGTACGGCTGCCCCTTCTTGATGTCGGGCACGTCGACGATGTTGCTGCGCTGACCCGCGTCGACCTGCTCGAGCCGCAAGTCAGTAATCAGGGCCCGCATACCGGCATCCACCTGGAAGATCAGGGTGGCACGATCGGGGTTGTGCGTCGGCTCGATGCGTGGCACCACGCGGGCGTTGGGATATCCGTGCCGACGGTACTGCGTGCGCAGCAACTGGGCGGCCTCGTCGGCGTGCGCCTCGCTCGGCGGGCCGCTGAACCGCTCCCTGATGATGCGCCTCAGATCGCCTTCGGAGAGGCCCGGCATGCCGGTGAACTCGATGCGATCCACCGGATGAAGCGGAAACAGCACCCACTTCAGGCGGATGCCGTTGGCAAGCGGCTCCGGGATCGGTTGCGCGTCCTCGTACCGGTTGAGACTGATCAGGTGCCCGATCGTCTCTTTGACCGCAGCCATCGAGAGCGGCTGACCGACCTTCGTCTCGATCAGCGAGGTGATGTTGGGATCGGTGACCGGCTGCCCTTCCTGCTCGATGACGACCTCGACAACAGTGGGCTCTGGTTGAGGGGTCTGCGCTGAGGCTGCGCCGAAATTCAGAATGCAGAATGCAGAATGGAGAAGCAGCAGGATCGGGGCCGGAACGCGACGCATCAGAACGTTCGTCTGACCTGCCAGTCGAGCGCGTAGGTCCCGTCTTCGTTGCGCGACAGGATCCAGGAGAACTGGTCCGTCTGATCGTATTCGAGCAGGATGATCTGATCGCGGGTCGATGATGCGAGGCTCCTCGAGTAGGTGATCGACACGCGGTCGGACACCCGTTTCAGGATTGTGACACGGGCGCCGGGCTCGAGCCTCGACGACAGGTTGTTGGGATCGCTCAGCGACGGAGTGATCTGGAAGGTGTCGACCCCGAGTGCCTTCTGCGCGAATTGATTCACTTCAGACGTCAAGTTGCCGGTGAGCTGCTGCGCCGCCTGCTCGCGGACGAGCGACGCCTGCGGCGTGATGTCCTTGTTGTATTGACGGAACTCGAGGTTGCCCACGGGCGCTACGCCGCTGACCACGAGCGCGAGTGCGTCCGGCTCCGACAGCGGTGGGTCGGACGTCACCTCGAAATTCTTCAACCGATCGGGCGGCCCGGTGGCACGCAGCGTCACGCGGTAGGTCTCGCCGGGCACGCGAATCCGCGCCTCGGCCTCGATGTCGAAAAACGGCTCGATACGGGCCAGATTGTTGAAATCGATCGTGGCGCGCGTGAGCACGAACTTCTTGGCAAACACCGTTGCTTCGCCGCGGGTGACGTCGACGTGTCCGAGGATCACCGGTTTATCGAACGTGCCACGAAGGTTGACGTCGGCATCGGCGACGATACGGAGCGTGTTGTTGCGAATCTGCAGCGTCGACGGCGCGACGATTCGAATGTCGTAGCGCAGCGGAATCGTGGGCACGGCCGGCCCGCCCGACGGTGCGGTGCCTTCTCCGCCGAAATCGAAAAGCCCGCCGCCGGTCGAGAAGGCGCGCTGGTACACCGCGTCCTTGACGTTGACCGACCCCGACAACGTGGCGTCACTTGCGGTACCTTGCAGCGAGAGCGACGCGTCGACCAGCGATCGCATGCCTTCGGGGAACCGCAGCTGCATGTCGGTGCCGTTCATCGTCACGTTGAAGCGCCCCGGCAGATACCCCTCTTTGTCGATGCGCCCGCTGAATGCCACGTCGCCGCGCCCGAGCTTGCCGGTAAGCCCATCGAGCGTGACGCCGCGTGAGTCGAACTGCAGGGCGCCGTTGATCTCTTCGAGCGCATGCGGGAGCGCGAAGTGCCGAATCCGGCCGTTCTCGATCGCCAGCTTCCCGATCGCTGTCGGATCTCGAAGCGGTCCCTCGAGCGTCGCCGAGAGGTTCGCCGTCCCCGAGCTCTTGATGTTCGACACGAAGCCCTGGAGCACCGCGAGGTTTGCATCGCCGCTCGCCTTGAGCGCCACGGTTTCGTCGTGCAGGTTGGCGCGTCCAGTGATATCGAGCTGGGTCTCCTGTCCTTCGAGCCGCATGTCCTTGATGTCGACTGCATGCCGATCGAGCGCGATCCGGATCGGCCTGGCATTGTGCAGCGCGTAGTCGAACAGCCGCGCGTCGAGCTTGTCGACACTGGCGTCGACGAGCAGGTGATCGATGTCGGCGAGCTCTCCGCGCACGAACACGGTGCCGCTCACGACAGCAGTCGTGAACGGCGACAGCTTGGGCAGGTAGACACGGACGTACGGGTCGAGCGATGTGTCGAGGACGTTGAACGTCAGCTGTGCATCCTTCTGATCGTTCAACGCGATGCGACCCGAGCCCAGCACCGAGAGTCGCGGTGACTCGGCGACGAGCTCGACCGACATCGTCTCGTTGGCGACATTGAATCGGCCTGTGACCTGGCCGATGCCTTCGTCGCCGACGAAGAAGTCGCGCAGCGCGCCCTTGACTTCGTATTTCGGCGAGTCGAACGAGCCGCTGCCTGCGGCGTCGAACTCCAGCGTTCCCGCGAGCGGCACCTGCAATCCCTTGGCCGCGGCCACCGACTCCACCGGAATGTTGCGCGCGTTCAGATTGAAACTGTAGGTGCCGTTCCATCCGATGTACGCGCTGCCAGTACCACGGCCGCCACTCTTCGCGATTGCCACGTTGTCCAGCCTCGCGCCGTCGCCCTCGAGGCGGACGTTGGCGGTCGCCGCGTCGAAGGGCTCGCCGTACGCCTTTCCATCGACGATCTCCATCTTCCCCACGCCGTGCGGCCTGAGGTACTCACCCATGATCTGGAATTCGCCAGACAAGGTACCGTCGATCTGGTAGTCGTCGATATTGAAGGCGTGCCGCAGATCGGCGGCAGGGCGCTTACTGATCTCGACACGCGCGTCGATCTCGGCCCCGCCGTCCTTGCGCGGGAAGCCGAGGGAATAGCGACCGCTGGTCTTTATGGTCGACCCCTGGTCCGTGATCACGACATCCTTGACATCGGCGTAGCTGTTCTCGATCACCGTCGACCCGCGCACCGTGCCCCACACGACGTTCCACGCCCTGACGCGCTCGCCGGCAAACTCACCTTCGATGCGCGGGCGGTTGAAGGCGCCCAGCATCACACCGTCGAACGTGCCGTAGCCGCCAACCGGTATCGCACCGCTCTTCGATCCAAATGCGGTGAGGATGCCGGCGAACACGCGATCGCTCTCCTGCCAGTCGGCGCTCGACACGTGAAACGGAAACCGTGACTGCTCGCCGTACTTGGTGCGGCCCTGCATCTCGACGTAGGTCGAGCCCGTCGCCATGATCGCCGAGCTCACGTCGATCCACTCGGGACCGTACTCGTAGGTGAGGTCACCGCTGACCGGCACAGGCTCGGTCGGCGTCAGCGGACTGAATGGGCCGTACGGTTGGCGCGCTTCACGCGCCGCGATGCGTGCGAGCGGCATCTGCCGCGTCATCACCACTGCACCCTCTGGCGGGGTCACGTGCAGCTCGCCGCGGCCGGTGTGCTCCGAGTAACGACGCAGCGGCCACTCGAGCAGGTTGCGGCCAGACGCACGGCCGGCGAAACGAATGCCGTTCAATTCGTACAGATCGCTGATGGCGGTGAGGTCGACGTTCTGATACCGGGCGTCGAACGTCGCCTTGGCTGGAACGTTCTTCACGTTCAGCGGCGCCATGTTATAGGTGAACTGCGACGTGCCTCCGTAGGCATCGGCCGATGCGTCGTGGACCAAGAGCGCCTCTGGCGTCCACCGAACGGTTCCGCGAAGGTTCGGGAAACGGTAGCGATTGATCCCCGCAAGCGCGCTGTAGAATTCGCCTTTCAGTTCGCGCCCGGTTCGCGCGGACTCACCCGGGACCAGCGTCTCCTTGAACAAATGGAACGTGCCGGAGAATTGCGCGGTGCCGCTCAACGAGAACGCGTCGGTCGGGAACCAGATCTCTCGCATCTTCGGGAAGTCGATAGTCGACTTCATCTGGAACATCATCTCTGGGAAATGCGCGAGATCGACGTCGCCACTGAGCACCGACTTCGTCCCCTCGGTGACGAGGTCCATGCGCCCGAAGATCACCCGTCCGCCGTCGATCCGGAAACTGGACATCATGTCGGTGCGGAACGGAATGTAGCTCTGCATCGCCACCAGGCCGTCGCCAAACCGGGCCGTGCCGCGATAGTCGGCGCCGAGTTTGGTGACCGTCACGTCGAGATTGCGCGTGACGATCCCCCACGGCGTGCCGAAATCCTGATAGACGAACTCGCCACGATGCGCGCGCACGTATTGCAGCGTCGTCGTCCAGACGCTGCGCGGACCTTTGCGCTCGCGCGTGAACCGGGGAAAGTTGTGACGGCCATCGGTCAGCGACTCGACGTACATCCGCCAGTCGGTCATCTCGATCGCATCGAAGACCACACGGCGGTTGAACAGCGTGCTCCACGGCATCGAGACGACGATCCGCCTCGCGGTGAGGAACGGCGTGCCTTCAGGGGTCAGCCCGTCGATGCGCAGGTCGTGGACGATGTACGCGCCGTCCCACAGGCGCGCTTCGAGCCGGCCGATGTGCATGGGACGCTCGATGTAGCGCGACCCCTGTCGTTCAGCGACATCCTTGAGCAGCGGTCCGATGTCCACCGACACCGTCGTCACGAACGCGACGGCGAGGATCACCGCGATCACGACGACGACGCGCCGCACGATGCGGCGCACCGTCCTGGTGACGGGATGTCTGAACGGCGTGAGCAGAGAGGAGATCTTCACTTACTCGACCACGACCAGCACCGCGTTGGCTTCGACCGACATGCCTTCGCTCGCGCGCATGGCGGCAACCGTACCGTCACGCGGCGCGCGAAGCTCGTTCTCCATCTTCATCGCCTCGACGACGACGAGCCCTTGTCCCCTGACCACGCGATCGCCGGCCTTCACCAGCACTTTCACGATCCGGCCCGGCATCGGCGCGACCACGTCCTTCGTGCCCGATGCCGCGGACGATCCCGCAACCGTTCCCGACCCGCGGGCGTGCTCGACGAACGTCACCCTGACTGCGTGCCCGTTGACGCGGACGCGCTGATTGCCGCGATGCCGCGGTTCGAGCACGGCTTCGTAGCTGCGCGGCACCCCGCGTTCACCGGCTTCGCCGTAAAGCACCGACCAGCGCGCCCCTGATCGAAAGACGCTGGCCCGCATCGGTCGGCCGTCGACGGTGATCGCCCATCCTGCGCCGGCAGGCTGCACGTCGATCGTACGTCGCGCGCCCCCTGCTTCGACGTCGAACGTCACGACCGAAGCCCTTCGACCCGCCCCTGCTGCTTCCAGCTTCCGGCGGTGGGTGTGGGACCAACCGGGCGACGGCTGGTCGAACTCTGCACCGACCCCACTCCAGAGGCGCGCGTCACGCACGCGATGACGGAAGCGACCTCCGCAAGCGACAGTGCAGCGTCAGCGTCGAACTCGGGGCGGCGCTGCTGCAAAACCTCGTCCAAGAAGCCCGTGTGCACGCGCCCCTCGATGAACGCCGGTTGCGTCAGCATCCAATCGAAGAACGACAGGGCGGTCTGGATGCCGCCAACCTCGTACTCACTCAAGGCCCGCCGCATGCGAGCGATCGCTTCCTCGCGAGTGGCGCCCCATGCGATGAGTTTCGAGAGCAACGAGTCGTAGAAGGTCGGCACGTCCGTCCCTTCTTCAACCCAGCCGTCGTCACGGATACCGGGGCCAGAGGGGGCTCGGAACGACGTGATGAGACCTGGTGACGGCAGAAACCCGGCGTCGGCATCTTCCGCGTAGATGCGGCACTCGATCGCATGTCCCAACGGAGTGACCAACGAGGCGGGGACCAGGGTCAAGGGCTCACCCCGCGCGATGCGGATCTGCCATTGCACGAGATCGACGCCGGTCACCATCTCGGTGATCGGATGCTCGACCTGAATGCGGGTGTTCATCTCGAGGAAGTAGAACGAACCGTCCTCGTCCAATAGAAACTCGATCGTGCCCGCATTCGTGTATCCGGCCGATGCAGCCACGGCGGCTGCCGCTCCACACAGGCGCCCGCGGAGCGCTGGCGACACCGCCGGCGAGGGCGACTCTTCAATCACCTTCTGATGACGGCGCTGAACCGAGCACTCGCGCTCGACGAACGGCACCGCCCGTCCATGATGGTCAGCCAGGATCTGCACTTCGATATGACGCGGCCGCGACAGCCGCCGTTCGAGATAGATCGACGAGTCGCCGAACGCCGCGGCGGCCTCCGACCGCGCGGCGCGAACAGCGCCCGGAAGATCCGACAGGCGTTCGACGACACGCATACCTTTGCCACCGCCGCCGGCCACCGCTTTGATCATGATGGGGAAGCCGATCGACTGCGCGGTTGCCTCGATGACGTCGAGCGAGACATCTGCGGCAAGCGGATCGGTCGTGCCGGGCACAACCGGCACGCCGGCGACCACGGCCGTGCGCCGCGCCGCGGTTTTGCTGCCCATCAGCGTGATGGCCTCGGCAGAAGGACCGATAAAGGTGAGTCGTGCATCGCGGCACGCGGCAGCGAACGTTTCGTTTTCCGCCAGGAAGCCGTAGCCGGGATGGATGGCATCGGCACCGGCCACTCGTGCCGCATCGAGGATCGCATCGATGCGCAGGTAGCTCTCGACAGCTGGATTGCGGCCGATCGCCACGGCCTCGTCCGCCATGCGCACGTGACGGGCCGCGCGATCGCAGTCGGAGTACACCGCCACCGTTGCGAGGCCCATGTCGCGGCACGCGCGGATGACGCGCACCGCGATCTCCCCGCGGTTGGCGATGAGAACTTTGCGCAAATCAGTGCAATTCTATCAGTCGGATCACTCGCCTCTCCACAGCGTCTTCGGCCACTGCCAGACGAATAGGTCGATCGCAATCTGAAGCACAACGACCAGCCGGCTTGACGTGGGAAGCGTCCGGGCGGCGGCAAACACCGCGACCGCGAGGAGCGGCACGACCGGTACGATCATTCGCGAGGCCGGCGCGAAGCCGCCGGCCACACCGTACGGGTTCGAATACGGGATGAGGAGTGTGGCCAGGTACGAGATCAGCAAGGCCCAGATCATGCGCGCCCCGAGCAACGGAGTCGATCGGATCAGTCGCAGCCCGACAATCGCCAACAGATACACCGGCGCAAGCCACAGCAGTCCGTAGTCGCGGCTGAACAGCAACCCGATCGCTCGAGCCGCGATCTCACGCAGGGCATCGAGCACGCTCATCGACAGATCCGGGCGCGCGATCGGCGTGGTGACGAACGTGCCCCAGAAGGTGTGAACCGCGACGGTTCGAACGACCAGCAGCGCCGTCACGCTCATCGCGAACATCGCCCACGACGCGGGCGACAGTCCACGGCGGCGAAAGCGCATCACGGCCCACGCGAGGAACACGACGACGAGCGCGATGTTGCGCACATGAATGAGCAGCAGCAGCCCAATGGCGGCTCCAACCAGCGCCGGTGCCTCCTCATCGCGTGAATCGCTCAACACCTTCACCAGCCATGCGACGAGCAGCGCCGATGGAATCTCGGTGAAGAACAGAAACGAATGCGAGAGAAGCGGCGGCGACAGCGTCAGCAGGAGGGCCCACCACATCGCTTGGCGTTCGGACGTGGCGATGCGGCAGAAGATCGAGAACAGCTGAACGCCGAGCAGCCCCGTCAGCAGCGCGATGGCGAGGCCGATGAGATGACGAAAGATCAGCGGCGCATTCAGCCGGGCAGCCTGCAGCAGCGCGTCCGGAAGATGTGCGGCCAGCCACTCGGCCAACGGGTAGGCGACGCGCACGTACGGAGCAGCGACGAGCGGCAGGCCGATGTCATGAATCGGCCGCAGCACGCCGCCGCGCCCGCGCTGTGCATGCAGCCCAGGCTGCAGCCCACCGGCGCCAATCAGGTTGTTCTGCTGCGCGTAGTTGTTCTCGACGTCGAGGTCGCCGTCGAACGCGATCGACTGCGCGACGATCAGGTAGTGCGGCTCATCGCCCGACCCCGCATAGGTGCCGTGCGTCATGAGTCCCCAGACGACGAGGAACACCACGATGACGATCGTGCGCGCTGGCGTCACTGGTACGTGCGTACTAGGCGGTTGCTGAACGCGCGCACGGCTGAAATGCAGAATGCAAAATGCAGAATGCAGAAGCACGAAGTGCGGACGTCAGTGTCTGCATTCTGAATTCTGCATTCTGAATTGATCGCCCCTACAGCGGAATGTTGCCGTGCTTCTTCGGGGGATTGCGATCGCGTTTGGTATCCAGCGCCAGCAGCGCCGCAATCAGCTTGGCGCGCGTCTGCCGCGGCTCGATCACCTGGTCGATGAAGCCGCGCTGTGCGGCCACGTATGGATTCGCGAACTTCTCGCGATACTCGGCAATCTTCGCCGCGCGTGCGGCGGCGATGTCGGCCGCCGCATCGAGCTCGCGCTTATACAGAATGTTGACCGCGCCCTCGGCGCCCATCACTGCAATCTCGGCGCTCGGCCACGCGAAGTTGGCATCGGTGCGAATGTGCTTGCTCGACATCACGCAATATGCGCCGCCGTACGCCTTCCTGGTGATCACCGTCAGCTTCGCCACCGTCGCTTCGGCGAACGCATAGAGCAGCTTGGCGCCGTGCCGGATGATGCCGCCGTATTCCTGTACGGTGCCGGGCAGAAACCCCGGAACGTCCTCGAAGGTGACAAGCGGGATGTTGAACGCATCGCAGAACCGCACGAAGCGCGCGCCCTTCACCGATGCGTCGATGTCGAGCGTGCCCGCCAGGTGCAGCGGCTGATTCGCCACCACACCAACCGGTCGACCGGCCAGCCGCGCGAACCCGATCAGCATGTTCTTCGCGTAGTACTGCTGCACTTGCAGGAAGTCGCCTTCGTCCACCACCCGTTCGATCACCTCGACCATGTCGTAGGCCTGATTCGGTGCGGACGGGACGATCGTGTCGAGCGCGGGATCTTCGCGGTCGGACGGATCATCGGTCGCCCGCCGCGGCGGATCGTCCACGTTGTTGTTGGGCATGAACGACAGCAGCTCTCGGATGAGCAGGATGGCCGCCTGGTCATCGTCGACGGCGAAATGCGCGACGCCGCTCTTCTCGTTGTGCGTCATCGCGCCGCCGAGCTCCTCCTTCGTCATCTGCTCGTGTGTGACAGTGCGGATGACATCGGGGCCGGTGATGAACATGTAGCTCGTGCCCTTCACCATGATCGTGAAGTCGGTGATGGCGGGCGAGTACACGGCGCCGCCGGCGCACGGCCCCATGATCGCGGAGATCTGCGGCACCACGCCGGAGGCGAGCGTATTGCGAAGAAAAATGTCGGCGTAGCCGCCGAGCGAGAGCACCCCTTCCTGAATGCGAGCGCCGCCCGAATCGTTGAGACCGATCACCGGCGCGCCCATCTTCATCGCCAGATCCATGATCTTGACGATCTTCGCGGCGTTGGTTTCGGAGAGGGATCCGCCGAAGACGGTGAAGTCCTGCGCGAACGCGTACGTGAGTCGCCCGTTCACGCGCCCGTAACCGGCGACGACGCCGTCGCCCGGCACGATCTGCTCTTCCATGCCGAAGTCGCGGCAACGATGCGTGACGAAGGCGTCGAGCTCTTCGAAGGTGTCGGCATCGAAGAGCAGGGCAACTCGCTCGCGTGCCGTCAGCTTGCCCGCGTCGCGCTGACGCTGCAGCCGCTCTTCCCCACCGCCGAGCGCGGCCCGGCGCTGAAGGTCCTTGAGGCGTGACACGCGGCTAGACTCTGGTTACACCCTGGCGGCTACACCTTGGCCGCGGCTTGAGCTTTCTCCCAGTCCTTGAGGAACTTCTCGAGGCCGATGTCGGTGAGCGGGTGCTTGAAGCACTGCTCGATCACAGCCGGCGGAACCGTCACCACATCCGCTCCCATGCGCGCCGCCTCGACGATGTGAATCGGATTGCGCACGCTGGCGACGAGCACTTCGGTCGAGAACTCGAAGTTGTCGAAGATGTCGACGATCTCGCGAACCAGGTTCATGCCGGTGGTGCCCACGTCGTCCAGACGACCGACGAACGGACTCACGTAGCTGGCGCCGACCTTGGCAGCCAGCCACGCCTGCGTCGCCGAGAAGATCAGCGTCACGTTGACGCGGAGACCTTCCGACGAGAGCGTCTTGCAGGCTTTGACACCGTCCTTCGTGAACGGCACCTTCACGACGATGTGCTCGTCGATGCCGGCGAGGTCGCGCCCCTCGCGCACCATGCCGGCGCTGTCGGTGGACACGACTTCCGCGCTCACCGGGCCCTTCACGGTCTGGCAGATCTTCTTCAGGATCTGTCGGTAGTCACCGGACTCCTTCGCCAGCAGCGACGGGTTGGTGGTGATGCCGTCGAGGACACCGAGCGCGGCCAATGGTTCGATTTCTTTCAGATTGCCTGTATCGGCGAACAGCTTCATGGCCGTCTCCTGCGATCAACATTCATCGCGCGGTCTCTTCCACTCGCGCGGATTCTGCGCTGGTGTTGGGCGTCGGCAGATGCGTGTCGATCGCCTGCACCGCGTACACATAGCGTACGCCAGGACGCACCTCACGATCGACATACTGCGGCTCGGCGATAACGCTGCCGCTCAGCGGCGTCAGTGTGGCATCGCCGGCCTCGCCGCGCAAGACCACGTAGCCGGCCACATCGGCTTCGGTATTCGGCTCCCAGCTGATGGTAATGGCGCCCGGCATGACCTCCGTGGACACACCCACTGGCGCAGCAGGTGGGAGGTCGCTCGGCGTGGCACACGCGGGTGATGAGGCGTCGCTTTCCACGGCCGTCGGTCCAGTGCCGCGAACGGCGCGGACGGTGTAGCACCGCCGCCGGCCGTCGAACGCCGACACCGGATCGGAGAAGGTCAGCACGCCGAGCGGCGCGGGATTGATCGGCAGCATCTCCTCGTGCGCCTCAGGAGCAGGACTCGGCGGCGCGTCCGGAAGCGGTTCAACCTCGCGATACACGTTATAGAGCGTGGGGCCAGCGGGAAGATCGGACGAGGCCAGAGTCGGCTCGAGCGCGGTGTCCGGCGGCTCGTCGATCGGAGATGACTCGATCGGCAGCGCGCGCTCGAGCAAGAACCCGATCAATCCTCCCGACGGCTCCCATGAGAGCGACACGCCATCCGCTGCGATACTCGCCGTCACGTCGAGCGGCGGGTCGGGAAGAGGGGTCAACGGAATCTCCGCGAACATGCCGGGAGGTCCGGGTCGCCCTCGCGGACTGAAGGGGATGGCGACGTAGAAGCGGCGCAGCGGGCCTTCTTTCACCGGAGCGGTGATCGGCACCGACGCAGGTCTACGCGATCGCGACGATGTGGGCTCTGCCGGCACGGGCTGCGCCACGACGAGTGCCTCGGGCGTCAGACGCTCGCGGATCGTGACCATGCCACCTTGAATCGCATCGGCACCTGGTCGTGGTGCGGGCTGCGCGGTCGCCGGTTTTGGCGCAGGCGGTTGCGCAGGCTTCTTTTCGTCGCGCGTCTTTTTCTTCGATGTGTTATCCGGCGGTGGCGGGGGAAGCACCGGCACTGAACCGACGAGCGTCGACACCTCGAGGAAGCGCGCTCTCGGTGGCGGTGTGGTGCCGGTATAGGCGTAGACATCGATCTTGGCGAGGTCGGCCGGCTTGGTCTTGTCGATGTTCTCGGCCGGCACCGTCATCGTCACGAGCACGTCGTTGCCTGCCCGACGCGTCGTGACCTGATCGACGGAAGCGGGAATGTGGATGATCGGCGGCAGCGGCGGTCCCTTCTTGCCGCAGCTGGTGGCTGCCATCGCCGCCAACATGACGATGGCGATCAACTGCCAACGGCCAACGCCCAACTCCCAACAAGAACGTTCAGAGATGAGGTCAGTTGGGCGTTGGGAGTTGGAAGTTGGCCGTTGACCGGTCTTCATTATCGAGAGGCAGCAATCGGCACGTCGCGCGCCTCGGGCATCGCATCGGACGGACCGCGTCGTCCGACTTCCGGCGTCTTGAAGCGACGGACGTCGATGCCGTAGCCGCGCACCTTGTAGTTCAGGATGCGCTCGGTCGTGTCGAGCAGGCGGGCGGCCTTGGCGCGATTGCCGCGCGTGGTCTTGAGCGCGTCGAGGATCAGATCGCGCTCGTAGCCTGCCACGGCATCCTTCAGCGACACGCGGGTCACGGTGCCCGACGAGTCGGCGGTTTGCAGCGATGGTGGCAGATGATGTCCGTGAATCACGGCGCCGTCGCACACCAGCACTGCGCGCTCGAGGGCATTCTCCATCTCGCGCACGTTGCCGGGCCAGTGATACGACATGAGCATGTCGATGGCCGGTGTCGAGATGCGCTTGATCACTTTGCTGTGCTCGCGCGAGAACCTCTCGAGGAAGTGATCGGCGAGCAGCAGCAGGTCGGCTTTGCGCTCGCGCAGTGGCGGCACGAAGATCGTGAACACGTTGAGACGATAGTAGAGGTCCTCACGGAACGTGCCCTCGGCGAGCGCCTTTTCCATGTCCTTGTTCGTCGCCGCGAGCAGTCTCACGTTGACCTTGACCGTCTCGGTGCCGCCGAGTCGCTCGAACTCGCGTTCCTGCAGCACGCGCAGCAGCTTCACCTGCGTGCCGAGATTGATGTCGCCGATCTCGTCGAGGAACAACGTGCCGCCCTCGGCCATCTCGAAGCGGCCCTTCTTACGGGTGTTCGCGCCGGTGAACGCGCCCTTTTCGTAGCCGAACAGCTCCGATTCGATCAGCGTATCGGGCAGCGCGGCGCAGCTCACTTTCACGAACGGCTTCTTCGCGCGCAGCGAGTTGTAGTGGATGGCGTGCGCGATCAGCTCCTTGCCGGTGCCCGACTCGCCGCGAATCAGCACCGTGGTGTTCGTCTGCGCGACCTGCGCGACCTGCTCGTACATCTGCCGCGTCGGCCCGCTGGTGCCGATGATGTTGGAGAAGTCGTAGCGCTCCTTCAGCTCTTGTCGTAAGTGCGTGTTCTCATCGAGCAGACGACGACGCTCTTCTTCGACCATGCGTTGGACGTTGAGCGCCTGCGCGATCATCGAGCTGACGACGCCGAAGAACTTGACGCTGCTGTCGTAGTCGCGCTCCGGCTTGAACCTGAGATCGACCGCGAGCGCGCCGACGGCCTGCCGGTTGAGAACGATCGGCACGCAGATGAAGCTCAGCTCCTGCTTGGGATTCTCGGGCCGTCGTGGCGCCAGGTTGAGGAACGCCGGCTCGCGGCTGACGCGGGGCACGACGATCGGCTTGCCGCTCTCCACCACTTTGCCGGTGATGCCCTCGCCGAGCTTGATGCGAATGGTGCGGGCGCGATCCTCGAACCCTTCGACGGCTTCGACCTGCAGTTCACCGTCGCGAAGCATCGTCACCATGCCCCGCAGCACGCTGTGATGGCGCAGCAGCGTGCCGAGTGTCCGCTGCAGCGCCGATTTGAGATTGAGGGTTCCCGAGAGCGCCTGACTCACCTCGAGCAGCGTCGACAAGCGGCGGGCATCGCGGGCGGCGGCGTTGGTATCGGGTCCAGGCTTGGCGGCAGGCATAACAGGTCTCCTACATTTCTGCGCGGTGATGCGACAGTCGAACGCAAAGCTGTCGTC
>Ga0075423_10000790_pt1 | contig 26687 bp, 33 predicted proteins | sample SoiMethybrSBSTD2_FD_80114 | JGI IMG/M metagenome (GOLD analysis project Ga0075423, IMG submission 80114) | Bulk soil microbial communities from a Populus tree surrounding site in Tennessee, USA - Soil MetaG P. TD hybrid SBSTD2 | ecosystem: Environmental > Terrestrial > Soil > Tree plantation... | reverse complement strand
TTGCCCTCGGTGTCGGTGAGGGTGACGATCGTGTTGTTGAACGAAGTCTTGATGTGCGCCTGCCCGTAGGTGACGTTCTTCTTGACGCGGCGCCTGGCGCGCCCCTTGGCGGGTTTTCTCGCTGCGGCCATCCTCGATCCCCTACTTGGGCGTCGGCGCCTTGCGCTTGCCGGCGACGCTCATCCGGCGCGGGCCCTTGCGGCCGCGCGCGTTGGTCTTCGTGCGTTGGCCCCGCACCGGCAGGCCGCGGCGGTGCCGCAAGCCGCGATAGGCGCCGATCTCCATCAGCCGTTTGACGTTTTGGGAGCGCTCGCGGCGCAGGTCGCCCTCGACCTCGTGGGATTCGACGGCCTCGCGCAGGCGGACGACCTCGTCCTCGGTCAGGTCCTTGACCTTGGTGTTGGGGTCGACCTTCGCCGCGGCGAGGATCCCCTGCGCGGTCGAGCGCCCGATCCCGAAGACGTAGGTGAGCCCGATCTCAACCCGCTTGTCGACGGGGATGTTGACTCCTGCGATGCGCGCCATCCGGACCCGCTACCCCTGTCGCTGCTTGTGGCGCGGGTTCTGGCAGATCACGAGGACCGCCCCATTGCGGCGGATGATCTTGCACTTTTCGCACATCGGCTTTACGGAAGCTCGAACCTTCATCGCTCCGGTTTCGTATCGAATACAGGACTCCCGCACGCCCCAGTAGTCGGACGGCAGGCGACGACAACCGGCCCAACGGGCCGACCGGGAAAGATAGCAAGGGGCCAGCGCCGGGCGCGGCGCTGGCCTTCAGCGGCTGAGGCGTTGGGTGAGGGTGACTACCTGTTGGAAGGTGGGGCGGTTTTGGAAGGGGAACGGGCCGAGGGCGATGCCTGAGGTGACCGCGGGGCGATTCTGGTCGAAACAGGCGGGCTGTGGGTTGGAGGCGCATTTGCCGTTGCCGCCGCCGTAGAGCTGCTGGGGGGTCACCTTCAGGGCGGCGCGCAGGGTGCGCTGCAGGAGCGCTCGGCAGCGTTTCCTCGCCGCGGCCCGGTCGCGGCGACTGTTCCCCGCGCGGTTGCCGGCTCTGCCAGGGCCATTCCCGCAGTGGGCGCGGCTCCAGAGCCCGCGCGGCTTGGGGCCGAACAGCTTGCGCAGGTCCTTGGAGACGTAGCCCCACCAGCCGTCGAAGTAGTCTGGCGCTCTCGGCGAGTCGCCGGTGTGGTCGCCGATCGCGATCATGCCCTGCAGGTTCTCGAAGGCCTTCTCGCCCAGCGAGGGCTTGAACTCCGCCGTGACCAGCTTCGGCCACCAGGCGTCCATCAGCTCGATCGCGTCGTTGTGCTCGTCGACGCCGTCCTGGTTGAGGTCGCGCCGGTGCGCGCCGGACTTGTGCCAGGCGCGCAGCTTGGCGAGGGCGCTCCCCAGCGCTCCCGCTTTCGGCTTGCCGATCGCCTTGAAGATCGTCGGCAGCAGCCGGTAACCGCGCAGGTCCTGGGTCGCCGGCTCCTCCATCGCCTGGACGAGCTGGCCGATCGTCATCTTGCGGGCGCCGCGCGTGCGCGCCCGCACCTTGTCGGCGATCATCTGCGAGCGGAAGAGCGCTCCGTAGGCGTACTGGTCGTCGGCCGCCGCCCAACCCGGCGCCTGCTTGTTGTTCCAGGAGACGAGGAAGCGCGGGTCGACCGCCTGCGGGTGCTTGGCGAAGGGTAGCCAGTCGGCGCTCCGCGTCGCCGGCTTGAACCCCTTCCAGTCGAACTCGCCGGTGCCGAGGACCGGGAAGTCGGGGGACGTCCCTCGCGCCCGCTGCGGCATTGCCCCCGACAGCGCGTAGGCGATCCGGTCGGCGTCGACGTAGGCCCAGTTGAAGAGGAAGTTGATGTTGGAGACGGCCTGCTTGAACCGCGACGCGCCGCGCAGGAAGCCGGGATCGTTCAGCTGCCCGAAGCCGATGATCGAGTCGGCCTCGTGGAAGTAGGTGCTGCGCTGGCGGACGAAGGCGACGTTGCGGCCGCGCACCTTGCCGCGCGCGAAGACGATCCCGTGCGCGGTGCGGTAGGCGGTCAGGGTCTGGGAGCCGGCCGGGGTCGAGTCGATCGCATTCGGCGTCCAGCTGTCGACGTGGACCAGCTTCTCCATCGGCTTGCATCTGCCGCGGTACAGGTAGTGGAAGCGGTCCTTGCAGAGCACCTCAGCGAAGGTGTCGACGTTGTCGGAGGTCGCGGTGGTGGCGCTCCAGGCGTAGTCGCGGCCGTGGCCGAGCAGGACATAGAGGTTGACGCCGGCGAAGGCGGCGCCGCGGGCGTCGATCCCGGGCCCGTGCAGGTCCTGCTCCATCAGGATCTGGGGAACGAAGTAGCCGACCTGAGGTCCCATCACCGCCAGCGGGTGCCCGCTCGCCGACTCTCTGGCGGAAACCAGCTCCCAGTTGGAGGCGTGGGCGGCACCGGCGTAGGCGCGCCACAGCGCCTCGCCGATCGAGCCGAGCCCGGCGCCGTGCGGCGCGGCGCTCGTGGTGGCGACGGGGGCGGTGGGAGCGTCGCGGACGGTGCCTCGATCGGGCAGGGCGAGCCCGCGCTTGGCGAAGGCGCTCCGCGTCTCGTACGGGAAGCGCTTGCCGATCGTCGTCGGCGCCTCGGGGTCGTCCTTGGAACGGAAGCCGAGCCAGGCCCGGCGCCCCACTCTGCGCCCGAAGCGCTCGACGAAGGACTGCATGGTGAGGGCCGAGTTCAGCTCGTTCCCCCCGCCCCGGCCGAAGATGCCGCCGACGAGCGAAGCCGTGGCGACGACGTCGGTTGGCTTCCAGGGCTCGATCGGCTTGTTGAGCAGTAGGTACTCGCCCGGCTTCAGCGAGGGGTCCGCGTTCGCGGCGGCGATGTAGGCGTTGATCCCGTCGACGTAGGCTTGGGCGTCGGCGAGCGCCTGCTGTCCTTCGGCCCCGTAGAGCCGCGGCAGCTGGTCGACCTGGCGCTGCAGGTCGGCCTCGGTGTAGGGGGCGAAGGCCCACTGCTGGGCGTCCATGCCCGCGTTGGAGCCGCCGAGGAAGGTGGAGAGGTCCGCCCTGCCGGTGTGGCGCAGCACGTCCATCAGGAAGAGCCGGTCGGCCGCCCCCGCGTAGCCGGCGCCGAACATCGTGTCGGCACGGGTATTGCCGTAGACGTGGGGAACGCCGTAGGCGCTGTCGCGGACGATGGTGACGCCGGGCCGCGGGCTGATCGTCGAGGCGACGTCACTGGACTGCACGCCAAAGGTCGCGTCCTTGAAGTAGTTCGGGACCTGCGCGTCGGTCAGGGTCGGCGACGCGTAGAGGAGGTTTTCGTACAGCGGCTGCTGGTCGGCGAAGTGCGGCGGCAGCGCGCCGGAGCCACGGAAGGCGAAGATCTGGGGAAGCGTGTCCAGCCCATTCTCCCCGGGCGGCAACACGTTGCGGAAGCCGCCCGCGTCGTTCGCCCCGTAGGGCTGGACGGCGGCCTGGGCGCCGGGAACAACGCAGGCAAGCAATAAGAGTGTGAGTGCGGCGGAGCAAAAAACGCAGCGAAGCAAAGGGCCCTCCGGGTCCGTTGCGGCGCCCCACCGCAGAGTCAGCATACCCGGCCTTTAACTCAGGAAATCAATCTCCTCATGCCACGGCGTCAGAATCCTCGGGCCGTCGGCGGTAACCGCGACGGTGAACTCGAAGTGGGCGGCGAGGGAACCGTCCTGGGAGTAGACGGCCCAGCCGTCGCTGCCCATCCGCACCAGCGGCCCTCCCGCGTTCACCATCGGCTCGATCGCCAGCACCGTTCCCTCCTCCAGCAGCGGCCCCTTGCCGGGCTCGCCGAAGTTCGGCACCTGGGGATCCTCGTGCATGTCGCGGCCGATGCCGTGGCCGACCAGGGTGCGGATGATCGAGAGGCCCTCGATCTCCACCGTCTTCTGGATCGCCGCCGAGACGTCGCCGAGATGGTTGCCCGGCCCCATCTCCTCGACCCCGGCGAAGAGCGCCGCCTTGGTCACGTTGAGCAGCTGCCGGGCGTCGGGGCCCACCGAGCCGATCGGCAGGGTGATCGCCGCGTCCGCGACCCAGCCGTCCTTGACCACGCCGACGTCGACCGAAAGCACGTCGCCGCGCTTCAGCTCGTAGGGCCCGGGGATGCCGTGGACGACCATCGAGTTGGGCGACGTGCAGATCGACTTCGGGAAGCCCCGGTAGCCCTTGAAGGCGGGCTCCGCCCCTTGCGAGCGGATGAACTTGTCGGCGGCGGCGTCGAGCTGCGCGGTGGTGACCCCCGGCCGCGCCTTGGAGGCGAGCATCCGCAGGCAGCGGACCAGCACCTCTCCGGAGGCGGCCATCTTGTCGACCTGCTCGGGGGTCTTCCTGACGATCATCCCGCGGTACACGCTAGTCGCCCCTCCCTAGACCGCCTCGTCCTCTTCGAGGCGCAGCGTCGCAAGCGTGCGGCGGATCTCGTCGGCCACCTCGTCGGGCGAAGCTTCGCCGTCGATGCGGCGCAGCAGGCTCTGCCGGTCGTAGTGGTCGACCAGCGGCTCGGTCTTGGCGTGGTAGGTCTCCAGCCGCTTGCGGATCACCTCGGGCTTGTCGTCGTCGCGGACGATCAGCCGGCTGCCGTCGATATCGCAGACGCCCTCCTGCTTGGGCGGATTGAACTCGACGTGAAAGACGTGGCCGTTCTCCTCGCAGGTCCGCCGCCCGCCCAGCCGCCGCACAACCTCGTCGTCGGAGACGTCGATCAGCAGCACGCCGGTCAGCTCGCGCCCCAGCTCGTCGAGCTTGGCATCCAGCGCTTCGGCCTGGGGCACGGTACGAGGAAAGCCGTCCAGGATGAACCCGTCCGCCGCCTCCTCGGAGTCGATCCGCTCGGCGATCACCCCGACGATCACCTCGTCGGGCACCAGGTCGCCGCGGTCCATGTACTCCTTCGCCGTCCGCCCCAGCTCCGTCTCGTCGCGAACCGCCGCCCGCAGGATGTCGCCGGTCGCGTAGTAGGGCAGCTGCAGATCGTCCCGCAACCGCTCCCCTTGGGTTCCCTTGCCCGAACCGGGGGGACCCAGTAGCACTAGGTTCAGCTCGGACACGAAGGCCCTATCTGAGGAAGCCTTCGTAGTTCCGCATCATCAGCTGCGCTTCGAGCTGCTTCACGGTGTCCAGCGCCACGCCAATGACGATCAGGATCGAGGTGCCACCGAAGAAGAAGTTGGCGGAGGTCTGGCTGATCAGGATCGTCGGCAGCGCCGCGACGGCCCCCAGGTAGAGGGCGCCCGGGAAGGTCAGCCGCGAGAGGATGCGGTCCAGGTACTCGGCGGTCGGTCGGCCCGGGCGCACCCCGGGGATGAAGCCGCCGTATTTCTTCAGGTTGTCGGCCTGGTCGACCGGGTTGAAAGTGACCGCTGTGTAGAAGTAGGTGAAGATGATGATGAAGAACACCTCGCCGACCACGTAGGCCCAGCTGTTGGGGCTGAAGAAGGCGGCGAAGTCGAGCGCGGCGGGGGTGTTGAGGAGCTGACCGATGGTCGGCGGGAAGGCCATGATCGAGGCCGCGAAGATGACCGGGATGACGCCAGCCATGTTGACCCGCAGGGGGAGGTAGGTCGAGCCGCCGGAAGTCATTTTTCGCCCCACCACGCGTTTTGCGTACTGCACGGGGATACGGCGCTGCCCCTCCTGGACGAAGACGATCGCGACGATCACCGCCAGGGCTATGAAGGGCATCATCACGACGAAGACCTGGTCGGGGTTGGTCCACCACGCCTGGATTCCCTGCGGCAGCCCGGACGCGATCGAAGCGAAGATCATCAGCGAGATCCCGTTGCCGATCCCCCGCTGGGTGATCAGCTCCCCCAGCCACATCAGCAGCGTGCAGCCGGCCGTGAGGCAGATGACGATCAGGAACACTTTTGGGCCGGTGAGAGTGCCGACCACATCGGACCCGGCTTGCTGCCCGAAGGAGCGGAAGAGGAAGACGTACCCGATCGACTGCCCGAAGGCGAGCGCGACCGTGAGGTAGCGGGTGTACTGGGTGATCTTCTGCTGCCCGACCTCGCCCTCTTTGGAGAGTTTCTCCAGCGAGGGAACCACCACCGTCAAGAGCTGCAGGATGATCGAGGCGGTGATGTAGGGCATGATCCCCAGCGCGAAGAGGCTGAGGCGCTCCAGCCCGCCGCCCGAGAAGAGGTTGAGGAAGCCAAGGATGTTGGAGCCGCCGAAGTTGGACTGGATGTCCTTGATCGCATCGAGGTCGACGCCCGGCGCAGGGATGTAGGCGCCCAGCCGGTAGAGCGCCAGCATCGCCGCCGTGAAGGCGATTTTCTTGCGGATGTCGGGGACGCTGAACGCGTTCGCGATCGTCCGGAGCATTACGGCTCCAGAGTCTCGCAGGTGCCGCCCGCCGCCTCGATCTTCTGCTTGGCGGCGGCGCTGAAGGCGTGGGCGCGGACCGTCAGCTTCTTGGCGATCTCGCCGCGGGCGAGGATCTTGACCGGGTCCGAGCGCTTGGCAAGCCCCTTCTCCTTGAGGGACTCGGGGGTGACCTCGGCACCGGCGTCGAAGCGCGCCTCGAGGTCGCTGACGTTGACCGGCTGCGTCTTGGTGCGGAAGTTCTCGAAGGGCATCGACTTCTTCATGTGCGGGCCGCGCAGCTTTCGCATTCGCATGTGGATCGGGTTCTGCCCGCCCTCGTAGCCGGCCTTGCGCTTGGCGCCCGACCGCGCCCCCGCGCCTTTGTGCCCGCGCCCCGAGGTCTTCCCCAGCCCGGAGCCTTCGCCACGGCCGATCCGCTTACGCGGCCGCCGCGACCCAGGCTTCGGCTTCAGCGTATGCAGCCCAATCTCTTCTTCGCGAGTTCTCTCGGCCATCAGGAGCTCACCTCAACAAGATGAGAGACAACCCTCAGCTGTCCCTGAAGCTGAGGGCTGTCCTTCCGTTCAACCGCCTTGCCAATGCGACCGAGACCCAGCGCCTGAAGTGTGGCGCGCTGGGAGGGATTGGTCCCGTTAGCCGACCGGATTTGCTTGATCTTCAGTGACATCTTCTGTTCTTTCTGCCTTTTCAATGCCGAGAACTTGGCTCACCGTCAGCCCACGAAGTTCCGCAACCTCTTCCGGCCGGCGAAGTCGAATCAGCCCGTCCATCGTCGCCTTGACGAGATTGATCGGGTTCTGTGTTCCGATGCTCTTCGTAAGGACGTCGCGCACCCCACCCAACTCCAGCACCGCCCGCACGCCCCCGCCGGCGATCACGCCGGTACCGGGGCTGGCCGGGCGCAGGACGACGTGGCCGGCGCCGTAGCGGCCGATGATCTTATGGGTGATCGTCTGCCCATACTTAGGGATGCGAATCAAGTTCTTGCGGGCGTCTTCGACGCCCTTTTGGATCGCCAGCGGCACCTCGCGCGCCTTGCCGTAGCCGATCCCGACAACGCCCTCCTCATCGCCGACCGCGACCAGCGCCGTGAACGAGAACCGCCGGCCGCCCTTCACCACCTTGGCGACGCGGTTGATCTCGATCACCCGCTCCTGCAGGTCGAGCCCCCGAGGGCTCACCGTCTCCACGTTTGTCGCGTCCATTCCCTTCATAGGCAAGCGGCCCACCGTAGCGGAACTAGAAGGCCAACCCCCCCTCGCGAGCGCCCTCGGCGAGCGCGCGGACGCGGCCGTGGTACTGGTAGCCGCCGCGGTCGAAGACGCAGGCCTCGACACCCGCTCTCTTGGCGCGCTCGGCCAGCAGCGCGCCCGCCCGCTTCGCCTGCTCGGTCGCGGAGAGCTTGCGCAGCTCCGGCTCGGTCCAGTTGACCGCGGCCAGCGTGTGGCCCTTGCTGTCGTCGACCAACTGGGCGAAGACGCCGCGGTTCGAGCGGTAGACGGAGAGTCGCGGCCGCTCCGCCGTACCGACGATCCGGGCGCGGACGCGACGGCGGCGGCGCAAGCGGCGCTGCCTGTTGGTGAGGACGGTCATGCGCGCTTGCCCACCTTGCGCAGCACGTGCTCGTCGCGGTAGCGGATGCCCTTGCCCTTGTAGGGCTCCGGCGGGCGGCGCTTGCGGATGTCCGCGGCGACCTGCCCCACAAGCTGCTTGTCGATCCCCCGCACGACGATCTCGGTCGGCTGCGGGACCTCGAACTCGATGCCGTCCGGCGCCTCGATCGCCACCGGGTGGGAGTAACCAAGCGCCATCTCCAGATTCTTGCCCTTCAGCTGCGCGCGGTAGCCGACGCCCTGGATCTCCAGCCGCTTCTCGAAACCCTCCGTGACGCCCTCCACCATGTTCGCGATCAGGCTCCGCGTCAGCCCGTGCAGGGCGCGGTGCTCGCCGCGGTCGGTGGGGCGAGCGACGGTGACCGTTCCATCCGCCTGCTCGACCTTCATCTCGGCGGAGACCGTCTGGGAAAGCTCCCCCTTCGGGCCCTTGACCGCGACCCGCCCAGGGGCGACCTCGACCGTGACGGCCTCGGGGACGGGAATGGGCTTGCGTCCGATCCGGCTCATCAGCTCACCAAACGTAGGCGACGACCTCGCCGCCGACGCCCTTTCTCCTCGCCTCGTGCCCGGTCATCACACCGACCGAGGTGCTGACGATCGCCGTGCCGGTGCCGCCGTGCACGCGGGGCACCCCGTTGTGGTTGACGTAGCGACGCCGCCCCGGCCGCGAGACGCGCTCCAGCCCGGCGATCACCGGGCGGCGGTCGTCGGTGTACTTGAGGCTGATCTTGATCTCCTCGCCGACCCGGCCGGGCGCCTTCGAGAAGTCGCGGATGTAGCCCTGCTCCTTGAGGATCCGGGACATCTCCAACTTCAGCCGCGAGGAGGGAATCTCCACCTCGTCGTGTCCGGAGCTGAGCGCGTTGCGAATCCGGGTCAGGTAGTCGGCTATCGGGTCGGTGAGCATCGTCGTCTCGGTCGGTTACCAGCTGGACTTGGTCATGCCGGGGATGTAGCCCTCGTGCGCGGCCTCGCGCAGGCAGATCCGGCAGAGGCCGAACTTGCGGTAGTAGGCCCGCGGCCGCCCGCAGCGGCGGCAGCGGTTGTAGGCCCGCGTCTTGAACTTGGCCTTGCGGCCCTGGCGGACCTTCTGGGAAGTCTTAGCCATTTTCTGGATTCTCCTCGTCGGCCGAACTCTCGGCGTCGTCCTCCGCGCCCTCTTCGGCGCCTTCGCCCTCGGTGTCGCCCTCTGCTTCCGGCTCGGGCTTCGCGTAGGCCTCGGGGTTCTCTTCTTTCAGCTGCTCCAGCGCGGCCTGTTCGGCCTCTGCCCGCTGGCGGGCCTCCTCCTTGCGCGCCTCCTCCTCGGCTTCGGCCTCCGCGGCGGCTTCCGCCTCATGGCCCGGGCGACCCTCCTCGGCAAAGGGCATTCCCAAACCGAGCAGCAGCTCGAAGGCCTCGACGTCGGTCGCGGCGGTCGTCGTGATCGTCACGTCGAGGCCGCGCACCTGGTCGATCGAGTCGTAGTCGATCTCGGGGAAGATCAGCTGCTCGCGGACGCCCATCGAGTAGTTGCCGCGGCCGTCGAAGGAGCGGGGGTTGAGGCCGCGGAAATCGCGGATGCGGGGCACCGCGATCGAGCAGAGCCGATCCAGGAACTCCCACATGCGGGCGCGGCGCAGGGTGACGGAGACGCCGACCGGCATCCCCTCGCGGACTTTGAAGGAGGCGATCGACTTGCGGGCGCGGCGCACGTTGGGCTGCTGCCCGGAGATCGTCGCCAGCTGCTCCTGCGCGGCCTCCAGCATCTTGGAGTCCTGCTTGGCCTCGCCGACCCCCATGTTGAGGGTGATCTTGTCCAGGCGCGGGGCCTCCATCGGCGTCGTGTAGCCGAACTTGCCGATCAGCGCCGGCAGAACCTCCTGCTCGTAGCGCTCGCGCAGGCGCGGCGGCGGCGCGGCCTGTGTCTGGGGTGTCGCGGTGGCAGGCATCTCTAGTCGATCGCCTGCCCACTGCGCTTCGCGACGCGGGTGCGCTTGCCGTCCTCGCGGCTGACGCCGACCCGGGTCGGCTTGTTGTCTTTGGGGTCGAGCAGCATCACGTTGGAGACGTGGATCGGCCCTTCCTTCTCGACGATCCCGCCGACCTCGCCGCCGCGCTGGGCGTCTCTGACCGAGCGGGGCCGTTCGTGGCGCTTGATCATGTTGAGGTGCTCGACGTAGACCCGCCGCTTCTTGGGGTCGGTGCGCACGACGCGCCCGGTCTTGCCGGCGTCCTTGCCGCCGATCACCACCACCTGGTCGTCTCTCCGTATGCGCATCGACTTCGCCATTAGAGGACCTCTGGCGCCAACGAGATGATTTTCATGAAGTTGCGGTCGCGAAGCTCGCGGGCCACCGGGCCGAAGATGCGCGTGCCACGCGGATTGTTGTTTGCGGGATCGATCAGCACCGCGGCGTTCTCGTCGAAGGCGATGTAGGTGCCGTCGGGGCGGCCGAACTGCTTGCGGGTGCGGACGACCACGGCCTGCACGACCTCGCCCTTGCGAACGCCGCCCTGCGGGCTCGCCTGTTTGACGGTCGCCGTGATCACGTCGCCGACCCCCGCATAGCGACGGTGCGAACCCCCTTTGACGCGAATGCAAAGGATCTCGCGGGCGCCGGAGTTGTCGGCGACCTTCAGACGTGACTCCTGCTGAATCACGAAGTGACCCCCTTCTGTCCCACGTGCCCGCGGGGGCGGGAGGGGGTCACTTTGCCTTCTCCAAGACCTCGACCAGGCGCCAACGCTTGGTCTTCGACAGCGGCCGCGTCTCAACCACCCGCACCGTGTCCCCCTCCCCGGCCTCATTCCGCTCGTCATGAGCATGCAGAGTCCGGGACTGGCGAACGATCTTCTCGTAAGTCGGGTGCCGTCGAGCAATGTCGATCCGCACGGTGATCGACTTGTCCGCCTTGTCGGAGACAACGATCCCCTGCCGAACCTTCGCCGCATTAGGCGAGCGCTCGGCCTTGAGAGTCCCCGTCCCCGCGCTCTTGTCCTTCTTCGCAGCGGCACGCTGAGTGCGCCGCAGCGTCGCCTTCGCCTTCCTCGCTTCAACCCGCGCAGCCTTCCTCTCCTCCGGAGTTTGTTGAGGACGGAGCACGTGGGGAAGGCGAGACCGTTGCAGCCGGCGCCTCTCCTTCCACGGCAGCTCCTCCTCTTCAGAAGAAGAATCCTCAGCAGGTTCAGCCTCTTCGGCAGCGGGCTCTTCCGCCTCTCCGTCGGCAGTCTCTTCGGCTGGAGCCTCAGACGTCTCTTCCGCGGGTGGCGCGGATGATGGGGGGGTCGAGGACGACCCCGCCCGCAGCGCCCCCCCATCATCCGGGACAGGACCCGCGGCCGATTCCTCTGAACCCTCAGCCGTCTCTTCGACTGCGTCTTTTCTCTCTTCTTCACTCATCGCTTCAACTCTCTCTCAAGATCAATCCCCCGCTGCTTCGCAATAGTCAGCAGCTTCGCCACATCCCGCCGCGACTGCCCAATCCGAGCCGTGTTCTCCAGCTCGCCCGTAGCGTGCTTGAACCGCAGGTTGAACGCCTCCTGCTTGGCATCGATCAGCCTCGCCACCAGCTCGTCGTCTCTCAGATCGTGGACCTCGCCGGCCTTCATCAGCCTTCGGCCCCCTCACGCTTCACGAACTTGGTCTTCACCGGAAGCTTGTGACCGGCAAGGCGCATCGCCTCCTTGGCGAGATCTTCCGGCACGCCGGCCAGCTCGAACATCACCCGCCCCGGCTTGATCACCGCGACCCAGCCCTCGGGATTTCCCTTCCCGGAGCCCATCCGCGTCTCGGCGGGCTTCTTCGTGTAGGGCTTGTCGGGGAAGACGTTGATCCAGACCTTGCCGCCGCGTTTGATCTTGCGGGTCATCGCGATACGAGCGGCCTCGATCTGGCGGTTGGTAATCCAGCCGCGCTCCAGCGACTTCAGGCCGTACTCGCCGAAGGCGACGGTGCTGCCGCCCTTCGTGTTGCCGCGCATCCGGCCTCGCATCTGTTTGCGGTGCTTCACCCGCTTCGGCATCAGCATCAGCGACCACCACCTTTCTGCGGAGCACCGCGGTCGCCGCCCGGCCGCCCGCTCTGCGGCTGCTCTCCGTCGGCGGAAGCCTGATCGGAGCGGAAGCCTTCGGGCATCACCTCGCCTCTGTTGATCCAGCATTTGACGCCGATCCGACCGGTCGTCGTGCGCGCCTCGAAAAAGCCGTAGTCGATGTCGGCGCGCAGCGTGTGCAGCGGCACGCGGCCATCGGAGTAGCCCTCTGTGCGCGCCATCTCCGCGCCACCGAGCCGCCCCGAGACCTGGACCTTCACGCCTCTGGCGCCGGAGCGCATCGCCGAGGTCAGCGCCCGTTTCATCGCGCGGCGGAAGGCGACCCGGTTCTGCAGCTGCTCGGCGATCGACTGGGCGACCAGCTTCGCGTCCAGCTCGGGGCGTTTCACCTCGCGGATATTCACCTTCACCGGCTTACCCGTCAGCTTGTGCAAGTCCTTGCGCAGGGCGTCGACCTCGCTGCCCGACTTGCCGATCACGATGCCGGGGCGGGCGGTGTGGATGTCGACCGCGATCTCGCCGCGGCGCTCGATCGTGATGTCGGAGAGGCCCGCGTGGGCCAGCTTGCCCTCGATGTGCTCGCGGATTCTCAGGTCCTCGAGCAGGAGGTCGGCGAAGTTTTTCTCATCGAACCAGCTCGACTTCCAGTCGTGGATGTAGCCGACGCGAAAGCCCTCGGGGTGGATCTTCTGTCCCATGTCTTCCTACTCCTCCGGGCTCAGCGCCACGGAGATGTGGCTGGTTCGCTTGTGGATCGGGGTGGCGCGACCCAGCGCCCGCGGGCGGTAGCGCTTCAGGGTCGGCCCCTCGTCGACGGTGATCTCCGCCACCCGCATCTCATCGGCGATCAGGTCGTGGTTGTTCTCCGCGTTGGAGGCGGCGGATTCGATCAGCTTCTTGATGTCGAGGGCGGCGCTGCGCGGGGAGAACTGCAGCAGCGCCCGCGCCTTGTCGATGTGCAGGCCGCGCACCTGGTCGGCGACCAGCCGCGCCTTGCGCGGCGCGACCCGCACGTAGCGAGAGCTTGCCCGCACCATGATCGCGACCGGCTCGGGCTTCTTCGGCTCAGCCTTGGGCTTGGCGGCGGGTTTCGGCGCCTCTCTTTTGGGAGCCGCTCTTCTCGCGGCGACTCTTCTGGCAGGGGCCTTTCTCGCCGCCGCTCTTTTCGCCGCGGGCTTTCTCTCGGCGGCTTTTCTCGCCGCCGGTCTTCTCGTGGCTTTTCTTTTTTCTTCGGCCATCGTCACTCGCCCTTCGCGGTGCCGGAGTGGGCGCGGAAGGTCCTGGTCGGCGCGAACTCGCCCAGCTTGTGCCCGACCATCGACTCGGAGATGAAGACGGGAACGTGCTTGCGCCCGTCGTGGACGGCGATCGTGTGGCCGACCATCTCCGGGAAGACGGTCGACATCCGCGACCAGGTTTTCACCATCTGCTTCTGGCCGGACTCATTCATCGCGGAGATGCGCTTCATCAGCGCCTCCTCGACCCACGGCCCCTTTTTCGTCGAGCGTCCCATCAGCGCTTCTTCTTCCCTCGGCGCCGGCCGCGCACGATGTAGCGGTCCGACTGCTTGCCCTTCTTGCGGGTCCGGTAGCCGAGGGTCGGCTTGCCCCACGGGGTGACCGGGTGGCCGCCCGGCGTGTGGTGCGCCTCGCCGCCGCCGTGCGGGTGGTCGACCGGGTTCATCGCGACGCCGCGCGTCTGCGGCCGCTTGCCCTTGTGGCGGTTTCGCCCCGCCTTGCCGACCTTCAGGTTTTGGTGCTCGGCGTTGGAGAGGACGCCGACCGTGGCGCGGCACTCGGCGCGGACCAGCCGCATCTCAGAGGACGGCAGCCGCAGGGTGACCATGTCCCCTTCCTTCGCCACCAGCTGGATCGCGGTGCCAGCGGCACGGCCGAGCTTGCCGCCCTGGCCGGCGGTCATCTCGACGTTGTGGACGATCGTGCCGGTCGGCATCTCGCGCAGCGCCAGCGCGTTGCCGGGCTTGATGTCGGCGCCCGGCCCGGACTGGACCGTATCGCCGACCGCGATCTGCGCTGGGGCGAGGATGTAGCGCTTCTCCCCGTCGGCGTAGTGCAGCAGCGCGATGTAAGTGCTCCGGTTCGGGTCGTACTCGATCGTCGCGACCTTCGCCGGCACTCCGTCCTTGAGCCGCTTGAAGTCGATCTGGCGGTAGCGCCGCTTGGCGCCGCCACCGCGGTGCCGCGCGGTGACGCGGCCGTTGACGTTGCGCCCGCCGCTCTTGCGCAGCCCCTCGGTCAGCTTGCGCTCCGGCTCCGACGCGGTCAGCTGCTCGCGCAGCGGGTAGGTCGCGAAGCGGCGCCCGGGGCTGGTCGGTTTCGTCTTGCGGTTCGGCATGGCTCTACGCGGTCTCCGCGCCCTCGAACAGCTCGATTCGCTCGCCCGGCGCCAGCTGGACGATCGCCTTCTTCCAGGCCCGCGTGCGCCCCTGGTGCAGGCCGCGGCGCTTCGGCTTGGAGCGCACCTTGGCGGTCCGCACGCTTGCCACCTCGACGCCGAAGACCTCTTCGACCGCCTGGGCGATCTGCGTCTTGTGGGCGCGATCGTTGACCCGGAACGTGTACTTGCCCTCGGCGATCAGCGCGTAGCTCTTCTCGGAGATCACCGGGCGGATCAGAACGTTGCGCGCGTCCATCAGCCGAGCCTCTCCTGCAGCTTCGCCAGCGCGCCCTCGGAGACGACCAGCGAGGCGGCGCCGATCACGTCGGCGACCCCGGCCGCGCCGGCTTCGACGACCTGGACCCGGGGGATGTTGCGGAAGCTCTTCACCGCGCCAGTCTCCTCGGCCTCCAGCACGACCAGGATGGAGCGCTTCGCCCCCCATCTCTCCAGCGCCTCCTCGGCGCTCTTGGTCGACGGGGCCTCGAAGGCGGCGGCGTCCAGCACGGCGACGCTGCCCCGCTCGGCGTGGACCGAGAGCGCCGCGCGCATCGCCTTGCGGCGCGCTTTGCGATTCACCTTGACCGTGTAGTGGCGCGGCTTGGGCCCGAAGGCAACGCCGCCGCCGGTGCGATGGGGAACGCTGAGCGCGCCGGCCCGGGCGCGGCCGGTGCCCTTCTGGCGCCAGGCCTTGGCGGTCGTCATCGAGATCTCGCCGCGGGTCAGCGTCGACGCGGTGCCACGGCGGCGCGCCGCCATGTCGGCGCGGGCGGCCTCGTAGACCAGCGAGTGGTGGAACGGCTCCGCGAACAGCTCCTGCGGGAGGTCCGCTTTCGTCGTCTTGCCGAGCACCGCGGCTTTAGCCATCGGTCCTCACCTCTACGACGGCGTTGCGCGAGCCCGGCACCGAGCCCTTGATCAAAAGCAGATTGCGCTCCGCGTCGACCTCGGCGACCTCTAGACCCTTCTGGGTGACGCGCTTCGCCCCCATCTGCCCCGGCATCCGCATCCCTTTGAAGACGCGGGCCGGAAAGGCGCTGGCGCCGATCGAGCCCGGCGCCCGTACGTTGTGGGAACCGTGGCTGACCGGGCCGCGGCTGAAGTTGTGGCGCTTGATCCCACCTTGGAAGCCCTTTCCAATCGAGACGCCGGAGACCTTCACCTTCTGGCCCGCCTCGAAGGAGGCGACCGTCACGTCGTCGCCCACCTTGGGGTCCTCCTCGGCGCCGAGGTCCTCGTCGCGGAACTCGACCAGGTGGCGCATAGGCGGCGCCCCGGCCTTCTTCAGGTGGCCCGCCTCGCCCCCGCTCAGCTTCCCCTCCTTGACCTCGCCGAAGGCGAGCTGCACGGCGGCGTAGCCGTCGCGCTCCTCGTCGCGGACCGCGGTCACCTTGCAGGGGCCGGCCTCGATCACGGTCACCGGGACCACCGTCCCGTCCTCGCGGAAGACCTGCGTCATCCCAAGCTTCTTTCCGAGAATCGCAGACATAACTAACTGACCAGTTTTCCCATCATGGTCCGCTCACGAAGAATCAGATATGGACGTTCGCTACTCGGCAGGATCATGGTCTCTACAACCGGATCTCGATGTCGACGCCCGCCGGCAGCGAGTCCAGCCGCTGCAGTGAGTCGACGGTTTTCGGCGACGGCTGCAGGATGTCGATCAGCCGCTTGTGGGTGCGGATCTCGAAGTGCTCGCGCGAGTCCTTGTCCTTGAACGGCGAGCGGATCACGCAGTAGACGTTTTTCTCGGTCGGCAGCGGCACCGGCCCGGAGACGCTGGCCCCGGTGCGCTCCGCGGTCTCGACGATCTCGCGGGCAGCCCGATCTATGGCGTCGTGGTCGTACGCCTTCAGTCGGATCCGGATTTTCTGTGCCGCTATGGCTGCCACTTCTGAACTCGTCTCTTCTCTTCCCGCGGTCTGACCGCGCAATAAGGGCGGGGCCCCTTTGTGTGGGGCGCCGCCCCGGTCGTATGTCCTTGCAGTTGTTCTCGCCGCCCGTAGGCAGCGAAAGGGCGGGCCCGAAGCCCGCCCCTTGGGTCGCTACTCGATGATCTCGGCGACGACCCCCGAGCCGACGGTGCGCCCACCCTCGCGGATGGCGAACCGCAGGCCCTGGTCCATGGCGATCGGCACGATCAGCTCAATCGTCATCTCGACGTTGTCTCCCGGCATCACCATCTCCGTCCCCTCGGGGAGGTTGGCGATCCCGGTCACGTCGGTGGTGCGGAAGTAGAACTGAGGCCGGTAGCCGGAGAAGAACGGGGTGTGACGACCGCCCTCCTCCTTCTTCAGGCAGTAGACCTCGGCCTTGAACTTGGTGTGCGGGGTGATCGAGCCGGGCTTGCAGAGCACCTGGCCGCGCTCGATCTCTTCGCGCTTGGTGCCGCGCAGGAGCGCGCCGATGTTGTCGCCCGCCTGGCCCTGATCGAGGATCTTGCGGAACATCTCGACCCCGGTGACGACGGTTTTCGTCGTGTCCTTGATCCCGACGATCTCCACCTCGTCGCCGGTGTTGACGATCCCCTGCTCGACGCGGCCGGTGGCGACGGTACCGCGGCCGGTGATCGAGAAGATGTCCTCGATCGGCATCAGGAAGGGCTTGTCCAGCTCGCGGACCGGCTCCGGGATGTAGGAGTCGAGCGCGTCGGCCAGCTCGAAGATCGCCTTCTGGGCCTCCTCGTCGCCCTCCAGCGCCTTCAGCGCCGAGCCCTTGATGATTGGCGTGTCGTCGCCCGGGAAGTCGTACTCGTTGAGCAGGTCCTTGACCTCCTCTTCGACGAGTTCGATCAGCTCGTCGTCGTCGACTTGGTCGACCTTGTTGAGGAAGACGACCACGTGCGGCACGTTCACCTGGCGAGCGAGCAGGATGTGCTCGCGCGTCTGCGGCATCACGCCGTCGGCGGCGGAGACGACCAGGATCGCCCCGTCCATCTGGGCGGCGCCGGTGATCATGTTCTTCACGTAGTCGGCGTGGCCCGGGCAGTCGACGTGCGCGTAGTGGCGCGCGGCGGTCTGGTACTCGACGTGGGAGGTCGCAATCGTGATCCCGCGCTCCTTTTCCTCCGGAGCGTTGTCGATCTCCTCGAAGCTTCTCGCCTCGGCGTCGCCTCTGGTGGAGAGGGTTTTGGTGATCGCGGCCGTCAGCGTCGTCTTGCCATGGTCGATGTGACCGATGGTGCCGACGTTCACGTGCGGCTTATCGCGCTCGAACTTCTCCTTGGACATCTCTCTCCGTTCTACCTTTCAAATCGGTTTTTCCGCTACCTGCGGGCGAACTTGGGAAATATAGCCAGCCCTACGAGGCTGCGCCTACCGGCTCACCCGCCCGGTGCTCGACGATCTCCTCGGCGATGTTCGCCGGGACCTCCTCGTAGCGCTCGAACTGCATCGTGTAAGTCGCTCGCCCCTGGGTGGAGGAGCGCAAGTCGGTGGCGTAGCCGAACATCTCGCCGAGCGGCACGTAGGCATGGACGGCGAGCGCGTTGCCGCGCTGCTCCTGGCCCTGCACCTTGCCGCGGCGCCGCGAGAGGTCGCCGATCACGTCGCCGAGGAATTCCTCGGGGGTGACGACCTCGACCGACATCACGGGTTCCAAGAGGACGGGATTCGCCTTGCGGGCGGCCTCTTGGATCGCCATCGAGCCGGCGATTTTGAAGGCCATCTCCGAGGAGTCGACGTCGTGGAAGGAGCCGTCGACCAGCTCCACGCGCACATCGACCATCGGGTAGCCGGCCTTAACGCCGTTCTCCAGCGCCTCCTCCATTCCCTGCTCAGCGGGGCCGATGAACTCGGCCGGGATAACGCCGCCCTTGATTCTGTTGACGAAGTCGAAGCCTTCCTCCGGCGCGGGCTCGATGTTGATCACCACGTGGCCGAACTGGCCCCGGCCGCCGGTCTGGCGGACGAAGCGGCCCTCCACCTTGTCGACTCGCTTGCGGATCGTCTCGCGGTAGGCGACCTGCGGCCGGCCGACGTTGGCGTCGACTCTGAACTCGCGCAGCATGCGATCGACGATCACCTCGAGGTGAAGCTCGCCCATCCCGTGGATCAGCGTTTGGCCGGTCTCCTCGTCGGACTCGATCTGGAAGGTCGGATCCTCCTCGCCCAGGCGCTGCAGGGCAGTGCCCATCTTCTCCTGGTCGGCTTTGGTTTTCGGCTCGATCGCGACCGCGATCACCGGCTCCGGGAATTCGATGTTCTCCAGCGCGATCGGCGCGTCGGGAGCCGACAGCGTGTCGCCGGTCCCCGTCTGCTTGAGGCCGACGCCGGCGCAGATGTCGCCCGCGTAGCACTCTTGGATCTCCTCACGACTGTTGGCATGCATCATCAGCAGACGACCGATGCGCTCGGTCTTGCCGGTTGAGGTGTTGAGGACGCGTCCGCCGGCCTCGAGCTTGCCGGAGTAGACCCGGAAGTAGGTGAGCTTGCCGACGAAGGGGTCGGACATGACCTTGAAGGCGAGCGCCGCGAAGGGAGCGTCGTCGGAGGCGGGGCGTTCGGCCTCCTTGCCTTCCTCCTCGCCCTTGCCGGCGGGCTCGGTTCCCGTCACCGGGGGAACCTCGAGCGGCGAGGGCAGCAGCTCGACGATCGCGTCGAGCAGCGGCTGCACGCCCTTGTTCTTGAACGAGGAGCCGCAGAGGACCGGGGTGACCTTGGTGTCGAGACAGGCGCGATGCAGCGACTTGGCGATCCGCTCGTGGGGAATCTCTTCCTCCGCGAGGTAAGCCTCCATCAGCTCGTCGTCGTAGTCGGCGCAGGCTTCGATCAGCTCGGTGCGGTACTGCTCAGCCTGGTCGCGCAGGTTCTCCGGGATCTCGACGGTCTCGAACTCGGTTCCCAGCTCGTCCTTCCAGATCAGCGCCTTCATCTCGATCAGGTCGACGACGCCCTCGAAGTCGCCCTCCTGGCCAATCGGCAGCTGGATCGGCAGCGGGTTGGCGCCGAGCCGGTCCTTCATCGTCTGCACCGCGTTGAAGAAGTCGGCGCCGGTGCGGTCCATCTTGTTGATGTAGGCAAAGCGGGGGACCTTGTACTTGTCGGCCTGGCGCCAGACGGTCTCCGACTGGGGCTCGACTCCGGCGACGGCGTCGAAGACGGCGATCGCGCCGTCCAGCACGCGGAGGCTGCGCTCGACCTCGACCGTGAAGTCGACGTGGCCAGGCGTGTCGATGATGTTGATGCGATGGTCCTTCCACTCGCACGCGGTCGCGGCCGAGGTGATCGTGATGCCGCGCTCCTGCTCCTGCTCCATCCAGTCCATCACCGCGGCGCCCTCGTGGACTTCGCCCATCTTGTGGGTGCGGCCGGTGTAGTAGAGGATGCGCTCGGTCGTCGTCGTCTTACCGGCGTCGATGTGCGCCATGATCCCGATGTTGCGCGTCTTCTCTAGGGGAAAGGTGCGTGGCATGGTTCCTAAGGTAAGCGTTTGTGTTGAAACGGGGACGAAAGAGACGAAAGCAGAACGGCAAGAGCCGGCATCCGCGCACGAAAAAGGCCCTTGCGGGCCCGGCGAGACGTACTGCGAAAAAACGTACTGCAAAGAAGCCTGAGCGACGCGCGATGATAGCAGCGGCTGAGCGCTGGACGCGAAAGGTCGACCGCGCCGCCAACCGTCGCCTCAAGCAAGCCTGGCCAGTGCTGTTGAGATGGACGCGGCGGGTCGTGAGATGGACCCGATGGGCGGGGAACCGCCTGCGCCCCGTCGCGGTCTTCGTCCTGCGCGCCTTCGCGGCGGGCGAGAGATGGCTGCGCCAGGCGGGCGGGCGGGCGGCGCGGTGGGCGACCCGGGCCGGCGCCGTCGTCACTCGGCGTCGGGCGATCCTCGGGGTGGTCGTCGCCAGCGCTATCTGCCTCGTCGTCTCCCAGTTCGTCGACTACCGCGCGGTCGAGATCGGCCAGCCGGGGTACGCGGGGCTGCCCACCAGCGCCCAGCCGCCCGCGGTCGGCGTGAAGACGGCCGGCGAGGCGCACTCCTATCTGCTGATCCCGCTGGCCCTGATCGCCGCCATCCTCGCCGCGGCCGCGATTCGCCGGCCCCGCCCCAGGGGGCTGGGGCTCACCCTTGCCGGCCTTGGGCTGGTCAGCCTCGCGGTCATCCTCATCGTCGACCTTCCCGCCGGGCTCGACGCCGGCGCCCAGGCCTCCCGCTTCAGCGGTGCCACCGCGACCCTCCGCGACGGCTTCTACGCCGAACTGGCCGCCTGCGTCGGGCTGATTCTCGGCGGACTGCTCTACTATGCGCGGCCGTGCCGAACACCAATCAACTTGTCAGGAAGGGTCGTAAGCGCCCTAAGAAGAAGACCGCGACGCCGGGCCTCAAGTCGGGGCAGGGAAACAAGAAGCGGGTCGCCGCGCCGCAGCGGCGCGGCGTCTGCACCCGCGTCGCGACCGTAACGCCGAAGAAGCCGAACTCGGCCCTGCGCAAGATCGCGCGCGTGCGGCTGACCAACGGGATGGAGGTCACCACCTACATCCCTGGCGAGGGTCACAACCTTCAGGAGCACTCGGTCGTGCTGGTCCGCGGCGGCCGCGTCAAGGACCTGCCGGGCGTCCGCTACAAGGTCGTCCGCGGCACGCTAGACGCCGCCGGCGTCTCCGACCGCAAGCAGGGCCGCTCCCTATACGGCGTCAAAGCCTCCTAATGCCGCGCCGCTCCGCAGCCCAGATCCGCCCGGTCGAGCCCGATGCCCGGCACCGCAACCGCCTCGTCCAGCAGGTCATCAACAAGGTGATGAGCGACGGCAAGAAGTCCCTCGCCGAGCGGCTCGTCTACGACAGCTTGGCGATCGTCGGCGAGCGCGGCGGCGAGGACCCAGTCGAGACGCTGGAAGCGGCGATCAAACAGCTGACCCCGGTGCTGGAGGTCCGCTCCCGCCGGGTCGGCGGCGCCACCTACCAGGTGCCGGTCGAGGTTCCGGCGCGGCGCGCCCGCACCCTGGCCGTCCGCTGGCTGGTCGACTACGCCCGCCAACGCCGCGAGTACTCGATGGCCGAGCGCCTCGCCAACGAGATCCTCGACGCGACCAAGCAGCAGGGCAACGCCTGGAAGCGCAAGGACGATATCTACAGGATGGCGCAGGCCAATAAGGCCTTCGCCCACTACCGCTGGTAGAGAGGCCGTAGGGACGCGCCTGGCGGTGTCCTCAGTCGGTCGGTTTGGTCACGCACATAAGTGCGCTCCCTGCACCTCCCTCCCTGCGTCCTTGCCAGCCACGCCCCTACGGCCTCTCTAAGGTTTTGAAAATGAATCGACCCATCCTCGCCGTTGATGTCGATGGGGTCATTTCCTTGTTTGGATTCGATGAACCGCCGGACAGGGCAGTTGCGCGTTTTGAACTCATCGACGGGATGGTGCACTGCATCTCGCTGGCCGCGGGGGAGCGACTGATGCGGCTGTCGGAGCACTACGAGCTGGTCTGGGCGACGGGATGGGAGGACAAAGCGAATTACTACCTCCCCGGCCTGCTCGGGCTGCCGGAGATGCCGCATTTGACCTTCGATGGCGCCGCCCGCTTCGGCTCGGCCCACTGGAAGCTGGGGCCGCTGGACGAGTACGGCAAGGGCCGCGCGCTGGCCTGGGTCGACGACAACTTCGACGAGAGCTGTTACGAGTGGGCGCAGGGGCGGGAGGAACCGACCCTGCTGATCCCAACCGAGTCCCATCTCGGGCTTGAGGAGGTCCAAGTCGAGGCCTTGAGGGCCTGGGCCATGGGTCTACACTGAACCGGTGGAGGGATTCTGGCCAATCTTCTTCCTGCTGGTCGTCCTAAAGATCCCCGTGTTCGGCGCCCTTTGGCTGGTCTGGTGGGCCAGCAAGTCCCCAGAGGAAGACACCGCCGAAGAGGGCGGCAATGGCTTCGGCCGCCACCGACCTGGCCCTATCCGCCCACGAGGCCCTCACCCTCTACCAAGCGGCGGCGCTATGAGGGGGCGGGGCGCCCATCCCCTCAAACCCGCTGGGCGGCCTGCTTACGCTCGCGACGAATCTCGCGTAGGTACGGGTGGAAGTCGACCTGGATAGTGTGGCGCTTAGAGGCGACGTAGCGCTTCTTCATCTTCCGCTCCGTCTCCAGAATCTCTCTGCGCATCTCGGCGGGGGACGGCAGCTCTCCCCTCTCGCCCAGCAGGTCCGCGACCCACTCCGCCTGGGCCTCGGCGATCGGCATGATCGCGCCCAGCGGCTGGATGAAGCCGATGAAGTAAAGGCCGGGGTGCTCGACCGAGGCGACGCGCCGGTACAGGGGTAGCCGGTTCTCCTTGGCCGAGACCAGGCTCTCGTCGAAGAAGGGGAAAGTGATCTTGTAGCCGGTGCAGTAGACGACGAGATCGATCTCCTCCTCGCTGCCGTCGGTGAAGCGGACGGTGCGGCCGCCGGCGAAGCGGTCGATGTTGGGCTTGACGACGACGTCGCCGTGCCCCAGCCGTGAGAGCAGCTCGGCGGAGACGGTCGGGTGCGCCTCAAGCAGCTTGTGGTCCGGCTTGGGCAGGCCGTAGGCGGTTATGTCCCCCACCGCCACGCCCATCATCCGCATGATGAAGAAGCGCTGCAGGGGCAGCGGCAGCCGCGTCACCCACGGCGAGGCCGACTCGTCGGTCGGTTTCCCGCCCAGGTACTTGGGCAGGACGTAGGCGCCGCGGCGCATCGCCAGGAAGGTCGCGTCGGCGATCCGCGAGGACTCGACCGCGATGTCGGTCGCCGAGTTCCCGATCCCCAGCACCAGCACCCGCTTGCCTTTCAGGACGTCGGGCTCGCGGTAGTAGTGGACGTGCATCTGCTCGCCCTCGAACTCGTCCGACCCCGGGAAGGGAGGCTCGGGCCAACGCGCATCCCAGTGGTGCCCATTGGCGACCAGCACCGCCCGGTAGCGATTGCTCTCCCGCTTGCCGTCGCGGTCCTCGACAGTCACCTCCCACTCCCCATCGACCGGCTCGACTCTCACCACCTCGGTCTTGAACCGAATCCTCTCCCGAAAGCCAAAGTGATCTACATAGTCGTCGAAGTACTTGGCGATCTGAAAGTGATTCGGATAGTCCGGATAGTCATCTGGCATCGGGAAGGTCTTGTAGGCCATCAACCCTCGCGAAGTGTTGATGTGCAACGACCGATACGCCGACGACATCTCGTTGTCGTTCATGTACCGCCAATTGCCCCCAACCTCCGACCCCTTCTCAAAGCAGTCGAAGTCCAGCCCCCGAGCCCCCAGCACCTGACAGGCCGCAATCCCCGACGACCCGGCCCCGATAACGCAAACTTTCCCCCCGGCGGACATCGAGGGAATTTACTTATCCGCCGGCCTAGGACTCGTCAGAGGTCTGTTCGATCTCCTGGGCCAGCTCTTCCAGCTCCTCGGCGAAGGAGGGGCCGAAGCTTTCGACTCTCGACTCCTCGGCGTCCAAGCCCAGCTCGGCGGCCAGCTCTTCCTCGTCGAGCAGCCCTTCCTCGCTCGGCGGCTGGACCTCCTCCGCCGGCTCGACCGCCAGCGTCCGGTAGTGCTTCAGCCCGGTCGCGGCTGGAATCAGCTTGCCGATGATCACGTTCTCCTTCAGTCCGACCAGGCGATCCCGCTTGCCCTCCAGGGCGGCGTCGGTGAGCACCTTGGTCGTCTCCTGGAAGGAGGCGGCTGAGAGGAATGACTCGGTGGCGAGCGACGCCTTGGTGATCCCGAGGATGACCTCCTCGGCTTTGGCCGGCGTGCCGCCGTCTTCCTTCAGCTTCTTGTTGAGTCGCTTCAGGTTGCCGCGGTCCTCGAGCTGGCCGGGAAGGAGGCTGGAGGAGCCCTTCGACTCGACCCGCACCTTCTTCAGCATCTGCCGCACGATCAGCTCGATGTGCTTGTCGTTGATGTCGACGCCCTGGGCGCGGTAGACCTTCTGGACCTCGGCGACGAGGTACAGCTCGGTCTCGGTCCGCCCCCGGATCGACAGCAGGTCCGCCGGGTACAGCGAGCCCTCGTTGAGCTGCTCGCCGACTTCGACCTTGTCGCCGTCGGCGACGTGCAGGCGAGTCCGGGGCGGGAAGCTGTAGGCGTGCTCCTCGCCGCTCGACTCGGTGACGATCACTTTCAGGGCTTTGTCGGTCTCGTCGACCGAGACCTTGCCCGCCGCTTCGGCCATCTGCGCCAAACCCTTCGGTTTGCGCGCCTCAAACAGCTCGACGATGCGCGGCAGGCCCTGGGTGATGTCCTGGCCGGCGACGCCGCCGGTGTGGAAGGTGCGCATCGTCAGCTGCGTCCCGGGCTCGCCGATCGACTGCGCCGCGATGATCCCCACCGCGTCGCCGATGTCAACCGTCGACCCGGTCGCCGGCGCCACCCCGTAGCAGGCGCGGCACACGCCCGACTCGGCGTCGCACTTCAGCGTCGAGCGGACCGGCACCGTCACCTCTTCGTCCCCAAACGCCTCGGCAATCGCCTCGACGTCGGGAAGGGTGATCTCCTGGTTGCGTCTCAGCAGCTCGCGCCCACGCTTGGTCTCGAACTTTCTCGCCGCCAAGCGCCCGACGAGGTTGTCGTTCAGCGCGCCGCCGTCCTTGCGCAGCCCCATCTCGATGTGGTCTTTGGTTCTGCAGTCCTCCTCGCGGACGATCACGTCCTGGGCGACATCGACCAGGCGCCGCGTCAGGTAACCGGAATCGGCCGTGCGCAGCGCCGTGTCGGCGAGCCCCTTTCGCGCCCCGTGCGTGGAGATGAAGTACTCCAGGACCGAGAGGCCCTCCATGAAGTTGGCCTTGATCGGCCGCTCGATGATCTCGCCTTTCGGGTTGGCCATCAGGCCGCGCATCCCGGCCAGCTGGCGGATCTGTTTGAAGGACCCGCGCGCCCCCGAGTTGGCCATCATGTAGATCGGGTTCAGCTCGTCGAGGTTGTCCTCCATCGCCTTCGCGACCTCGTCGGTCGCCTCGTTCCAGCGGGAGGTGATCGCCTCGTGGCGCTCCTCGGCGGTGATGTAGCCGTCGTCGTATTGGCTGCGGATGTCCGCCGTCTGCTTCTCGTAGCGCTCGAGGATCTGCTCCTTGTCGGGAGGCGAGACCACGTTGTTCTTGGAGATCGTGATGCCGGCCTGGCTGGCGAAGTGGAAGCCGAGGTCCTTGAAGGCGTCCAGCACCTGGGAGACCGCCGGCGCCCCGTAGGTCTCGACCAGGTCGGAGACCATCTCGTTGACGTCGCGCTTCTTCAGCGAGCGGTTGACGAACTCGTAGCTCTCGGGATCCCACTCGTCCCCGAGCGCATCGGCCAACGCCCGTTCGATCTTCTCGTTGAAGATGATCCGCCCCACCGTGGTGAGGAAGTGCTCGTGCCCGGCGCGCCGGTACTCGGCGTTGTCGTGCAGGCGGACGCCGCCGTTCTCGTAGACCAGCTCCGCCTCCTGCGCCGAGCGGAACACCTTCGGCGCGTCGCCGTTCTTCGCCGCCCCCTTGCCCGACTTCAGCTCCTCGTCGAGCTTCACGAGATCCTCGGCCGGCGGGCCGTAGGTGAGGTAGTAGATGCCCAGCACCATGTCCTGGGTCGGCGTCGCCAGCGGCGAGCCGTGGGCCGGCGAGAGGATGTTGTTCGCCGAGAGCATCAGGATCCGCGCCTCGGCCTGCGCCTCGGCGGAGAGCGGCACGTGGACCGCCATCTGATCGCCGTCGAAGTCGGCGTTGAAGGCGTGGCAGACCAACGGGTGGACCTGGATCGCCTTGCCCTCCACCAGCACCGGCTCGAAGGCCTGGATGCCGAGGCGGTGCAGGGTCGGCGCGCGGTTGAGCAGCACCGGGTGCTCGTGGATGACCTCCTCGAGCACATCCCAGACCTCGGGGATCATCGACTCGACCATCTTCTTGGCCGCCTTGATGTTCTGCACCGCTTTGCGCTCGACCAGCCGCGCCATGATGAACGGCTTGAACAGCTCCAGGGCCATCAGCTTCGGCAGGCCGCACTGGTGCAGCCGCAGGCTCGGTCCGGAGACGATCACCGAGCGGCCCGAGTAGTCGACCCGCTTCCCCAGCAGGTTCTGGCGGAAGCGCCCCTGCTTCCCCTTCAGCATGTCGGAGAGGGACTTCAGCGGCCGGTTGCCGGGGCCCGTCACCGGGCGGCCGCGGCGGCCGTTGTCGAACAACGCGTCGACCGCCTCCTGCAGCATCCGCTTCTCGTTGTTGACGATGATCTCGGGCGCGCCGAGGTCGAGCAGCCGCTTCAGCCGGTTGTTGCGGTTGATGACGCGGCGATACAGATCGTTCAGATCGGACGTTGCGAAACGGCCGCCGTCGAGCGGTACCAGCGGGCGCAAGTCCGGCGGCAACACGGGTAGCACGGTCATGATCATCCACTCCGGG
>Ga0075423_10000789_pt1 | contig 26703 bp, 23 predicted proteins | sample SoiMethybrSBSTD2_FD_80114 | JGI IMG/M metagenome (GOLD analysis project Ga0075423, IMG submission 80114) | Bulk soil microbial communities from a Populus tree surrounding site in Tennessee, USA - Soil MetaG P. TD hybrid SBSTD2 | ecosystem: Environmental > Terrestrial > Soil > Tree plantation... | reverse complement strand
GTCGGGTCTCAGAACCGCGTTACGGGATCCGACCGGTGCTCTGCTCCTGGTCGCGGGAGTCTGGGCGGTTTCTCTCCTGGCCTTCTCGTCGTTGCCGGCCCCGGAGAAGGCTCTCGCTGGATGCCTCGCGCTCGCTATTTCCCTTCACGCGGCCTTAGGAGGCTACGGCGCCTACCACCGATGGGAGCTGTACATCGTTTCCTTCGTTCTTCTGGTTCTCCTGTACCTCGAGCGCGGTCCGATCTCCGCGGTCATCGCGAGGTCCCCGGCTCCTCTCGTCGCGGCCGTGGGCGCGCTCTGGTGCGTGGCGGTCGGCAGCCGGTACTTGTTCGGTCTGATCACGATTCCCGTGGCGGCCAACAACATCTACGAACAGCAATTCCAGATGCACCGGTTCGCGATCGAGTACGAGCGCAAGGCCGTGGCCGTGAACGATCTGGGGTACGTGAGCTTCGGAAACCCGAATTACGTGCTGGATCTGATCGGCCTCGGGAGTCACGTTCCGGTCGGCCAGGATTCTCTGTCCACGTGGGTGGACCGCCCCGTCGCCGAGCACGGCATCGAGACCGCAATGCTGTACGAGAAGTGCTTCGCGGACGTTCCTCGAGCGTGGCGTCGGGTCGGCGTGCTTCATCTGAGCCGCCCCAAGATCACGGCTGCCTGGGAGAGCGTCTCGTTTTTCGCGACGAGCGAGGAGGCCTACCCGCGAGTTCGTCAGAGGGTCGCGGCGTTCCAGGCAACGCTCCCACCGCGCGTGCGTTTCGAATTCGGGGAATGAAATCCGCCGCCCTGTGGTTCGTCCTTGCTCTCGCAGTTGGAACCCTCTTCGCGCACGCGGCGCTACCCGGGATCGCGCCAGCGAGCGATCTCTGGGATTATTCGCAAGAGTCGCGGCAGCTGGCGCGCGGCGAGGGATTCACCTCGCTCTATACCTACCCTGTCTTCCTCGGTCAGGACGACGCGCCGTTTCCGGTTCGGTGGAGGATGCCTCTCTACGGCGTGCTCGGGGCGATCCTCTTGAGGATCGGCATCGCCCTCCCGGCCGGATTCCTCTATTTGGGGGCTGTCGCGCACGCGCTGCTCGTCGCGCTGGCCTTCTGGCTTGCGGCGCGAATGCACTCACCGCGCGTCGGAGCGTGGACCGCAGCATGCGCCCTCGCGTGCCCCCTCCTGCTCGACTTCTACAACCCGGGGATGAGCCAGGCGCCGGCCGCGGTGCTCGGGCTCCTCGTGTGGATGCTGCTCCTCGGAAGAGGTGGCGCGTGGAAGACGACGCTCGCCGCGATCGCGGCGGCGGGTGCCTGGTATCTCCGCGGCGAGACGCTTCTCTTCGTCCCGGTCTGGCTCTGGGTCGCGGCTCGATCGTCCGGCTGGCGGCGCGCGGCCGCCTTCGGAATCGTCCTCATCGCCTGCTCTCTGCCCTGGCTGATCGCTTCCGCGCGGTCCGGGAGCGGGACGATCCAGGGCAATCCCATGCTGCTCTACACGTCGGAGTTCCCGGGATACTCCTCGTCACGAATGCTGAACGTGACCCTTCCCGGGATGCTCGAATACGTCACGCATCACCCGATCGCGTTCGCGGCTCGCTTCGTGAAGGATGTCCTGGGCTATCTCCTGGATTTCCTCGATGGCGTCGGGCCGGTCGCGCTCGGCGCGGCGTTCGTGGGGCTCGCGATCGGGGGGCTGCGTCAGGGGGCGGCCCTGGCGCGACGCCACGCTCCGTTCCTGATCGCGATCGTGCTCCAGATCCTCGCGATGTCGGCGCTGGAGCGGAGCCCGCGATTCCTGGTGCCCGTGCTCCCGCTCGCGTTCGTGCTGATCGCCGCTCTGGCGGAGCCTGCGCTCGAGCGAGTGGCGCGGAGTCGAGCGCTGCCCTTGCTGCTCCTGGCCGTGGTTCTCGAGCGCGGCGCGCACGTGGGTCACCAGCGGTGCGACGCCCTGCGACGTTTCCCGCCTGTGCCGGTGGAGGCCGCCTCCGCCCTGGAGGATCGGGCCCGAGCATGGCCGCGCGACCGGTGGGTGCTCTCCGACGCTCCCGACTGGGTCGCCTGGCACCTCGACCGGCCCGCGCTCTTCTTTCCGCTCCTCGCCCAGACCGATTCGCTGTCCCAGGCTCGGCCGTTGGCGGCGATCTGGCTTTCGCCCGAGGCGCGGCGGAGGAATGTGGCGGATGGCGACACGGCCTGGGTCGGGGTGATGGATCGATTGGAGCGCGTGCCGGGTTTCAACGCTCCGGAGAGGCTTCCTGGTGGATCGCGTCTCTACGTGGTACGCCCCTAACCCACCTTCTCGGTCGCGGGCGGAAGCGGCGGGGCGACCGCCTCACGCGCCGCGAGCACGCGCAAGCGCCGCATCATCCAGAGCGCCCCTCCCAGGAGCACCGTCGCGCTGACCGTCGTGGCGACCGGAGCCCCGAACCGCTGCGCGATGGAGCCCGAGATCAGGGCCCCGATGGGCGCGGTTCCGACGAACATGAGCGTGTACAGGCTCATGACCCGCCCGCGGTACCGGTCCTCGGTGGTGATCTGGATCAGCGTGTTCGTGGTCGCCACATAGAGGATGAGCCCGAAGCCCGCCAGAAATCCCATCGCGAGACTCAAGGGCAGGAATCGAGACCACGCGAAGGTGCCCATTGCAATCGCGGCCACGAGGAGGCCGATGAAGATGTTCCGCCGGAGCGCCCAGCGGTCCTGCTGCCGCGTCATCCAGCCGGCGGAGAGAAGGGATCCCAGCCCGAACGCCGAGACCAGGAGGCCGTAGACCGTCGCGTCGGCTCTATGGATGTCCCGCACGTACACCGGAAGCAGGATCATGTACTGGAAGCCCAGCCCGGCCGTGACCCCGAGGAGGATGAGAAGATTTCGAAGCGGACGGGTGCCGCGCGCATATCGAACCCCTTCCTTCATGTGCTCCACGGCCCGCTCGAGCTGGAATCCCACGCCGGGCTTCGACATCAGGTCCATGCGCCAGAGGCTCGCGATGACCGCGATGTAGGAGACCGCATTGAGCCAGAAGCATCCCGCCTCGCCGATCGTGGCCAGCAGGATGCCCGCGATCGACGGCCCCACCACCCGCGCGACGTTGAACGCCCCGGAGTTGAGCGCGATCGCGTTCGAGAGATCCTCCTTTCCCGCCAGCTCGACCACGAAGGACTGGCGCGCGGGGAGGTCGACCGCGTTGATCGTCCCGAAGACGAAGGCGAGCGCGAGCACCATCCACGGCTTCACGACGCCGGTGGAGACGGCTGTCGCGAGCAGCGCGGCCTGGAGCAGAAACGCCGATTGCGTGATGAGGAGGAGCTTGCGTTTGTCGATGGAATCGACGATCACGCCCGCCCAGAGCGAGAGGAGCAGCACCGGCAGGAACTGCATGAAACCCAGGAGGCCCAGCATGAATGCCGACGAGGTCAGGCGATGCATGAGCCAGCCCTGCGCCACGCTCTGCATCCACGTGCCGACGAGGGAAATGAGCTGACCGGTCCAGTAGAGACGGTAGTTGCGGTGCTGCAGGGCACGAAACGTATGGCGGAGCTGGGCGCGGAGGGTCGCGGAGGACATGGACACCCAACGGTACCATGTCTTCCGCGGACCGCGCCAGAATCAGGCGGAGGGAGTTATCTCTTCCTGCGTCCCTCGTGGGCGAGCAGGGCGCGCTTCATCGGAATCCCGAGCCCGAAGCCCGTGAGCGAGCCGTTTTCGCCGATGACCCGGTGGCACGGAATCAGGATCGGAACCGGATTCGAGCCGACCGCGCCGCCGACCGCCCGTGCCGCCTTCGGCCTTCCGATGGAGGCGGCCAGGGCTCCGTACGACATCGTCGTCCCCGAGGGGATCGCGCAGAGCCTCTTCCAGACTTTTTCCTGGAACGGCGTTCCCTCGAGATCGAACGCCGGCAACCGTCGCGATTCGCCCGAGGCGTACGCGAGCAGCGCCTTGGCCGCGCGGGCGAGCGGTGCCGGATAGGAGCGGGGCGTGCGATGGAGGACCAGCTCCGAGCCGGCCCGGACGCGGCGGTTGAGCCAGGGATCGCGCATGGCGCGAGCCGCCGTGATCGCGCCGCCGCGAATGGGGAAGATGGATGCGATGCCCTTCGGCGTGGCGGCCACGGCGAAGGTGGCGAACTGCGTGCGCACGGTTCCGACGTCGATGCGTTTCATGTCTTCATTCCTTTCCGGCGCCGCCACGATGCGGGCGGCAGGCCCGTTCTCCGTCGAAAGGCGCGTACGAACGCGGACGCGCTCTGAAATCCGGCGTTGAATCCCGCCTCCAGTGCCGTCGTGGAGCGATCGCGCAGGAGCTCCTCCGCCCGCTCGGCCCTCAGATCGGCCAGGGCGCGCATGGGCGTTCGGCCATCGGCGGCCCTGAACCGGCGCGCGAAGTGCGAGGGGCTCATGGCGACCGCGGCGGCGACGTCCTTCGCGTAGATCGCTTCGTCCAGGTGGTTCCGCATGTACGCGATCGCGGCCCTGGCCATGCGCAGGTCGGCCTCGGCGGGCCCTCCGCGAAGCTCGGGCCGGCACCTCTTGCAGGGGCGAAAACCGGCCCGCGCCGCCTCGGCTGGAGACGCGTAGAACCGGACGTTCTGGCGGAGGGGTCTCTTGCAGGTGCACGAGGGCCGGCAAAAAATCCCGGTCGTCCGCACCGCCGTGACGAATCGCCCGTCGTAGCGCCGGTCCCGCCGGTCAAAGGCATCCCACATGGCGTCCGGGGTCAATCGTGTCGCTTGTTCCATCGTGGCGGCTCTCATGGGGGAAACGTTAGCATTCCGGCCCCAGGGCGTCTCGTCGAATTCGACCGAGTTATCCCGGGGTGGTAGCATGGGGCTCGTGGAACGCCGCGATCCACCGGACCTCGTCTCCGAGCCGGCCCTAATCCCGCCCGAAGAGCAGACCATGGGCCCGACGCGCCTCGCCCGGCGCGTGTTCGTCGCCTTCATCGTCACCTTCGCGCTCGCGCGGAGCATGGCTCTCCTCATGATGGTCGGTCGGATGCGCGACTTCTATCTCCGATTCGGCCAGACCCACGTTCATCATCTGAACTACGGGATCTTCATCCTGACCGGGGTGGGCGCGTATCTCATCTTCATGCGGCCGGACCCGCGGGGCATCGCGCGCGCGGCCGGCCTGTACGGCATCGGGCTCGCGCTCACGTTCGACGAATTCGGGATGTGGCTGCATCTGGACGACGTGTACTGGCAGCGGGCGAGCTTCGACGCGATGGTCCTCATCGCGGGCATCCTCGGGCTGATCATGGCCGCGCCCACGGTGCGGCGTTTCCGGCTGCGGCACTGGATCTGGACGACCGTCGTGACCGCGGCGGTCATCTATTTCACGATGCTCCTCATGGAGCCGTTCCAGAGGGTGCACCAGAGGATCGCGCCGTGGTTCCGGAATCGGCCCCTCGCGGCGGACTCGACCACCGCGGGACCATCGGGTCAGCCCCCCGCGGGACCGAGCCAGCGGATCAGGAAGTAGCTCGCGGTCGCCGTCGTGGCGGCGGTCGCGAATCCCACCAGAAAGGGCGTCGCTCCGATCTTGCGCATCGCGCTCAGCTTGGTGCTCAGCCCCACCCCCGCCAGCGCGACGAGGATCAGGAATCGGGAGATCGTCTGCAGATCATGGGAGAGATCGCGATGGAGTCGCGCTCCCAGCCACGCGACCACGCCGACCGTGTTGAGGAGCGCGACGACCAGGAACCCGATCACGAAGAGCGGGACGGACTGCCTGATCCGCTTGCCGAAATGGACGCCCGCCGAACGCTCCCCGCGCGAGTAGACCAGCCCGATCCCCACGATCACCGCGCCCATGAGCGCGTTCCGGGTCAGCTTCACCGCCGTCGCCACCTTCCCCGCGGCGTCGCTGAACGCGAATCCCGTGGCGACCACCTGAGAGGTGTCGTTGACCGCGGTGCCCGCCCAGGATCCGAACGCCGCGCTCGAGAGATTCAACGCGTGTCCGAGCAGGGGGTAGACGAACACCGCCGCCGTTCCGAAGAGGGTGTTCGTGGCAACCGCGAAGGAGACTTCCTCGTCTCGGGCATGGATCACGGGCGCGGTCGCGGTGATGGCGGTGTTGCCGCAGACCGCCGTGCCGACGCCGATGAGCGTGGCCAGCCTTCCCGGCACCCCCGCGAGGCGGCCGAGCGTGTGGGCGACCAGGAGCGCGAGCGACATGAGGATCACGATCATGAGCACCGCCTTGCCGCCGATCGCCATGACTTGCTGGAGGGAGAACTGCGCGCCCAGGAGAACGATCGCCGCGCGGAGAAGCGAGTGAAAGGAAAACCGGATCCCGGGGGTGAGCGAACCAGGGAGGGAGACCGCGTTTCCGATCACGAGGCCCAGGAACACGGCCACCACCACCTCGCCGATCACAGCGCCCGCCTTGGGCGGCAGGAGCCCGTGCAGCAATCGGGCCGCGATCGCGCAAATGACCGTCACGACTAAACCTGGAAGCACCCGGCGCACGGCGACACTCTAGCCCGAGCCCCCCGCCGTCCTCAAAGAAAACCTGTCCGGTCACTCCCGTGCCCGCGTTGTCCCATATGGAAGGCAGAGACAGAGTCCAGTCCGGCAGGATGAAGGAGGCTCCCATGTGGCGAAGAATCGTGTTCCTCATTTCGATCACGGCGGTGGCGCCCGCGGTCTCGGTAACCAGCCAGGCGCTCGCGGACATTCCCGACCCGTCGCTCTCCTATTTCGCGCCGCAGTCGGGTCCTGTCCTGACACCCACGGAGGGAGCGGGAGCGATCGCCAACGCCCGCACCTGCCCCAATGTGGATGGGATTCAGGTGCTGCGGAACAATGCCAGGCTCAAGATCGTGGTCATCGGCATGACCGGTGTCCCCATGGCCGGGATTCCCGCGGATCAGATCTGCGTCCTGTTCAACGGCGGGACCCCGGTCCAGGGGTTCACCGGGGTGGGGGATGATTCGGTCATCGCCAACATGCAGTACAACCCTCTGGCCCAGTGCCCCGACGTGCGATGCGTCCAGGCGGATGCCCCAACCGACGCGAGCGGACTGACATACATCACTTGGCTCGGACCCACGCCCGGCAGCCCCGGAGTGGGAACCCGAGATCCGTTCCGGAAATGGGGCGGCTATGCCGGGGATGTGCCGGTGTACGTGATGGGGACGCGGATCAAAGGTAAGCTGACCAGCGGATCCCCCCTGGGATCCTACACGGCACACGTCAAGAACCTGGACAGCGTGGGCGGGGGCACTACGGCGCTCAACCAGGGAGAGCTCGTGAACACGCTCGACATCAGCCCGGTCATGGCGGCAGCCGTTCCCGGGGCCCCGTACCGGTACCATCTGGATTTCGACAACAACGGGATCGTGAACATCCTCGATGTCAACTTCGTCAGGGCTCACAACCTTCACCGGTGCAATTTCCCGTTCTTCCCGTAACTCCTACTTCCTCCCCCGACACAGCACCCAAACCAAGCCCCGGCGGGATGAGTCGCCGGGGCCTCCCCTTTTTGCTATTCTCACCCTCCTGCCATGGAATCGATCGACATAGGAGTGGATGACCTCCGGGAGTGGCTGGATGCCGGCCGCCCTGTGACCGTTCTCGATATCCGGAATGCCGCGCAGCGGGAAGAGTGGAGCATTCCCGGCAGCGTCCACGTGGGTCCGCAGGCGGCCATGCGACCCGGCCCGCCCGAGACCGCGGCGGGGGTGCCGGTTCCGCCGGGACAACCGGTGGTGGCCGTATGCGCGCAGGGAAGATCCAGCCAGCTCGCCGTGCAGGCCCTACGGGAGCAAGGCATCACGGCGATGTCTCTCCGAGGCGGCATGATGGCCTGGAGCCTGGCGTGGAACCTCGCGGAGGTGGATCTTCCGGGCTCGCGCGCGCGCATCACCCAGGTTCGCCGGACCGGCAAGGGTTGCCTCTCGTATCTGGTGGCGAGCGAGGGAGCGGCCGCGGTCGTGGACCCTTCGATCGATCCCGAGGTCTATCAGCGGATCGCGGACGAGCGCGGACTCGAGATCACGCACGTGATCGATACGCACGTCCACGCCGACCATCTCTCGCGCTCCCGCGCGCTGGCCGGGCGATGTCGCGCCGAAGTCTGTCTTCCGGAGCAGAACCGCGTCAGCTTCCCCTTCCGCGCGCTTCGAGACGACGAGGCCATCACCGTTGGAGCCATCGAGATTCGCGCGGTCCGGACCCCGGGCCATACCCTCGAGAGCACGTGCTACCTCGTCGACGGCCGAGCGCTCCTGACCGGAGACACGCTCTTCCCGGGCGCGGTCGGAAGGCCCGATCTCGCGGCGAGCTCGGAGCAGGCGCGCCAACGCGCGCATCTCCTGTACGGGTCGCTGCGGAAGATCGCGGCGCTCGCTCCCGAGATCTGGATCCTGCCGTGTCACACCAGCGAGCCCATTCCGTTCGACGGGAAACCACGCGGCGCGCCTCTCGGGGAGGTGTTCCGGCAGGTCGAGATGCTGAACGCGGACGAGGATCGCTTCGTCGAGGTGCTCCTGTCCCGGATCCCTCCGAATCCACCCAACCATCTCGAGATCGTGCGTCTCAACGAGAGCGGGGAGGTGCCGGACGACCCCACGCGGCTCGAGGCAGGCGCGAATCGGTGCGCCATCTCCTAGCCGCGGATCGACCCGTGATCGCTCCAATCCCGTCGGGCGCCCCGGAGATTTCCGCCGTCCTTCCCGTCTTCGATGAGGTCGAGAGCCTTCCGGGCGTCCTGGACGAGCTGGACGCCGTGCTTCGGGGCACCGGCCGCTCCTACGAGGTCATCCTCGTCGACGACGGGAGCAAGGACGGAAGCGGAGCCTGGATCGAGGCACGAGCGATGCGGGATTCCTCCGTGCGCGGGATCCTCCTCGAGCGAAACGTCGGACAGAGCGGCGCCCTGGCCGCCGGGCTGCGGCACGCCCGGGGGGCCGTGGTCGTGACCCTGGACGCCGACGGACAGAACGATCCATCCAGCATTCCGGCGCTCCTCGAAGCGCTCGATCACGCCGACGTCGTCTCGGGAATCCGGACGCCGCGGGCCGACTCGTGGGGACGCCGCTTCTCCTCGCGCGTGGCCAACGCGGTCCGGCGCGCCGCGATCGGGGATACGATTCACGACGTGGGCTGCTCGCTCAAGGCGTACCGGCGGGAGGCGCTGGAAGGGATTCCTCTCTTCGTCGGCGTGCACCGCTTCCTCCCGGCCCTCTGCCAGTTTCGCGGGGCGCGCGTCGCCGAGGTGGCGGTGCGGCACCGTCCGCGGGCTCACGGCGTCTCGAAGTACGGAGTCGGGAACCGGCTCTTTCGGGGAATCCGCGATCTCTTCGGAGTTCGCTGGCTGAAATCTCGGATGCTTCGTCACAAGATTCGGAGGATGACCCATGAACCATGATCTGACGCCGCACGTCGCGGCCTGGTATGCCGTCGGCTTTCTCGGCCAGGCCACGTTCGGGTCGCGCTTCTTCGTCCAGTGGATCGCGTCCGAGCGGGCCCGCCGTGTCATCATCCCGAAGTTGTTCTGGTACCTGAGCCTCCTCGGAGGAGTGGCGCTGTTCGCCTACGCGTGGCACCGCAGGGATCCTGTCTTCGCGGTCGGCCAGGGCCTCGGGCTCCTCGTGTACGCGCGTAATCTGATCCTCGGACGCGCTCCGCAGCCCGCCACGGCGTGATCGCTCCGGATTGAGGCGTCTCCTCGGGGCGCTCGCGTGGCTTCTGCCCGCGGTCGCGGTCGTGGCCTCCTGCGGCTGGATCGGCCTCATGGAGCCGACCGAGGCGCGCTACGCCGAGATCTCACGCGAGATGCTGGTGAGCCATGACTGGCTCGTCCCGCACCTGAACGGCATCCCCCATTTCCACAAGCCCCCGCTCTCGTACTGGCTGTCCGCGGCCGGCATGGCGATCTTCGGCGTGAACGAATGGGGGGCCAGGCTGGCCGCGGCGCTGGCCGCGGGCTTCGTGCTCTGGTGCGCGTGGCGCATCGCGAGGGACAGGGGCGGCGCGCTGGCGCCTTGGATCCTCGCATCGAGCGTTCTCTTCTTCGCCCTCTCCCATCAGCTCGGAAGCGACATCTTCCTGGCGGCCACGGTCGCGGGCTTCCACGCCGCCGTGCTCGGCGCGCGGGGGAGAGGATCGCTCTGGCCCTACGTGGCGATGGGGCTCGGATTCATGCTCAAGGGGCCGGTGGTGTTCGTCCTCACCCTGGGCCCCGTCCTCCTGGCGGCCGCGTGGGCTCGGAACGGGTCGCTCCTGACCTGGCTCCAGAGCTGGAGGGGTTGGATTCTCTTCGCGCTGATCGCGCTTCCCTGGTACGTCATCGTGCTCGTGAAGACCCCGGGGCTCATGACCTACTTCCTGAAGCATCAGCTCCTGGAGCGATACACCTCGACCGTCCACCAGCGTGGAGGACCCATCTATTATTTCATCGCCGTGCTCCTGGTCGGCGCTCTTCCGTGGACATGGGCCGCGCTCAAGCGCCTCTTCTCCGCGGCGGCGGCCGCGCGGCGCGACCCGACCGACGCGCTCCTCTCCTCCTGGGTGCTCCTCCCGCTCGTCTTCTTCTCGTTCTCGGGCTCCAAGCTGCCCGCGTACATCCTGCCCTGTTTCCCGGCGCTGGCGGTCCTCGGATCGCGCTGGCCTGCGGAGGCACGAAGAGCGTTCTGGCTGCGCGCCGCGGTGGTCACGTTCGCGGTATTCCTGGCAACCCTCGCCGCGATCACGCCCTTCGACGACCGTCTCTCTTCCACGCGCTCGCTGGTGCGCATCCTCCGCGAGCGGCGCCAGCCCGGAGAGCACGTCGTGGAATACGCCACGTTCAGCGCCGGCGTTCCGTTCTATCTCGGCGAGACGGTCCCGATGCTCGAGGTGCCTCGCGACCTCGGCTTCGAGGGAGCGGAGGAGCACGCCCGCGCCATCCTCGCGCGCGAGGATCTCGCGAGGATGGTCCATACCCAGGGCCGTGTCTGGGTCGTCGGCCCCAAGAGCTCGGTCTTCGTGCTCGCGTACGCCCTTGGCTTCAGGGCCACCCACGTGGCAGGCTTCCGGGATCGCAGCCTGCTCTCGCTGGAGCCGCGAACGGGGACGGCCCCGGACTCGACATCGACGAAGGCCCAACCATGAAACCGCAGCCCTACAAGGTCGCCGCCGTCCAGATCGCGCCCGTGTTCCTGGACCGCGAGCGCACGGTCGAGAAGGCGCTCCGCTACCTGGACGAAGCCGCTCAGGCGGGCGCCAAGCTCGTGGTGTTCCCGGAAGCGCTCATCCCCGCCTACCCGGACTGGGTCTGGTCCGTGCCCGCCCGCGAGGAGCTTCTCGACGAGCTCTACGGCGAGCTGCTGGAGAATTCGGTCGAGATTCCAGGAGACACGACGCGCCGGCTCTGCAAGGCGGCGCGGGACGCGGGCGCCTTCCTGGTCCTGGGCGTGAACGAGAGGAACACCGAGGCGAGCGGCGGATCGCTCTACAACACCCTCGTCTTCATCAATGCCGAGGGTGAGCTCGTGGGACGGCACCGGAAGCTCGTGCCCACGGGCGGGGAACGGCTCATGTGGGGCCAGGGCGACGGCAGCACGCTCCAGGTCTACGACACCCCGATCGGGAAGATGAGCGGCCTCATCTGCTGGGAGAACTACATGCCGCTCGCGCGATACGCCATGTACGCGTGGGGGTCCCGCCTCCACGTCGCCTCGACGTGGGACCGGGGCGAGCCCTGGCTCTCGAGCATGCGCCACATCGCGAAGGAAGGGATGCTCTACGTGATCAGCTGCTGCCAGGCGTTGCATCGGAACGACATCCCGGACCACTTCGGGCACAAGCGCTACTATCCGGCCGATCGGCAGTGGATCAACGCGGGGGACAGCGCGATCGTCAGCCCGGAAGGGAAATTCATCGCCGGGCCGCTCCACGAGGCGGAAGGGATCCTCTACGCGGAGATCGATCCACGCTCCATCGCCGGTCCTCGATGGATGCTGGACGTCGCGGGGCACTACGCCCGGCCCGACGTGTTCCAGCTCTCGGTGCTGCGCCAGGCGACGGCGGTGATCGCGGAACGGGACGGTGGCGAGGAGCCCGGGGAGAAGATGTAGGACAGCTCCTACCGATTGACGCGTGAAATACGGCAAGCACATGGCGGAAGGGCAGGTACGTTGGGATACATATCCGGGTCCCAAAGTCCCGTCGACCTTCGTATACAAGTCCGTATGATTGAAACAAAAACCGATTCCCGGAGTCGCCGTCCGCATCCAATGGATAACTCCCCGGGGTCACCGCTGCACTCTAGAGGAGAATATGGCTCTGGCTGCCCCTCCCATTGACGCGCAGTCCGTAGCGAACGTCCTGTCCAAGGTCGCGGAGATCGCCTCGGAGACCCTGGAGCTTCAGGACGTCTTCGACCGGGTCGCGACCGCGATCCGGGACATCATTCCGTTCGACAACATGGGCGTCGTCCGTCTCGTCGACGGCGACCGGGCCGTCCTCCACGCGAGCACGGTGCCCTGCAAGGGCCCCGAGTGCGCGGAGCCGCTCCCGCTCACTTCTTGGTCCCCCCGGATGAGGCCGCGCGCCGGCCCCAACCCCCGGATCAAGGACGCCCAGGTCGAATTCGACCCGTCGTTCCAATTCGACGCGAAAGCCCTCGCGGGCGGCGTGCGGTCGGCCATGTGGGAGCCGTTCCGCTCGACGGCAAACCTCCGCGGGGGAGTCTGGATGGCGTCGTACACCCCGGACGCGTTCACGGACGAGCACCAGGAGGTGCTCCGTCCGATCGCCGCGCTCATGGGCGCGGCCGTGGAGCACTGGCGCCTGTGGGACATCGAGCGCCGTCGCCGGGACCGGCTGGATCGCGTCGAGGTGCTGCTCGAGACCTTCGCGGAATCGCTCGACGTGCGTGAGTTGTTCCAGCGGGTCTCCGACGGGATGCAGCCGATCCTGCCGCACGACATGATGTGCCTGACCGAGATCGACCTCCGGGCTCAAACCATCCGCATCACCGCGTCGGCGGGGAAGACGGACGTCACCCCGCCCACCGACCCGGTGACCCTGACGAAGGAAGAGCTGGAGCGGCGCGTGGACTACGAGGTCGTCCACGACATCCCATCGGAATTCACGCCCGATACGGAGCGCCAGCGCCTCATCATCTCGTCCGGAATGCGCTCGTGGCTTCGGGTGCCGGTCTGGCTGGCGGGCGAAGTGAGGGGCGGGCTCAGCGTCTTCAGCCGCGAGCCGTCGAGGTACAGCACGGAGGACACCGAGGTCGCCATCCGCCTCGCGGACCGCGTGGCCCTGATGCTCTCGCATCAGCGACTCGCCGAGGAGGCTCGGGTCGCGGCCGAGTCGCGGGAGCGCGCCGAGCGGCTGGAAGCGACGGTCGAGACTCTGCAGCGCGAGCTTCAATCGAGGGGCCGAAACCGTATCGTGGGCGCTTCACGCTCCTGGAAAGAGGCGCTGCAGGCGGTCGGACGCGTGGCGCCCTCGGAGACGACGGTGCTCATCACGGGCGAGTCCGGGACGGGGAAGGAAGTCATCTCCAGCCTCGTTCACCAGGGCTCTCCACGCTCGAAGAAGCCGTTTGTCGCGATCAACTGTGCGGCGCTTCCGGAGCAGCTCCTGGAATCGGAGCTCTTCGGTCACGAGAGGGGCGCCTTCACCGGCGCCATCGCGACCAAGGTCGGCAGGATCGAGCAGGCGTCCGGGGGAACCCTGTTCCTGGACGAGATCGCGGAGATGAGCCCGCTCGTGCAGGCGAAGTTCCTTCGCGTCCTCGAGGAACGCGAGTACCAGCGCGTCGGCGGAACGCGGACCCTCAAGGCCGACATCCGTGTGATCGCCGCGACGAATCGCGACCTCGCGACGAGCATCGAGCGCCAGACCTTCCGCGAGGACCTCTACTACCGCCTGAACGTGTTTCAGATCCACATCGAGCCCCTGCGCGAGCGGCCGGACGACATCTTGCCGCTGGCGGAGGCGTTCCTCGAGGATCTGGGCAAGACGATGGGCCGTCCGTCGGCCGGGATCTCGAGGGACGGCCGGGAGTGGCTCCTCAACTATCCGTGGCCGGGAAACGTGCGAGAGCTCAGGAACGCCATCGAGCGCGCGATCCTGCTCTGCGACGGCGGCCTGATCACACGCGAGCATCTCCCGATCGCCCGGGTGCCGCTCCAGGCGGTTCCCGCGCCCGTGCTTCCGCTCCCGGTCGCTACGGGGCCGAAGTCGACGCCCTCCCGGTCTCGCGATACCTCGGTTTCCCTTCCCGAGGGCGGCGTCGATATCGGCGCCGTGGAGCGCGGTCTTCTGGAACAGGCTCTGACCCGCGCCAAGGGGAACAAATCCAAGGCGGCCCGCCTGCTCGGCCTCACGCGCGCCCAGCTCTACTCCCGTATCGAGAAGTACGGCGTCAGCTAGGTAGAAAAGTAGGGACAGCAAAAGCCCCGCGGGCTTCGGTCCGCGGGGCTTTTCTCTTGGCGTCGGGGCCTGTCGCGGGAGAGACGCGGGGAAAGCGACAGTCTGTCGATTCCCACGCAGCGATCCACGATGCCCCCGAGACCATCGACACGCCTCTTCGACGACACAACTCGCGACAAGACAGAGAGTCCGGACCGTCCAGCGGCTCTTTCGCGAGAATGGCATGGAGCTTGAGATAGGGAGCGGACAGGACACAAGCGATTCGCGACACCCGCGCATCCGGCGTCCGGCGTCGCGTCTCGTGTCGGTCAAGGAGGATTCACGATGAGTCACAGCAGAATCAACACACTGGTTCTTGGAGCTGCTCTGATCGGTGGCTTGCTCGTCACGGACGTGGCGCGCGCGGAAACGAGTGATGAGCCCGGTTTCGGGCCGCGCGCCCAGATCTCGCTGCTCGGCGGGATCCAGGCGCTCAACAAGAACGATACGAGCATTCCCGATCACTTCATCAACATCCCGACCGTGGCGTCCCTCTCCTACCAGCTGACCCCGAGGCTGGCCGCCGAGGGCGAGTTCACGTGGATGATTCCCGTGAAGCAGAGCGTGGACATCTCGGGCGTGAGCGTCGATCGGAAGAACCCGGACATCCTCGCGTACCAGGCAGGCCTTCGGGCCCTCTTCCCGTCCCGCGCGTGGACGCCGTACGTGGCGGCCGGAGCGGGAGCGGTCACGTTCCTCTCCAATACCGACGCGGATCGCGTGCCTCAGCTCGACAAATCGGAGACGGCATTCGCGGTCAACTTCGGCGGAGGCACCAGCTACAACCTCAGCGAGAAGTGGGCGCTTCGCGGGGATTTTCGTGAGCTGGTCGCGTTTCCCAAGGACGGCGCCGCCGGTCTCTCGAATGCCAGCGGCACCGACAACGTCTGGATGGAGCGCGGCGCCCTGGGCCTCGCGTATCGATTCTAGAAAGCTCCTGACTTCCCCCCACCAACCCATCCCCCCACGGCGCCGGACCTGAACCTCGGGTCCGGCGCACCCGCATGTTCAGACCAGACTGAACCGGATTCGAGCCTCCGCGGGTAAATCGACGTACTGTCGATATCCCTACAGTTCTCAGGCCGCGTCCGCACTTCCTCTCGAGCACTCGCAGCGTGACAAGTCACACCAACGCATGCCATTCGCGCCTTTCCGACTTCTTGGCATGTCTCTTGAGATAGGGACGACCGAGAGGAGGCCAACCAACATGGCCCAAGTGTACGTGGAACGAATCATCGGTTTGCTCGCGACAGACGAGGCGCTGCGCCGCCGGTTCACCAAGGACCCGCGCGCTGTGATTCAAGCGCTGATCGAGAGAGGTATGGAGCTGAACCCATGTGAGCAGTGGTCCCTGACCCATCTCGACACGAAGGAGTTGGCTCGATTCGCGAAGGTGATCGACGCACGGCTCCAGAGGATCGATTCCGAGAGGAGTGCGTCGTGAAGGCCATGACCTGGACAGGAGCGCTTCTCCTGGCCTCGATGATGATGCTGACCCTGCACGCCAAGCCGGCGGCAGGCGCGGCGGCTGGCGTGGCAGCAGGCCCCGAACATTCGATGACGCTCGATGACGCGATCGAGCTGGCCCTCCGAAAGAACGAAGGGCTGGTGATCGAGCGCGAGTCTCTCGCGGCCGCGAAAGCTTCCGTCACGCGTGCCAAGGGTGCCTTTGACCCGCTCCTCCAGCTCGACGGGGGCTGGTCCAAGACGAGCGAGCCGGTGAATTCCACCTTCCTGGGTGGAACCTCGCCGAGTCAGCTGGGACCGGAGCAGAAGAGGGCCGAGGGCGGCGCCGCGATCCAGCAGCTCCTCCCCACGGGCGGATCGCTGTCCCTCTCGGCCCGAGGGTCGCGCGAGACCACCGAGGACCCGACGGCCCTCCTTTCGCCCGCGTACACGACCCGGGTGGGAGCCGAGCTGAGGCAGCCTCTCCTTCGCAATCGGGGCACCGACGCGGCACGTCTTTCGGTTCGCGTCGCGAACGCCGACCGTGACGGCGCCACGGCGTCGCTGCGCCGCGCGGTCACCGAGACGGTCGCTTCCGTCGAGCGCGCGTACTGGTCGCTCGTGGCGACCCGGCTCGAGATCGACGTGCGCGAGGAGGCGGTGCGGCTCGCCCAGGAGCAGCTGGACGAGACCCAGGCGCGCGTCGAGACCGGCGCATCGCCCAAGACCGAGATCGCGCAGCCGCGCGCCGAGCTCGAGCGGCGGCGCGGAGAGCTCTTCGCCTCCACCGAGGCGCTCTCGCGGGCCGAGAACGCGCTGAAGCTCCTGATCCTGGACGGAGCCGGCGACCCGCTCTGGTCGCAGCGGATCGCGCCCGTGGAGGACGCGGTGGTGCAGATCGTTCCCGTGGACGTCGCCGCTTCTCTGGAGCACGCGCTCAGCGCGCGGCCCGAGCTTCGGATCGCCGACTCCGTCGTCCGCAGGCGCCGCGCCGAGACCGCTTTTGCCCGCGATGGAATCTGGCCGAGCCTCGACGCGGTCGTCTCGTACGACCGATTCGGCCTTGCGGGCTCGTCGAACCCTGGGGGCTCTGTCGGAGCCCTTCCATCCGACCTGGACGGGACCCTCGGGAAGTCCTGGGAGTCCCTGGGGAGAGGCGACTTCGACGCGGCGCGCGTGGCGCTGGTGCTGGGACTGCCGATCGGCAACCGCGCGGCGCGCGGCAACGCCGCCGTCGCCAAGCACGTCGAGAAGCAGGCCGAGGCGGACGTCGCCCGCCTCCAGAAATCGATCCAGGCCGAAGTGCTCGACGCCGCGGCCGCGGTGGAGACGGCGGGGCAGCGGATCGAGGCGGCCAAGGCGGGCCGCGAGGCGGCCGAGGTTCAGCTCTCCGCCGAGCGGGACCGCTACGACACCGGGCTCTCGACCAACTTCCTCGTGCTGACGCGCCAGAACGATCTGTCCCGCGCGCGGCTCGACGAGATCTCGGCGTTGACGGACTACCGGATGGCACGAACGGAAATGGAGCGCGCGACCGGGTCTTTGATCGAGGATCGCGGCATCGATGTGGGTGGAAAGGCCCGTTAAGGAGGAAATCGTGAACAAGCGAATGGCAATCATGCTGGCGGCCATCGCCGTCTTCATCGTGGCGATCGGGTCGTTGAAGTTCTTCCAGATCAAGGCGGCGATCGCGCAGGGAGCTTCCTGGCAGCCTCCGCCCGAGGCCGTCACGACGATCGTGGCCGACCAGGAGAAATGGCCCTCGACCCTGAGCGTCATCGGAACGGTCGAGGCGGTCCACGGCGTCACGGTCAGCGCCGATCTGCCCGGGATCGTGGAGAGGATCACCTTCGATTCCGGGAAGCGCGTCCAGGCCGGTGACGTGCTCGTCCGCCTGGACACGCGCCAGGAGCGGGCTCAGCTGACGGCCGCCGACGCCCAGCGCGATCTCGCGAACCAGGATCTCGAGCGGGCCCGCGCGCTCTTGCAGAAGGGCGTCGTGGCCCAGGCGGAGTTCGACCGCACCGCGGCCCAAGCCAAGACCGCGGACGCGCGGGTGGGCGAGATCCGGGCCACGATCGAGCGCAAGCAGATCCGGGCGCCTTTCACCGGGACGCTGGGCATCCGCCAGGTCAACCTGGGCCAGTATCTGGACGGCGGCGCCGCGGTGGTGCCGCTCCAGGCGATGGACCAGGTCTACGTCAACTTCGCGGTGCCGCAGCAGGATGTCGCGTCCCTGAAGCTGGGGGATGAGGTCCGCGTGGCGACGGACAGTCTCTCGGCCGCCGTTCCCGTGGGCAAGGTCACGGCCGTCAACTCGGTCGTCGACGAGGCCACCCGCAACGTCACGGTCCAGTCCCTGTTCCAGAACCCGCGCGGGAGGCTCCGTCCCGGCATGTTCGTCGAGGTGGAGGCCAGGCTCGGAACGAGCGCACCCATCGTGGCGCTTCCGGCCACCGCGATCAGCTACGCCCCGTACGGAAACTCGGTGTACGTGGTCAAGGACATGAAGGATCCCAAGGGCAAGACCTACCGTGGCGTCGAGCAGCGCTTCGTGAAGGTGGGAAGCGGCCGGGGCGACCAGGTCGCGGTCCTCTCGGGCATCAAGGCCGGCGAAGAGATCGTGACCTCGGGAGTCTTCAAGCTGCGGAACGGAGCGTCCGTTCTGGTGAACAACAAGATCCGGCCGTCGAACAGCGCCGCGCCGAAGCCGGAGGATAGCTGATGAAATTCACCGATCTATTCATCCGGCGGCCCGTCCTGGCCATGGTGGTCAGCCTGGTCATCCTGATCGCCGGTCTCCAGTCCATCCGGTCGCTCAGCGTTCGTCAGTATCCGCGCAGTGACATCGCGGTCATCACGGTGACGACCGCGTATGTGGGGGCCAACGCGGACCTCGTGCGCGGCTTCATCACCACGCCCCTGGAGCGGGTCATCGCGAGCGCCGACGGAATCGACTATCTGGAATCCTCGAGCGCCCAGGGTCTGAGCACGATCACCGTGCACCTGAAGCTCAATTACGACACCAACGCGGCCCTGACCCAGATCCAGGCGAAGGTGGCCCAGGTTCGGAACGACCTTCCTCCGGAGGCCCAGGCGCCGGTCATCGACCTCGAGACGGCGGACAACCGGTTCGCGGCGATGTACCTGGGATTCTCCTCGAAGGATCTGGATCAGAACCAGATCACCGACTACCTGACGCGGGTCGTGCAGCCGAAGCTGAGCGCCATCCAGGGCGTGCAGCGCGCCGACATCCTGGGCGGCCGGACCTTCGCGATGCGCATCTGGCTCAAGCCCGAGCGCATGGCGGCCATGGGGATCTCGCCGGGCCAGGTGCGGGACGCGCTGGCCAAGAACAACTATCTCTCCACGCTCGGACAGACCAAGGGGTCGATGGTCTCCGTGAACCTCGTGGCGAACACCGACCTTACGACCGCGGATGAATTCCGTCGCATCGTGGTCAAGGAGGACAAGGGCTCCGTGGTGCGGCTGGGCGACATCGCCGACGTCGCGCTGGGAGCGGAGAACTACGAACAGGACGTCCGCTTCGACGGCGTGGGCGCCACGTTCATGGGGATCTGGGTGCTTCCCACGGCCAACAGCCTCGAGGTGATCCGGCACGTGCGGGAGGCGATCCCGGGCATCCAGGCCCAGCTCCCGCCCGGGATGAAGGCCGGGATCCCCTACGACTCGACCGAGTACATCGAGAGCGCCATCCACGAGGTCTTGAAGACGCTCACCGAGACGCTCCTCATCGTCATCCTGGTCATCTTCCTCTTCCTGGGCTCGGTGCGCGCGGTGATCATTCCGGTGATCGCCATTCCGATCTCTCTGATCGGAGCGGTGTTCCTCATGCAGACGTTCGGATTCACCATCAATCTGCTCACCCTGCTGGCCATCGTGCTCTCGGTGGGACTGGTGGTGGACGACGCCATCGTCATGGTGGAGAACGTGGAGCGACATCTGCGGCTCGGAGCGAAACCGTTCCGCGCCGCGATCGAGGCGGCCCGCGAGCTGATCGGACCGATCATCGCCATGACGATCACCCTGGCCGCGGTCTACACCCCGATCGCGATCCAGGGCGGCCTCACCGGATCGCTCTTCCGGGAGTTCGGGTTCACCCTGGCCGGAGCCGTGATCGTGTCCGGCATCGTGGCGCTCACGCTCTCGCCGATGATGGGCTCGAAGCTCCTCCGCGCCGGCGACACGGAGCGGGGGTTCGCCGGCTGGATCAACAGGAGATTTGACGGCGTGCGCGAGGCGTACACCCGGACGCTGTCCGGAACGCTCGCGAACCGGAACGTGGTCTACGTGCTCTGGGCGTTCGTGGTCCTCATGATCGTGCCCTTCTACATGTTCTCGCAGCGGGAGCTGGCGCCCAAGGAAGACCAGAGCGTCGTGTTCGGAATCATCCAGGCGTCGCCGAACTCCACCCTCGACCAGACCAAGCTCTACGCGTCCGAGGTGGAGCGCGTGTATCGCTCGTTCCCCGAGTACAAGAACTCGTTCCAGCTGGTGTTCCCGAGCGGCGGCTTCGGCGGGATCGTGACGAAGCCCTGGAGCGACCGGAAGAAGACGACGCAGCAGATCCAGCTGGAGGCCTCGGGTGGCCTGTCGCGGATCCCGGGGATCCGCGTGATCTCCACCGTGCCCCCTCCGCTTCCCGGCGGCGGCGACTTCCCGGTGGATTTCGTGATCGCGTCGACGGCGGAGCCGAGCCAGCTGGTCTCGATCGCGAACGAGCTCGTGGGGAAGGCGTACAAGAGCGGCATGTTCATGTACGCCGACGCCGACCTCAAGTTCGACCAGCCCCAGACCGAGGTCGTCTTCAATCGCGATAAGGTCCGGTCCCAGGGCGTGGAGATCAGCGAGGCGGGGCGCGATCTCTCCACGCTGCTCGGCGGAAATTACGTGAACCGCTTCAGCATCCAGGGGCGGAGCTACAAGGTGATTCCGCAAGTGAAGCGGAGCGAGCGGCTCACCCCGGACCAATTGAAAGAGATCTACGTGACCGGGACGGAAGGGAAGCTCGTGCCGCTCTCGACCTTCGCCACGCTGCAGACCACGACCGAGCCGCGGGAGCTGAAGCGCTTCCAGCAGCTCAACGCCGTGCGCATCCAGGGCGTGATCCCGCCGGGCGTCTCGCTGGACCAGGCGCTCCGCTTCCTCGAGACCGAGGCGGCGAAGATCCTGCCCCAGGGGTTCACGGTCGACTACGCGGGTGAGTCGCGGCAGCTCCGGACGGAAGGAAACCGGTTCCTGTTCATCTTCCTGCTCTCGGCGACGTTGATCTTCCTGGTCCTCGCGGCCCAGTTCGAGAGCTTCCGGGATCCCTTCGTCATCCTGGCGGGTTCGGCGCCGCTGGCCATCGCCGGCGCCCTGTTCTTCTCGTTCCTGGGGTTCACGACGCTCAACATCTACAGCCAGGTTGGCCTGATCACGCTGGTGGGCCTGGTCTCGAAGAACGGGATCCTCATCGTACAGTTCGCGAACCATCTGCGTGAGACGGGCATGGCCAAGCTGGAAGCCGTGATCGAAGCGGCCGGAACCCGGCTGCGGCCGATTCTCATGACCACCGCCGCCACGGTCTTCGGGCATCTTCCGCTCGTCTTCGCCCATGGCCCCGGAGCCGGAGCGAGAAACAGCATCGGCATCATGCTCGTGTCCGGAATGATCATAGGTACCTGCTTCACGCTCTTCGTGGTCCCCTCGATCTACGTGCTGGTCGCGGGCGCGCATCGCAAGGTCGAGGTCGAGGAGCCCGAGCCAACGCCGGTCGAGGCGGCGGCCGCCTGATCAGGAGGTCACACCCGCCGGTGTGACCACGCCCCGAACATGATCGGCAGCATCTGGATGCCTTTCTGTCGCACCGTGTCGTCACGCAGCCGCTCGGCAAGCGTATCAATGTCGACCTGGCTGGGGTCGAGGCCGGTGATGCGCTGGAGCGCGGGCATGAGGCTTCGGAGGGTCTCGGCCACGTACACGTAGCCGGGCCAGTCCGCTCCGCCTCCGACGGGCGCTTCGACCCGGAACTCCGGCTCCGGCAGTCCGGCGTCGACATAAACCTTGAAGAGCTTGGTGCCCATGCGCATCTCCGGACCGGGCGCCCCGGGCGGCGGAACCGTCCACTGCTGGAATCGACGGGACAGGTCCGTCGGCGGAATGACGGTGGGCGGAAACGTGAAGTCGTTCTCGTGGAAGGCGACGATCCCGCCGATCCGAAGCCGCGTCACGAGGTGCTTGAGTAGGGTCACGGGATCCGGCAGGTACATGAGCACCCAGCGCCCGACGACGGCGTCGAAGTCCGAATCAAGGGCCAGCTCCCGGACGTCGCCCTCGAGATAGGTCACGTTGCTCCATCCCGCGGCTTCGACCCGCGCGCGGGCGGTCTCGAGGATGGACGCGTTCATCTCGACGCCGACGACACGTCCCGAGGGGCCGACGAGGTCGGCGACGAGGAGTGCCACGTCACCGGCGCCGCTCCCGATATCGAGCACCTTCATGCCGGGTCCGATCCCGGCGGCCTGGAAGAATCGACGCGTGATCGGCCCGTAGATCTGGTTCTGGAGGATCAGCCGGCGCGTTTCCGCTTCGCTGCGCCCCAGGACGTAGTCGTCCGTCGTATTCACCGCGGCATCATACCAAAGGAGCGTGTGCCCCAGGCCCACCCCGATGAAACGTCCGTGTAACGCCGCCGGAAGGCGGTTTCTGCCCTGTTGCAACCCGATCCGCGGGCGAGTAGCGTTCTCAGTTCCCGCCCCCATCAGCCAACGAGGGCTCAGCTCGCCCTCAAGGAGAAGCTCATGACGAAGACCCTCGACGCAGACGAGATCCTGATCCAAGCAACCCCGATGCAGCACCAGAACGCCCACGAGATCCAGCCCTTTGGTCACCTGATCAAGATGCCCATCGCGCTCAGCGAATCGGTATGCACCGAGAGCGTGGAGAACCTGAATCAGCTTCTCGCGGACACGATCACCCTGCGGGATCTGTACAAGAAGCACCACTGGCAGGTGGCGGGGCCGACGTTCTATCCCCTGCACCTCCTCTTCGACAAGCACTACGGCGAGCAGAACGAGATCGTGGACATGATCGCCGAGCGGATCCAGTCACTCGGCGGCGTGGGCGTCGCCATGGCCAGCGACATCGCGGAGATCACCTTGATCCCGCGTCCGCCGAAGGGAAGGGAAGGCGTGCCGTCCCAGATCTCGAGACTGCTCCACGCGCACGAAATCGTCCTCAGAGAGGCGCGGACCATGGCTCGGCAAGCCGCCGACCGCGGCGACGATGGGACGAACGATCTGATCGTGAGCGACGTCATCCGCACCAACGAGCTGCAAGTCTGGTTCGTCGGGCAACACGCGGTCGACGCCCCGCTGGTGGGCGGGAGAGGGAAGTAGGGCGCGATGGCCCCCGCCGCCCCTGCGGATACGGCGCGAGCCTCTGGTAGGCCGACGCGAATCGTCTCGCTCCTTCCCAGCGCCACCGAGATCGTCTGCTGCCTCGGGCTGCAAGACCAGCTCGTGGGCGTCACGCACGAATGCGACTACCCGCCGCACGTTCGCGGCCTTCCCAAAGTAACCCGGACCCTGATTCCCGTCGAGGCGACGAGCCGCGAGATCGACCGGCTGGTTCGCGACCGCATCGCCACCGGGCGCGCGCTGTACTCCCTGGATTTGCCCGAGCTGGAGCGCGTGCGTCCTGATCTCGTCGTCACGCAGACACTCTGCGAAGTCTGCGCCGTCGCCGAGGAAGAAGTGCGGGAGGCCTGCTCCGCGCTTCCGGGTGGACCCAGGATCCTCAACCTCGAGCCGACCACACTCCGCGAGGTTCTGGAGTCGATCCGAGTCGTGGGGAAGGCAGTCCGAATGGCCCGCCACGCGGAAGAGGTTGTCTCACGTTTGGCCGCGAGAGTGGAGCAAGTGAAGGCACGCACCAGCACTCTCGATCATCGTCCCAGGATCGTATTCCTCGAGTGGCTCGATCCGCCGTTCTCGTCAGGGCACTGGACACCGGAGCTGATCCAGATGGCCGGCGGCCTCGAGACGCTGGGCCGCGCCGGTCAGCCGTCGCGAACGCTGAGATGGGAGGAAGTCGCCGCGTGCGAGCCAGAGGTCGTGTTCGTGGCCTGCTGCGGCTTCAACGTGGGTCGCACCCTGAAGGACCTCGCCGCGCTGGCGGCGGACCCACGGTGGCGGGAGCTACCGGCCGTTCGATCCGGTCGGGTCTATGTCGTCGACGGGTCTCACTATTTCAGCCGCCCCGGTCCGCGCCTCGTGGAGAGTCTGGAGATCCTGGCTCACGCGCTGCATCCCTCGATCCATCCGCTGCCCCCGCACGTCCCGGCGCCCGTACGCATCTCCGACTACTCCACCCTCACCGCGAGGCAGGTGATGTCGTCGTAGCGGCGCGCTCCGGCGCGGAACCGGTCCACGGCGTCCAGGAGCGCGCCGATCGTCTCGGCCGCGGTCTCGGTCCGGAGCGCGCCGAGCGCGTCCAGCATGCGCTGGTCGCCGAACTCCTGGTTCGAAGGATCGATCGCCTCGACGAGACCATCCGTGAAGATGAACAGGAGATCGCCCTTCTCGAGATGGACCACGTCGGACTCGTAGCGCCCCTGGGCGTCGATGCCGAATGGAAGGCCGCCCCGTTCCAGCCGCTCCCACTTGCCGGTCGCGCGCTTCAGGACGGGGAAGTTGTGACCCGCGTTGACATACCGCAACGAGAGCCGCTCCACGTTCAGCTCCGCGAGAAATGCCGTCGTGAACCGCCTGCCGTCCATGCTCCGCGTGCACGCGAAGTCGTTCAAACGCTCGGCCAGATGGAGAGGATCGTCGCTGTCCTGCGCGAACGAATGCAGGGAAGCCTGGAAGGTCGCCATCAAGATCGCCGCCGGCACGCTCTTTCCCGCCACATCGGCCGTGGCCAGGAGGAGCCGCTTGCTCTTGGGATCCGGGAAGAAGGCGTCGTAGTAATCGCCGCCGACGGTGTTGGCGGGGCGGCTCACGAACGCGATGTCGAGGCCCGCGACGACGGGAGGGCTCTCCGGCACGAGCCAGTGTTGAATCTCACGCGCGATCTCCAGATCGCGCTTCATCGTCACGCGGTCCGCCAGCTCCAGCACCAGGAGCACGAGGAGGATCGCGAAGGCCAGGCTGCGAATGTCGATGACGATGGAGGTCTTGCCCACCGTGAAGCTCACGGCGCCGAGCAAGCCGACCCCCAGCGCAAGCAAGAGCATGACCCGGCGCGCCGGCGAGAGCTTCATCACGATCACCCAGAAGAGATCGCGAGCCATGCGCCAAGCGCGGCGCATCCCGCGCTCGTGCTCGCGCGGCGTCCAGTCGACTTCCTTCCGGTACAGCTCGTAGCTCGCGTGGGCTTCGCGGTGGAACTGCTCCCAGAGCTGCTGGACCTCCAGTCCCTCCGAGATCCGCTGCCAGAACCGGTTCAGGCCGCGGAAGCGCTCCTTGACCTTCCTCCGGCGCCTGTCCCTTCCGGACAGGGCCGCTTCGTCCTCGGGGACGGGCGGGGGCTGCGGCGATTTCGGCTCCTTCTCGGCGACGGTCAATCGGTCTCCTACGGCCGTTGCGCTCTCTCCGGCGCGTCGCGGAAGATCTGCGTGACCGGTCGCCCGTCGATCGGGCGGGGCAGCTCGATTCCCAGCACGTAACACAGTGTCGCGAACGTGTCCTCGGTCTCGACCGAGAGATCCTTCTCCACCGTGAGATCCAACCCCGCGCGAACGTCCGGCCCGGCCGCGATCCATGGGATGGTGAGGCTCCGGGGATCCTCGGGGCCATGGCTCTTCCCCGCGCCGCCGTGGTCCGAGGTCACGAGGATGAAGGTCGAGTCGAGGACGCCTTTCGTCTTCATCGCGTCCAGGATCCTTCCGATGCACTGGTCCGCCTTGGCGACCGCCTCGAGCTGCTCGGCGGATCCCCATCCCTTCGAGTGCCCCGCGGTGTCGACGCCCGGCAGGTGGACGAAGAGAACCTCTGGAGCGAATCGCTCCACCCATCGAACCGCGGTGTCCGCCACGGTGCCATCCTTGATGACGGACCCTGTCGGCACGTAGGACCAGTCCAGAGTCTTCGGCTTGGCAAGGGTCACGAACTTGGACTTCCCCGTCACCATCGCGGTCGTGTAGCCGTCCGCTCGCGCCAGCTCGAAGAGCGTGGGCCACGCGGGATAAACCTGACGCTCCTGGCGCGGGGGGTCGTTCCAGGTAACGCCGTGTTTGGACGGAGGCACTCCCGTGAGCATGGAAGTATGGGAGGGGAGCGTCACGGCCAGCGCGGTCGTGCGCGCCCACATCGTGAAGCTCCCCCGCGCCATCAGGCCCTGGATCACCGGCGCTTTCGCGCGCAGGAGCACGTCGGGGCGGAGGCCGTCGATGCTCACGAGGAGAACTCGGGAGATCCGAGGAATCGGGCGGCTTGCGGCTGAGGCGGCGGCGGTGGCACCCGCAACGATCAGGGCTATGGCGAACGTGCTGAAGCGCTTCAGCATGGGTTCGAGCCTATTCGGGCTTTGTGACGCTTCATGGGCGCCAAGATTACACCACTGAGACCGACCCTTGTCGCGTCCTCCTTCCCGTGGGTACCATTGAGGCCTCGGTCTACGGCCCGACCGCAGACGACCCCCGCTTCGCGTAGATAAAGCCTCCCATCACAGCCGGGAGCGACCCACTCCCGGCTGTGATAAATTCTTCACCTTATGCCTCCGGACACACTGGCCCGCCTGAAGTCGGCTCTCCACGGCCGTTACGATGTCCAGCGCGAGCTGGCACGCGGCGGGATGGGCCAGGTCTTCGAGGCACGCGACCAGAAGCACGGCCGCCCCGTC
>Ga0075423_10000788_pt1 | contig 26703 bp, 28 predicted proteins | sample SoiMethybrSBSTD2_FD_80114 | JGI IMG/M metagenome (GOLD analysis project Ga0075423, IMG submission 80114) | Bulk soil microbial communities from a Populus tree surrounding site in Tennessee, USA - Soil MetaG P. TD hybrid SBSTD2 | ecosystem: Environmental > Terrestrial > Soil > Tree plantation... | reverse complement strand
CATCCGGTTCGATCGTGGATTTTTTGTTTGCTCTCTGGGGAGGCATTGGAGCGGCCTTATCTGGCAAAGGAGCGGCCGGACTTTGAGCCATAGCGCTGGTTTCTGCGTTGGCGGATTGTAATTTCGAGAGCTGCTCCTCGCTGGCCTTAAGGAATTCGCGAAACTCGAGATTATCAGGCTCCAATTTACACAGGAACTTGAACTTCTCGAGACACGAGTCGAATTGCCCACTTCGAAAGAGCTCGTTGGCTTCAGTCTTAACGCTGGCAATCTGGTTGGAGAGTTCTTCCTCTGCGCGACGCAGCTCGTATTTGCGTTGAGCCTCTGTCTGGAGAGTCGACAGTTGATAGTTGCCAGGATCTTCGCGGAGCCCCGTCTGCACCGTCTTCAGGCAAGCTGCGTAGTCTCCGTTTTGGAGTTGGTTCCGAGCCGTTTCGACCAACTGGTTGAGATCAAGCTTCTCGGGTGCGGGATCCAGCTCAATATGAATGGCCAAATCGGCGGTTGGTTCCCCTGTACCAAACTTGACCTGATCTGTCGACGGTACGAGGGTGTCCAGGGTCTCCGCGGCTTCGAGATAGACGGCCTCGATCTCCTCTTCTTCCTTGGGCTTGAAAGTTGCCTCGTGGAATGCGGTGTCAGGTGGATCCATGAAGCTGGAGGCGCCCGCAAAGTACTTGCCTTCACCGTTGCCTCGCGCCACCCTGTTGGTTTGACTGTCGTCCTGGGACTCTCTGACCAAGAGAGGCTCCTCACCCTTACCACGAGCCGGTTTTCCTTCCTCTAAGAGATCTTCCGAGCCTGGCATAAGCCTTCTCCTTGATACAGGAATTGAGCCCGCCTCTTCATCGAAACGACAAGCTAACCGCTAGATAAGGCTCATCAAGGGTTATCGAAAATCGCGCCTTGAAGCATGAGTGATTTGTTGCAGTTCTTCAGGATTTCAGCAATGGGCCGAAAACCTCCTTACCGGGCCCGTCTGTTTCTTCTCAGACCACCTCCGGGTTCGTAGGCATTTCTGATGCGGTAACTCTATGGTAGTCTTACCCTATTGAATCTAAGGATTCTGAGCTTCCGCAGTAGTTGCCCGTCCGATTGGAGGATTGTAAGTATGGGCAGAAAGAGGATTCAACGCATCCTGGTAGGCCCACTCTTCCTCGTCGCTCTGGTCTGGAGCTATTTTTCCGCGGTCAGTCCGCAAGTGAACATACCTCCAATCAGCACGATGATTAGCGAAGAGGGGCAACGAGTGGCCTTCGACCAAAGTACCTTCCAATCACGCGAACTCACCAAGCTCTTGCCTCCGAATCAGCCCTGGCCGACTGGACAGGGATTTGAACAAGCCCTGCAGCGCTTTGGGCTAGACCGGAACATCCCTTCCCGTATTGTGCCTGTGGAGATTGCCGCCAAGGTGTTCCTTGTAGGGCAGGACCGCCTTTCCAACTTGACGTATATGATCGACTGTGGCCCGGAAGGAGTCGCTATTGTAGATCCGACTCTGGACTCGGAATTCGAAAGGACTGTCGCCAACGTGGAGAAGTGCGGCCGCTCCCGAAAAGAGATACGGTGGGTGCTGAATACTCATTGTCATGTGGATCACGCTATGGCCGACAGGAAATTTCAGGAACTTGGCGCGGAGATTCTCCTTCACGAAGCCGATGCTGCGGCTGTGGAGAAGGGGACTCAAGTTACGGCCTTCCATCTGCTCTCGAAAGAAGTTGGCCTGACCGAGTTCCCTCGCTGCTTGGTTAACCGTCGCCTCTCGGACGGGGAAGAGCTGCAACTGGCTAATCAAAAGATTTTCGTCATCCACACTCCGGGTCACACTCCCGGATCCGCCTGCTTCCTGCTTCGGGTGAACGGACAGAACTTGCTGTTCTCCGGAGACACGGTTCTTTACGACTTCCGCGTGGGTTGGCAAGACGACCCCTACGCAGACAACAGACAGTATCTGGCGTCTTTGCAGAAGCTCGCCACATTTACCTGGAACTCAGAACCAGTCCAGTGGGACGCCTTGTTGCCAGGGCACGGAGCGATGACAGTAGACAAAGCCTATCTCGACGTCCAGAAAGCTCGAGACCTTGTAGAGGCCGATCTAGCCCGAGGAAAACATATCGAAGCGGTGCCCTATGCGACTGCCGAGTACCGAAAGCTGATGTACGGGCGCCCGCCCTGCCATTGACTGGCAGTGGAAAATGAGGGTCAATCTTTGACAGCCTGCGATTCAGGTTAAAGACCAGTTGGAGGAAACATGTTGGACGTTGAGGCGACGGTCGTTGGCGGCGCTTTTCAAAGTCATTCAGGATCCCCTCTATCGGTACTGTGTCCAGACTGGTCCTCCCCGATTGGCAAACCCGCCAGGTACTTGAGAGACCTACGGGAACATTCGGGTGCACAGACTACGAATTAGACTGTCGCGACAAGTTTGGTTGGTTCACGAGGCAGGACTTCCGGCTGAAAAATAGCGGTCTGCCCCAAAATTCATTTGCAGGTATAACGCGCAGTCCGTATGAAGGCCTTTGATCGACGTCCATGGTAAGAGATCCTGCTTTGGATCCTAGATTCCGGATTCTATCTCTTAAAACTTAGAGTTGCTTTCGCGACGAATTAATTGGCTATGAGGCTTGGCAGACTCTTAATACCCGGAGGAACGTATGAGAACGCGTGTGCGATGGAAATTCCCCTGTGTTTCGATGCGCCTTGCTTGCTCAGTACTGCTTTTAACCCAAGGACCCGGCGGTTGTGACAGCCTGCTTTCCGATTCAGTGTCAGCCGCGCCGCTCCATGGCCCTACCGACCCTGCTTCGGGAACGCCGGTTGCCACGGGCAAGTTCGGCAGGGTCTTAGTCATTCGGTTGAAGAACGGTGAGGATTTGCTAAGAGGACTGGGAAGAGCGGTGTCCCAGGGGGCGGTGCGCAACGGAGTTTTCATGGGGGCTTTCGGGTCCCTCACGAGCTATCATGTTCACGTAGTCAACAATACGACCTTCCCTCCGAAGAACGTCTATATGAAAGGCAGAGGGCCGTATGATATTCTGAGCGTCACCGGAGCAGTGATCGACGGAAGGCTTCACCCCCATCTGACTTTGAGCGACTCCAAGAAGGCCCTGGGCGGACATTTAGAAGAGGGATCGCTTGTTTTTACATTTGCCGTGATCACACTGGGAGTCTTCGAAGACGGAATCAGCCTGGAAAGGTTTGACGACTGGAACTGGCAGTAATTTGAATCATTCCACTTTCGACCGCTCGATTATGTTGTTCCTCGCTGGACGAAGGGATAAGGTGACTTCTCAGAAGAACCTTCTCCTGACCGGGTGATGGCAGGACAGCAGCTATTATGACCAATCAACAATAACGGAGGCCGCATGAACCGATGCGATAAGGCTATGACCTGGATGATTCCCCTGGCCCTGTTGGTAGTGGCACCTGTCGCAATGGCTGCAAAGGACGACGATTTGGCCAAGGCACTGACTTTCCATGCCTCGTTCGATCGCGGCTATGATGCAGATTTCGCCTTAGGAGATCGTCGTCTTTACACTGCTTCTTCGTATGAGAATCGGAGCGATGCCCGACCCGGCATCGGGAGTCCAGATGTGAGCATCGCGCCTGGTAGGGGCCGGTTTGGAGACGCACTTCACTTCAAAAAGAAGAACACCAAGGCTATTTACTATCAGGCTGAAAAAAATGTTGCCTACAAGAACGAAAATTGGAATGGGACCGTCTCGTACTGGCTCAGTTTGGATCCAGACAAGGAGCTAGAGCCGGGCTATTGCGACCCGCTCCAGGTCACCGATGAAGACTATAATGATGCCGCTGTCTGGACTGATTTTACTAAGGATGATTCGCCTCGCCACTTTCGTCTCGGCGTGTTCGGCGATCTGAAGGTGTGGAATCCGAAGAATTTGGAGCCCGATCAAAATCCGGACTTCCTGCAGCGACTGGTGGTCGTGAAGAAACCTCCCTTTGCGAGTGATCAATGGACCCATGTCGCCATTACCTTTTCTCGATTGGGATCCAGTAGCGGGCTTGCCAAGTTATATCTTAATGGCCATCTACAGGGAACTGCTCAAGGAATTCGCGAGCCATTCACTTGGGATGTGGCCCGGGCAGCAATCCGCCTGGGTGTCAATTACGTTGGGTTGTATGATGAAGTGGCGCTTTTCAACCGCCCGCTGAGCGATGCTGAAATTCAGAAGCTGTATCAACTCAAAAACGGCGTTGGATCGATACGCCACTGAATCACAGTTTACTTTCCTGCTTCTGCCAGAGTCTTTTCAGCGAGGACGTTGCGGACTGTGGCTTCGTTACGCACCACCTCCAGGAAGGCAGCTTTCAAGAGGGACTCTTTCCGCGCGAAGACCAACTGACGCACGTCAGATTGCACCTTCGTGTCGGTGAGTTCATGTTGTCCCGCCGCCTCTTTTTCCAGCAGTTTGATGATGTGGTAGCCATACTTGGTGATCACCACGCTAGGTAGGGTTTCTCCCGGCTTAAGGCTCTGCACGGCTTTCACAAATGAGGATTTGGGGTCCAGAGCATCGAGTTGTTCCGCCGAGAGCAGCCGGAGATCGCCCCCAATCGGAGCTGTGGAGCTGTCTTCCGAGTAGTTCTTCGCCATCGTAGCAAAGTCTTCCCCTCCCAGGATGCGCCGCAAAAGATTCTGTACTTTTTGACGAGCCTCGTCGTTTGTCTTGGCGTCATCGTTTTTGGCATTGTTGATCTGCGGGTCAGGCCAGGGCGTCACGAGAATATGTAGGACGTGCCAACGATCGGGCAGGTTGAAGCTGCTGCGGTTCTTGCTGAAGTAGTCGGATATCTCCCCTTCGGTCACGGAAATTTTGGAAGTGATCTCCTTGTTGTAGAGCTTCTCTATCGTAGCATTCTTGATCAGTTCTTTCTTGACATCGTCTGCTGTCATGCCCTGATCCTTGAGAAACTGCTGAAACTTTTCTTCAGTATAATCCTTCTTGAAATCCGTGAACTTGGCATTCACTTCGGTCTCCGAAGCCGTCAGGTTGTCTTTGGCTGCCCTTTCCATGAGGATCTGATCCATAACGAGCTGGCTCAGAATGTTGAGTCTCAGAGTCGAAGCTTCTTCCGGAGCGGGATTTTGAGAAGTCTGTTTGATGCGGTTATGAAAGACCTTGTCAACCTCCGAAATCTTTATCTCGCGCTGATTAACGAGAGCTGCAGTGTCACCGCTGATCTTTGCTCCCGTACGGCAGCCGGCGACAAGAAGCACGGCGGTCCCGAAAATCATTGCTGTCCATGGGCGCTTCTTGTGCACCAGTGAGCTCCTTATGAGACGGAAATGCCACTGATACTAGCATTGTGCGTCTTTGCGTACAATGTTTGAGTGGTTAATCGGTGCTTGAAGCGCTGATATCTGGCTGGTGAAACGGGTTGGTGCGGAAGGCGGGACTTGAACCCGCATGGCTTGCGCCGCCACCCCCTCAAGATGGTGTGTCTGCCAATTCCACCACTTCCGCGTCTAGGTGGGTTTAGAAAATCAGGCAACGCGATTCACTTCTTGGGCTCAGTCTGAGACTTGGAAGTCGACCCTTGAGATGAAGGCGTTGGCTGGCTCGGGCCCGGCTTCGTAGCTCCACCGGGCGCAGCTGCCGGAGCGTTCTGAGCCGGAGTTGCAGCGGGAACTGACTGCTTGGCAGCCGGTGCTTTGGCACGTTCCATCACGGAGCTGCCACCGCGCCGGGAACTGAAGAGAGAAAGACTGAAGGCGGTTAGCATAAAAACGATTGCCGCTCCGGTCGTCAGTTTAGAGAGAAACGTCGCGGTGCCTCTGGCGCCGAAAGCGGTTTGTGATCCGCCTCCACCGAAAGCGCCTGCTAGGTCAGCCCCTTTGCCGGACTGCAACAGCACAATCAGAATTAACAGCAAACAGACAATCACATGTACGATGGTGAGCAAAATCGTCATGAAAATATCCTATGAGCTCCAAACACTCAAAAATTAACGATGCGGGTAAATAAGTCTGCCTGGAGACTGGCTCCTCCTACGAGAGCCCCGTCTATATCACCTTGCGCCATCAATGCCCTGATGTTCTCAGGCTTCACACTGCCACCATAAAGGATTCTCAAACTCTGAGCCACTTTTTCACCGAATGCTCGTTGGATCATGTCGCGGATAAACAGATGGACCTCTTCAGCCAATTCTGGTGTGGCAGTTCGTCCGGTACCGATGGCCCAGACAGGCTCGTATGCCAGGATGATATGGGAAAAGTCCTGACCTGTCAAGCCGGTGAACCCTTGATGGCATTGAGTTTCAATCACCCGCTGAGTGTGTCCGCCTTCCCGTTCGGCCAGAGTCTCACCGACGCAGACAATCGGAACGAGGTCCTCCTTCAAAGCCGCACGAATTTTTTTGCTGACTGTCTCATCGGACTCCCCGAAATACTGGCGTCGCTCCGAGTGACCGACAATTGTGTAACGGCATCCTACCTCGGCCACCATGGAGGCAGAAATCTGGCCTGTGAAAGCGCCTTCTTTCTCCCAAAACAGGTCTTGAGCTGAAATTCCGATGTTCGATCCCTGAGCAGCTTTGACGGCGCCCGAAAGGGCGGTGAAAGGCGGCGCGATTACAATTTCACAGTGAGTGGCATTCTTGACCTGTGGTTTGAATGCCTCAATAAAATCTAAGGCCTCTTTCACCGTCTTGTACATCTTCCAGTTTCCCGCAATCACGGGACGACGCATACTGTTCTCCTTACTTCTTAAAAAGCTCTTTTAGCCAACCAGCGTACCTGCCGGTCTGAGGCGTCTCGATCTCAGACCGGGGCCTTTGTCATGCTCCCGTGCTGCAGCCGGAACTGGGCTGAGAAGCTCACTTGTTGGTCAGTGCCTCAACTCCTGGAAGCTTGATTCCACTAAGAAATTCCAGGGAGGCACCACCTCCAGTGGAAATGTGGCTGATCTTCTCCGCCACGCCGGCCTTTGTTATGGCGGCGATGGAGTCTCCGCCGCCCACGATCGTAGTAGCGGAGCTCTCGGCGACTGCCTCGGCAATGGCGATGGTCCCGGCCGCGAACTTTTCGATTTCAAACACGCCTAAAGGACCGTTCCAAAGAATCGTTTTAGCGGTGGCGATGTAAGTTTTAAACCGGGCAATTGTTTCAGGGCCGATGTCCAGTCCCATCCACTCAATAGGTGTTTCTTGAATGGAAGTCGTCTTTGTTTCAGCGCTGGCATCGACCATACTGGCGACCACATGGTCGATAGGGAGTAAGAGCTTAACTTTGCGGGCCTCAGCCTTTCTTAGAAGCGCCTCGGCAAGCGGTACCTTGTCTGTTTCGACCAGCGACTTGCCGACTTCAAACCCCTCCGCTTCCAGGAACGTGTAGGCCATTCCGCCGCCAATTAGAAGCACATCTAGGAGCTTCAGGAGATTTTCGATTATCTCAATCTTATCTGAAACTTTGGCGCCTCCCAGGATGGCCACGTATGGCCGTTCGGGATTTGATACGGCCCTTCCCAGGTAAGCCAATTCCTTCTCCATCAGCAAGCCGGCCCCCGCTTTTCCGACGTAAGAGACCATTCCGACGGTCGAGGCATGGGCTCGATGAGCAGTGCCAAAGGCGTCATTGACGTAGACATCACACAGTGCCGCCAGTTGTTTGGAGAACTCGCGGTCGTTGGCCTCTTCCTCTGCATGAAATCGAAGGTTCTCAAGAAGCAACACATCCCCTTCTTTCATCTCCTTCGTCTGGACTAGCACAGAATCTCCCACACAGTCGGAAGCGAGGGGTACCTTGCGATTGAGGATCTTTGAGAGTGCCTCCGCCACCGGCTTCAGGCTCATCTTTGGATTGACTTTTCCCTTGGGGCGACCGAGGTGGGAAGTCAAAATCACTCTTCCCTGATGCTGCTGTGCGAACTGAATCGTAGGCAAACTCGCCTGAATTCGCGCGTCGTTCGTCACCCGGCCTTGCTCATCGAGCGGCACATTCAAATCCGCCCGAACGAAAACCCGTTTACCTTTCAGATCCAGATCGCGAATCGACAGTTTGCTCATGGCGGCCTTTCCTCGACTGGCTTGAATAGAGATTCGATCGGCCTGCGATAAAGACCCACCAATATAGCCGGTGAAACAAAAGGTTGTCAATGTTTTTGGCTTGGTAACAAGGGGTAGAGCAGCTTATAATGCATACGCTGAAACCCTGAGCAGTCGTGGGTTTCAGGCCACAAGCGCAGGAACGCTTCCTTCCTCTATGCACATTCTCTACAGTTTCTGTTTCACGCTGGGCTTTCTTCTCGCGCTACCGTATTTTTTGGCTCAGGCAGTTTCTCATCAAAAATACCTCGCGAACTTTGTTCAGCGTTTGGGCTTTCTGCCAGCCGCGGAATATGAGAATGTCCAGAAAGGTGTCTGGATCCATGCCGTGTCTGTGGGAGAAGTTCTAGCCATCCTGCCCCTGATCAGAGTGGTAAGGCAGAAATGGGACCTTACTCTTCTGGTCTCCACAACCACAGTTACCGGTCAGGCTCTGGCAAGTCAAAAACTTGATGGAATAGCGAAAACCTTCTATTTCCCTTTAGACTGGAACTTTGCAGTTCGAAGAAGCCTGAATCGAATTCAGCCGCGAGTCGTGCTGATCGCGGAAACCGAAATCTGGCCTAATTTTCTCCGGGAATGTAAGAGACGTAACGTGCCGGTACTGCTGATTAACGGTCGTATCTCTGATCGCTCTGTAAGGCGCTACTGCAAAGTCCGCTGGTTTATTAAAAGGGTCTTGGGCTACATCAATTACTGCTGCATGCAGAGCCAAACCGACTTGGATCGCATTCGCGGCTTGGGAACCGCCCCAGAGACATCCGAGGTGTGCGGCAATTTGAAATACGATGTCAACCTCCCTGAGGGTTCAGAGGAAAAGACGAAGGGATATCGCCGTTTGTTGAGACTCTCCGACGCGTCATTTCTGGTTGTGGCAGGAAGTACCATGCAGGGCGAGGAATCTCTGGTACTGTTTGCATTCAGAAAACTCAGAGAGAGAAACCCTCAAGCACTTCTGTTGCTGGCACCCCGTCATCCGGAGCGGTTTAACGAAGTGGAAGAGCTTCTCGGACGGCACCACTTCTCTTTCAAGAAGCGCTCGGCTTTAACGCTGGATGGTTTGCCGGATTCGGATGGATCGGTCGAGGTCATCTTGCTGGACTCCATGGGGGAACTGGCCACACTTTACGCTCTTGCCGATTTGGTGTTTATTGGAGGAAGCTTGGTCCAAACGGGAGGGCACAATCCTTTGGAGCCAGCTCTCTACAGAAAGGCAGTTCTGTTTGGTCCTTGCATGACCAATTTCCGGGAGGTGGCGACCGATTTCGTACGACAGGGCGCCGCCGTACAGGTCCAGAACCAAGATGCGCTGGCCACGAAGTTCGTTGAACTTTACCAGGACCCGGAGCTTCGGAAGGAAATTGGGGAACGAGGCTTCCAGATCATCGCTGGAAACCGGGGCGCAGCCCACCGAATTGCGAAGAGGATCGAGGAAGTTCTGTCGGTGGTCGGTTGAAAGAAGAACGAACCTCGTGCAGAATGGTTTTTCTCAGGCAACCACGAAATGATAGGACTCAAAACCCCGCTAGCAGTCATCAGTGACCTCTATGGACTTGGCGTGCAGTTTAGGAACGGTCTCTATTCTTCAGGGCTGCGACGGGTTCATCGACTGAAACGGCCAGTCATCAGCGTGGGCAACCTCACCCTGGGTGGAACAGGGAAAACACCTACTGTGATTGCGCTTGGACGTTTGCTTCAGGAGGAAGGATGTTTGATATCGGTCTTGCTCAGAGGTTACAAGGGAGAAAATACAGGTGGTCCTCTGTTGGTCTCGGACGGACAGTCTCTGCTGGCGTCTTCGCAATTAGCTGGTGATGAAGCGATGGTGATCGTCAAGAACCTACCGAGGGCGATTGTGGCGGTGGGGAAAGACCGCCCCCGTGCCGGCCTGTACGTGGAAGACCGCTTTTCCGTGGGTGTTCACTTGCTGGACGACGGATTCCAACACCTCGGGCTCCATCGCGATTTGAATTTGCTCCTGGTCGATGCTACCGATCCCTTTGGTGGAGACCATCCACCTCCGCTGGGGCGGCTCCGGGAGTCGCTCGAAGGAATGGGACGGGCGGATGCCCTCTTACTGACCCGGTGTCAACCCGGTCGGGAATATGAGCTGGTCATTGAGCGTGTCCGTCGCTTCAAGCCAGCGATCCCATGCTTCCGGGTAGGCCAGAGGTCGGCGATCTCAAGCTCAGAGGGTTTGAGCCTTGCAGGGCTGGAAGGCCGCACAGTCCTGGCCTTCGCAGGCATTGGCAATCCAGCACAGTTCTTTGATGCGCTTGAAACCGAGGGACTCAAGCTCGCCGGCACACTGAGTTTTCCGGATCATCACCGCTATTCTGCGAGGGATGTCAGCCGCATTAAGGAACGATGTCGGGAACAGGGAGTAGAGACAGTCGTCACAACTGAAAAGGACGTGGAAAACTTCGATCCTTCGGCACTGGATCCATTGAAGCTGATTGTAGTGAAGGTCACTTTTGTGTTCGAAGATGTTGTGGGAATTCGAAGGATCTTGCTGAACACGGTTGGATTGCCGGTCTCATGAGGGTTTCGTTGCAGCCAGAGAGAGTTCGGCGTTTACTGGTCCGGGGGACCAACTGGGTGGGTGACTCCGTGATCTCCCTCCCCGCATTGAAGCAGGTCAGGCAGCTCTTTTCCCGGGCGCATATCAGCTTGCTGGTGCTTCCATGGGTGAGCGGGATCTATGAAGAGGTAGGCTACGTCGATGAGGTCATGATTTATGATCGCGAAGGGACCCACCGGGGTGCGCGAGGCCGATGGAATCTGGCTCGCTCATTACGCAGTGCGCAGTTTGACGTTGCCATTCTTTTTCAAAATGCCTTCGAAGCTGCCTTCCTGACTTGGCTCGCTGGAGTTCCCATTCGGGCGGGCTACAGTCGTGACGGTAGAGGCTGGCTGCTTACCCATCCGGTCACCATTTACCCTCAAACGCTTAAAGTGCACCAAAGCTACTATTATCTTGACCTCATTGACCAGCTAGCCCAGCGGAACCGTGTTGTCATGTCAGTTCTCCCCTCAGTATCCGGGACTGGCTCGCCGGCTGGGCCGCTTCCCGATATCTCGTTGCATGTGGGCTCAAGTCGGAGGCAGGCAGCCAGAACCCGGCTTCAGGAGTGTGGAGTCGACTTCTCCAAGAAACTGATTGGAGTCAATCCAGGAGCGTTCTTTGGCTCAGCGAAACGATGGCCCAGCGAGCGCTACGGAAATCTTCTGGATCGTCTCATCGAACGGCAGGGAGCCAATATCGTAGTGTTTGGTTCTCACAATGAAACCGCTATCGCCGAGCGGATTCGCGCGGCGATGCGTCATGAAGCCGTTCTTCTCACGGGCAAGACTCAACTCTCTGAGCTGATCGCCATGATCGCCTGTTGTGATCTCTTCGTCACCAACGACTCAGGTCCCATGCATTTGGCCGCCGCGTTGCGAGTGCCCACACTGGCGATCTTCGGTCCTACCGATGAAATCGCTACTGGCCCGCTCAGTCCGACAGCTGTCGTTCTGAACAAAAAGGTTGAATGCAGTCCTTGCCTTTTGCGAGAATGCCCGATTGACCATCGTTGCATGACACGGATCACTGTAGACGAGGTCTATGAGCGGGCTGCGGGAATACTCAATTTGGAAGGGTTAGGATGAAAACTTCCGCGGGATGGGCATAAGGTCGATAACAGGCTCAATCCATGCCAGGCATCGGGGTATTCATAGATCGTGACGGGACGATCAGCGAGGAAGTGGGATACATCAATCATCTGTCGCGTTTCCAAATTTATCCATGGTCTGCTCAGGCAGTCTCAGTGCTCAATCGAAGCGATCTTAAAGCGATTCTGGTAACCAATCAGGCCGGAGTTGCCCGGGGCTATTTCACCGAGGACTTGGTCATTCAAGTTCACAAAAAGCTCCAGCAAGAGTTGGCGCGAAAAAACGCTCACCTGGATGCTATCTATTTCTGTCCTCACCATCCTACAGTGGGACCGGAACCCTATCGCCAGGATTGCAGTTGCCGCAAGCCTAAGCCTGGTATGCTTCTTCGAGCAGCCGACGATCTGGGTCTCGATCTGGGCCGTTCTTTCATGATCGGCGACCGCTACACCGACATCGAGCTCGCGCACAATGCTGGAACCCGCTCGATCCTTGTCCTTTCAGGATATGGGCGCGGGGAGTACGAGTATCAGCGTCAGAACTGGAAGATCCAGCCAGACTGGACGGCGAGCAACCTGTTGGAAGCCACCCAAATTGTCCTCAAGCAGAGAAACCTGCCTCCTCGAGGTTGAATCCCATGGTGACATCTCGAGAGCGATTTCTAGAACTGATCAGGTGGTTTAGGAGGTGTCCGATTGCCGTTTACGGAGACTTGGTGGCCGACGAGTTTGTTTTCGGCGAGATCTCCCGTGTTTCCCGCGAGGCACCTGTTTTGATCCTCAAGCACAGGGAGTCTCGCGTCCTTCCCGGTGGTGCTGCCAACGCCGTTAACAATCTGCAGGCCCTAGGCGCCGTTCCAATTCCAATCGGCGTTCTCGGTAACGACGATCCAGGTCGGCTGCTCTGGCAGTATTTTAGAGAAAGGAAGATCCAACTTTCGTTCGTTCGCCGGGTGAGCAGCTATCAAACCCCGACCAAAACAAGGTTCCTGGCAGGATCGGTCCATTCCTCACGACAACAGGTCTTGCGGTTGGACCGTGAATCACGATTTGAGCACACCGCGACGACGAGACGCGAATCGCTGAAGCAGCTGCACCCGTTGATAAAGGGATGCCGAGGAGTCATCATCTCGGACTACGGCTTCGGGTTCGTCAGCCAGGAGATCGTCCTCGAGATCGCTAAGAAGAGAGATCTGCTGCCAGTCACCTTGGATTCCCGGCACAGGCTGTTACTCTATTCAGGCCTGACGTCCTCCACACCAAATGAGCCTGAGGTCGAAGAAGCTCTGCGAATCAACATCGGGAATGATCTGGCGAAGCTGGAGTGGGCCGGGACGACTCTCTTGAAACGACAAAAATTGCAGGCTCTCCTGATCACACGGGGACGTCACGGAATGGCCCTCTTCGTTTCTCGCCAGGCACCGGTTCACATCCCAATCTATGGGACAGATGAGATTGCCGATGTCACCGGGGCCGGCGATACCGTGATTGCCGTTTTCACTTTAGCCTTGGCCGTCGGAGCGACGTTCCTGGAGGCTGCCAGACTTTCCAACTATGCTGGAGGAATTGTTGTCATGAAAAGGGGTACTGCCACCGTGACAGCTGCTGAGCTTGAAGAAGCAGTTCTTACAGATGGATCGCCCCACTTCTAGAAATGGCGTTTCGACTATGGGGAAACTTCTCTCACTGGAAGTGCTTCGGTCCTTGGTGGAAGAACTCAAGCACGATGGTAAAATCATTGCTCTTGCAAATGGTTGCTTCGATCTCTTGCACGTCGGTCATATTCGATATCTTGAGGGCGCACGCCGTTTGGGTGATGCTTTGATTGTAGCACTCAACAGTGACGAGTCGGTCCGGCAACTCAAGGGGCCTGGGCGGCCTCTCATGCCCGAAGGCGAAAGGGCTGAGATCCTGGCGGCAATTTCTTTTGTTGACTACATCGTCATCTTTCAAGAACCCAATGTGGAACGCCTGCTTTTGGCAATCCGTCCCGACATTCATTGCAAAGGTACCGACTATGCCGCCGATAGTGTTCCGGAGCGCGAGGTGGTGCGGTCTTATGGCGGCAGGGTCGAGATTGTGGGCGATCCGAAGGATCACTCCACGCGAGATCTGATTCGAGAAGTTGTGAAAAGAAACCTGCCAGCTGTTGATCTTGGCAGCGCAAAGTGAAAGCAACCTCTTTGAATTTTATGGGCGCTCTCAGCCGTATTCTGATTATCAAGTTGGGTTCTTTAGGAGATGTCGTTCACACACTTCCGGCAGTAGCCGCATTGAAAAAGTCTCATCCGGAGACGCAAATTGACTGGCTGGTTGAAAGGAAATGCGGCGTTCTCTTAAGGAACAATCCATTGGTTCATGAAGTGATTGAAGTCGACACTCAACAGTGGAGAAAGTCTCTGCTTAGTCCTCAGGTTCTTGGCCAACTTAAGGCCCTTGCGCGGCGGCTAAGAAACAATCACTATGATGTTGCGCTGGATTTTCAGGGCCTTTGGAAATCTGCCGCCTTTGGCTACTTTTCAGGCGCCAAACGCGTGGTTGGCTTCGACAAGAGGGTCCTCAAGGAACCTGGATGCAGTATTCTCTATGACACCCGGATCTTGCCGCGTGCTCAGGCGACTCACGTCATTGATATCTACGGAGAGCTTGTCCACAGTCTCGGGGCTGAGACAAATGGCTTGCGATTTGATCTCAACACTTCTGAGAACGATGATGCGTATGTTTCTACTCAGTTGGCCTTGCTGCAGGTCGATGATTTTGTCATCCTGAATCCTGGAGGCGGTTGGATCACCAAAAATTGGGATCCGGAGAACTATGCTGCACTGCACCTTCGATTGCGCCAGACGACCCGGTTGCAGACTCTCTTGACTTGGGGACCTGGGGAAGAGCACCTGATTGAGCAGATTGTGCGGCATTGTAAGCAGGATCCGCCGGTCACCTTTCCCACAACCATCCCCCAGTTTATTGCTTTGGTAAGGCGCGCCAGACTGTTTGTGGGAGGAGACACTGGACCGATGCATCTGGCGTCGGCTTGTGGCGTTCCCGTGGTCGGGATTTTTGGTCCCACTGATCCTTTGCGAAACGGACCGTTCAGTGAGAAAGACATTGTCGTTTCTCATAGAGTTCCATGCGGCCCTTGTTATAAGAGAAGTTGCAAGGTTTATAACAAGGAATGCATGCGTCTAGTGACCGTTGATGAGGTTCACAAAGCCGTTCTACAACGCCTAAGTCTCCCTTAAGAACCATTCTGGTGCCATTTAAGTCGCACAATTTTTTTTCTAGAATTCGGGTACCTGTAAGCTTCATACTTGCTGCCTTTTATTTTTGTTACACCAACCCTTCTTGGAAAAGTCTTGCAGTTGGAGGCTCGGTTGCATTCTTGGGTCTAATGGTGAGGGCCTGGGCGACAGGTCATCTTCGCAAAAACGATCGTCTGGCAGTTTCTGGGCCCTACACCCTCACGCGAAATCCGCTTTACTTCGGAAGCTTCTTAGTCGGGATCGGGTTTTCGCTAGCGGCACGGGACGTCAACATTTTGGTTGTTTTTCTACTTTGCTTCGCCGTGCTTTACGGTCCGGTGATGCAACGGGAAATCGAGACAATGAAGCATCTCTTTGCGGAACAGTATTCGAGCTACCAGGAGAACGTCCCCCTGTTTTTCCCTCGATTTCACCTACCAGAAGGGTTGAGCGATTTCAGTTTCGAGCGTTACTTGCGAAATCGTGAATATCAAGCCTTGATCGGATTTCTGACAGCTTTGGTACTTTTGGCACTTAAGGTCGACTATCTTGCTGGAGGCAGGTGAATTCAATCTCGACAGCCTTAAGGGCTTTGGGGCTTTTGATCCTGCTTGTCCTGACTTATGGATTACGACCTCATTGCTTTGCCGGAGTCGAACCTGAACTGGGCTATCAGGGAGGCGCTCCCAGAGCAACTATTTCTCCCCGCGTACCTTTCGAGGTTGGCGAGACGTTTGTCTACAGTGTTACCTGGAAGATTTTTGATGCCGGAATAGCTACGATGCGGCTTGTTGAGAAGGCTCGCTTTCAGAATGAAGAGACCTACAAGGTGACCGCCACGGCCCACTCTACGGGAATTCTCTCCAGGGTGTTTCGAGTTCTGGACGTTTTCGAATCTCACTTTCAAGTGAAAGAATTCTGCTCTCGACGCATCACTAAGAACATTCAAGAGGGTAACCGGAGACGCGAGACGGTCTTGGTCTTCGACCCCAAGTCCCGGCAGGCAAAGCTGGAGGAAAGGGATCCGAGCCACCCCGAGGTGCCGGCGAAGCACTCGGAATCATCGATTCCTTTTTGTGTTCAAGACGTGATTTCAGCCCTCTATCTCATTCGTACGAAGGCTCTCAAGGTTGGGGAGCCTGTTAACTTTCCCGTCAACGACGGCGGAAGAACCTACGATGTCGTGGTGGAGGTTCAAGCCGCAGAAGAGATCCATACTCCAGCCGGTACCTTCCAGACCATTCGGGTGGAGCCAAGAGTGTTCGATGGACTTTTCCGAAAAAAGGGACGGATGTTCGTCTGGCTAACTCATGACGCTGAAAAAATGCCCGTACAACTAAAAGCCAGAATGAACATTGGCACAATCACAGCCTCATTGACTCGGGTTTCTAAGCCGCCCCTGATCCAACCCTCCAACCCGATTCCGCGGAATTGATCACCCAATCTCCCCAGGAGCGACGCAGTCGGAACGAATCTCCAGGAGGCGATCTTAGACCAGCCTCTCAAGATCAAACGGAAGTTCTTCCGCTTTCAGTGGCTAGGGATTAGGCAATGTGCCTTCTTGTTGCTGTTTCACGGCCGCCACCATTCGCGGATAAATCCCTTTTCAGACTGCGCTGCTTTGGTTTAGAATGCAAAACGTACGAGTTTGATGACATGTCCCCGCAGCCTGCCGATTTCCGAGTACAACCCAGAGGAGTTTGTCATGTCCACATTTAAACAGGGCCTGGAGGACATCGTTGCTGCTCCGTCATCGATCTGTTTTATTGATGGAGCGAAAGGTATTTTGTCATACCGAGGAATCGACATTCATGAACTGGCCGAAAAGTCCAGCTTTGAGGAGGTTTGTTATCTCCTCTGGTTTGGCAGGCTCCCAAGACAGCGTGAGTTGGATGACTTAACCGAAACCTTGGCTCGCAACCGAGCTGTTCCTTCCCACATTCTCGATATGATGAAGAAATTTCCCCTCGATGCCAATCCGATGGAGGTCTTGCGGACCGTCGTTTCTGCGCTCTCGCTTTATGATCCAGATGCCGCATCGGGCAGCCGGGAAGCCAACTTGCGTAAGTCTTACCGACTGACGGGCCAAGTGGGAACCATTGTCGCAGCCATAGATCGGATTCGGCAAGGTAAAGAACCTATCCATCCGGATTCCTCTTTGAAACATGCCGCCAATTTTGTGTACCTGCTGACCGGCAAGAAGCCGGGGGCAACAGCCGAAAAGGCTTTTGACGTCGCTCTCATCCTTCATGCCGACCACGAATTCAACGCGTCGACCTTTGCTGCCCGGGTCACAGCAGGAACCCTATCGGACATTCATTCAGCCACTACGTCGGCACTCGGCACTCTTAAGGGACCGTTGCATGGCGGCGCCAATCAAGAGGTGATGAAAATGTTGCTTGAGATCGGCGAGCCGCAACGAGCCAAGGCGTATTTGAAAGATGCCCTGTCACAAAAGAAAAAGATTAGCGGATTTGGACATCGCGTCTATCACACGGAAGATCCGCGGGCAACTCATCTTCGCCAGATGTCGCAAAATCTTTGCGAGAGCTCGGGAAATCGCAAGTGGTTTGAAATTTCTCGCATCATTGAAGATACCATGAAGAGTGAGAAGAATATTAATGCGAATGTGGATTTCTATTCGGCAACGGTCTACTACACGCTGGGTATACCGGTGGATCTCTTCACACCCATCTTTGCCGTGAGCCGAATTTCAGGATGGACAGCCCACATTCTGGAACAGTTGGAAAACAACCGCTTAATTCGTCCGCGAGCCGAGTACACTGGGCCCCCTTATCCCGCAGCCTATACTCCCATCAATGCCAGGTAAGCCTCGGAGATATTTTTGATGCGACTTGTTTCCCCGTCAAAGATGGTCTGTGTTTTAGCTTGCCTTCTCACCTTTCGCCTCAATATTCCCAACCTGCTTCTCAGCCAAAACGCCGGAGCCTCCGGCGGTCTGACTGCCGATGAAAAGGAAGCGCTGCAGAGGACGAAAGATCCTGAGGAGCAGCTCAAGCGTTACTTGGACATTGCCAACGATCGGCTGAAGAATCTTCTCAGCGCTTCCAACAAGGGAGATCATGAGGATGCGGCGAAGGCTGTCACTGGATACCGGACTGCCGTTGTCGGAGCGGAAGACACCATGGCAAGTATACAGTCCTCGGGGAAGAACGTGAGGAAACCGCTGAGCAACTTCTTCAAGGCGATAAAGAAATACAACTTCACGCTCCTGCAAGCATTGGACAAGGCTCCTGAAGACGCACGAGGGAACATTCAGGCTGCCTACGAGGAATCATCTCGAGTTCAGGACGGGCTTTCGATACAAGTGGAGAAGATTGAGAAGGTTGAGAAGAAATAGCGAAGGATTGCTACAAACAAAATCAGATCCACTTTCCCTGCAAACTAACTGCTGTTGGCATTCCGTCGTAATGCCTTGAGCCAGGCAAGTCCGTTGAATCTTTCGCGTCTCACGATGGGCGATGATTTCGGATCGTGGAGCGGCTTGGCGACTCACATTCGATTGGCTCCCTTCGAATCAGCACGACGGCGGATCAATAAGTCTGGAAGCGAATTCTTAAGGGGGGAGGAAGCGAATTATGATGGATCTTCGGCGAATCAATCGTCGCCAGTTCATAGGGGCGAGCGTTGCGGCGGGACTGGCGGTCAATGCGTCCAACGCTAGTTATGCTCAGGGACAGAAATCAGCCAGCGACAGGATCACAGTCGGCATGATTGGTGTGGGCGCCCGGGCTCATCAGCTCCTGGAGGCTATCCAGGCGACTCCGGGGACTGAGGTAGTGGGAGTCTGCGATGCTTACAAGGGCCGCTTGGAACGGGCGGTGGAACGGACACACGGACGTGCCAAGATCTACAAAGACTACAGGGAAATCCTGGCGGACGGGAGCATCGACAGTGTGTTTGTCGCCACCCCTGATCACTGGCATAAAACCATGGCCATCGAGGCTGTCCAAGCCCGAAAAGATGTGTACATTGAGAAACCTCTAACTTATGCAATCGAAGAGGGACCTGTGATCATTGCCGAGGTTGGTAAGGCCAACCGCATTTTGCAGGTCGGCAGCCAGGGCATCAGTTCCACGATTCAACAGAAGGCCAAAGAGATCATCAAGTCCGGCAAGCTCGGCCAGATTACCATGATTCGTGCCTCCTACAATCGCAACAGCGCGAGCGGTGCCTGGATCTACCCAATACCTCCTGACGCATCCGCGCAAACCGTCGACTGGGACAGGTTTTTGGGATCGGCTCCCAAGCGTCCTTACGATCCCGCCCGCTTCTTTCGCTGGCGTTGTTACTGGGACTATTCGGGTGGCAATTCAACCGATCTGTTCGTCCATCTGATGACAACCATCCACTTCCTGATGGACGCTAAAGCCCCTCAAACAACAGTCGCAAACGGCGCACTTTATCGATGGAAGGAGAGCCGGGATGTGCCCGACACCATCAACGCCATTCTGGATTATCCGGAAGGCTTTATGGTCACTCTCAGCTCGACGTTCAATAATCAGGGGAGCAGTGAAGGAGGGTTCCAGATTCTTGGAAGTGAAGGAACTCTGGTGCTGAGCGACAACAGCGTGACCTTCGAGCCCGAGAATGTTCACGAAGACAACCGCTGGATCGTCGAAAGCTGGCCCAGCGCGCTGGAAGGAGCCTATTACAAGGATCCGAAGGTTCTTAAATCGGAAGTGCCTTCAAGTTGGGAATCCAGAGTGAGTGCTGGAATCGAGCGCTGGGATGAGGAAGGGAAGGATTCGACTCTTATGCATGTTGCCCAGTTCTTTGATTGCGTTCGTAGTCGTAAAGAACCAGTGGAAAATGCGTTAATTGGGCACCGGGCTGCGGCCGTGGCTCACCTCGTGAACCTTTCCTACAAGCAGAAGAGGATGGTGCACTGGGATTTTGCCCGGGAGATGGTGAAAGTCTGAGGAGCCGAACTTCCCGATCTTGACTTCGATCCATCACAGCCGAAACAATTTCCTCTGAAAGCCACATGCTTACTGATGTCCTGGTAATCGGTGGAGGGATGGTCGGTTGTTACTGCGCCTACGAATTAGCGTCTCGAGGGCTCAAGACAGTGCTGTTGGAGCGTGGAGAAATCGCTTCAGGCGCCTCGGGACGCGGGGGCGGATTGCTGTTGAAAGGGGCCACCGACCTCTTTGGTCCGGAAGTTGTACCCCATCTCAAAGCGAATCAGCGCCTCCTTGAAAACTTTATCCAGGAGACAGAGTCAGACGTCGACTATGTCCGCGCAGGCAGTCTCTATGTTGCATTCGAGTCAGATTGGGAGTTGGCCCGGAAGCAGGTCGGGAGTCTGAATGAGTCTGGGATCGCAGCCGAACTCTGGGATCGCCGGGACCTAACCCAGCGTCTGTCTGGCTTGACAGACAGGGCAGTGGGGGGCCGTTTTATCCCCGACGACGCTCAGTTGACATCTCCAAAACTTGCCGTGGCTTTCGCACAGGCTGCGCGCCGAGCTGGGGCCCAAGTCAGGACCGGGACTCGAGTCCTTGCGTTCGTCCCGACCAACAACGGCTCTACCCAGTCTGTTGCCACTTCGGACGGTGAAATTTCTGCCGCACGGGTGGTGTTCGCTACGAATGCCTATACCAGCCATCTTCTACCAGAGATCAAAGAGATAATTGTTCCGACACGCGGCCAAGCTTTCCTGACGATTTCTCTGCCGCCGGCTTTTCCTTTCGCCTGCGCCTCCAACTATGATCTGGAGTATTGGAGACAGACAAGAACTGGGCAAATCCTTTTTGGAGGTTGCCGCCGCTCGGAGGCGCAATATCCGGATGGAAAGGGGGCAGAATTGACCGAGACCACCAAGGAGGTCCAGGAAGCGTTGCAGCAGAACTTCAATTCTCTTTTCCCTCGCTGGGCCGGTTTACCTCACGAGAAGTCTTGGGCTGGGACCATGGGCTTTACCCCAGACCTCAAACCGCTTATTGGCTTGCTACCTGGAAGACCCAATCTTCTCATTGCTGCGGGCTTTAGCGGGAATTGCCTGCCGCTGGTCTGTGTAACAGGTCAGATGATTAGAGAACTGATTATCGAGGGAGAAACATCCTTGCCTCTCGACCCGTTTAATCCAGCTAGGTTCATAAAGGTTAGTTCGGCATGAAACAGATGATGCAAATGCCTCGAAACACGCCGCGTGCAATTATCTGCCCGGTCCATCCTAGCCGTTCTCGCAGTTGGAATGAGGGGAATCCAAAGATTGGATTTACCACCTTCGTCCGGATCTGTGAAAGAACTCATCATGTGGGACCGAGCCTCCAACGGAGATCGCACTTCGTTACGAATCATTGGAGGTGGTGTGCCATCGTGCTGTGTTCCGGAAAATTTCGATTTTTTCCGAGGCTCTCCTCCTTGTGGAGAGCGGGTGCCCGAAGGGCATTTGAGAGGGGCATCAGATTTCTTCATGCGTTCGAACTGGCTGAAAGGTCAAGTGCCCTATGGAGTCCAGGTAACGGGTCTTCACGTGACCCGCGGTTTGGTCGCATAGCTTGCAAGATCACAAGAACGCTACTTCTCTGCTGCGTTGTATGGCACTCGGCCTGCGCCGTCTCAAAACAGCTCAGTCGTGACAAAGCGCGGGAAAAAATTCAGGCTCTTGGTCTCATCCAACTTGCCGACAAGGACGTTCAGATTAAGCAGATCGTTCAGTCAGGGGACGACCAGGCTGTAGCGGAGGCCGACTTGAACATGGCTTTTCGGCTCTCCAGAGCGAAAGACGGAGACTGGCAAGTTAACGCCCTCCGATTAGGGGACCGGAACTGGCTGGACATTAAGGCCTTCATTTCGGCTCTGAACGACGTCAGGCTTCGTGAGACCCGCGAAAACTTGACGAAACTCCTGAACGGGATGAAGCTATTCAAGGAAAAGAATGGGGAATACCCGCAGGCCCGCAACATCGTCGAGCTAACCGATATCCTGGTACCCAATTTTATGGCCGAAATGATTCGTTATGACGGCTGGAATCGAGAATTCGTGGTGAGTTTCACATCGCCTGATTCTTTCGAACTTATCTCTCTTGGTGCTGATGGTATTCGCGGCACTGCCGATGATACTGTTGTGGCGCCATGAAGTACTCTATAACTCAGCAGTGTCTAACAACTCGGAATTGAATAGATTCCCATGAGCAAGAACTTAAACGTCAAGAAACCAAACTCAGAAATCTCTTCAGGATCGCGGTTATGGGTTAAGCCGGCAATAGGAGTCCTAGCGCTGGTCCTATTAGCAGTCGGCATAGCCGCCCTGATGGTGCGCCGCAACAATGGGGCTGTGACCTCGTCAGCTCAGTCGAAATCGGCATCCGGAGGGAATTTCAAGCCAGTTGTCACTCCGCAGGGCTGGACTCAGGGCAACACGGCAGCCAAAACCATCCTGGTGGAGTTTGGAGATTTTCAATGTGGTGCCTGTGCCGCAGCCCGACAGCCCGTGGCCAACGCGATGAAAAATCATGGAAACGAACTCCTGCTGGTCTTCAAGAATTTCCCCATGGAATCAGTCCACCGCAACTCAATGGCAGCAGCCCAAGCCGCTGAGGCAGCCGGGAAGCAGTTTAAATATTGGGAGATGCACGAGCAGCTTTTCGTTCATCAGCGCGAATGGTCGGAAGTGCCGGACCCACAGACATTCTTCTTGACGTACGCGCGCCAGCTTGGTCTGGATCTTGAAAGGTTTAGGCAGGACCTTTGGGATGGGACGATTCGTGAAAAAATCTACCGCGATATCTTGGAAGGACAGGTTGCTGCGGTGAGATCAGTACCCACGTTTTTCTTAAATGGCTCTCTCATGCCTCGTGCCCAGAGCGAGGCGCAATTTGAGGAGATCATTGCTGATGCCATCAGAAAGAATAGATGATCAGAAGCGAGATTGCAGGGTGGCTGCTGTCGGCCCTGGCGTTTGCCGGGTTGGTTGATTCGGCCTATCTGGTAATCCAAAGTCGCAAGGGGTTTATTGTCCCCTGTGGACTAACGGGTGGTTGCGACGAAGTGTTGAATAGCTCGTACTCTCATTTGTTTGGCGTGTCTATTTCCTGGTTTGGCTTTTGCTTCTATGGCTTTGTGGCAGCGTGCGCGTTGTTCTCGGCCTTCGGCTTTGCCAGATCGCTCCGACTTTCCCTGGCAGCCGCCGTTCCCGCGTTCATCCTTACTCTCTATCTTCTCTATATACAGGCTTTCACTCTCAAAGCCTTCTGCCAATACTGCCTGCTTTCAGCGCTACTGGTGACCCTGATCTTGAGCCTTCACCTGTTGGCCCAACCCTGGAGATTGCGAAGGGCTTGATGTTTGAGAGCCTTGATGTCCTGAAGACCCAGGCTTGTGACACTTGGTACTGACCAAGTTCACAAACCAGTCAGATTTCTATTCTCACCTTACCGCAGCGGGTAGTCGGAGCCGACTGCCTCGGGGTGAGCCACGCCTCCGCTCGGCGATAGGAGGTAGCTCGCCAGGTTCTATGTTCAGTTTCTCTGAGGTTCTTATGGTTAGATGCATCTCTATTCGCTCGCCGGGACAGGGTCTTCACGAAATTACTTCGCAAATCGAGGCTGTTGTTCGGGAAGCCCGGACACGAGAGGGGCTCTGCACGATCTTTGTACAACACACTTCTGCCAGCCTTCTCATTCAGGAGAATGCAGACCCTTCAGCTAAGAAAGATCTGGAGCTGTGGTTAAACCGTCTGGTTAAGGAAGATGATCCACTTTACTCTCATACCACTGAAGGCTCCGACGACATGCCCTCACACATTAAGTCAGCCCTCACGGCAACTTCACTATCAATCCCTATCCTGAACGGGCAACTTGCACTGGGGACCTGGCAGGGAATCTATCTCTGGGAACACCGGCGTGAGCGCAAGGCTCGACAGATTGTGATCCACATTGGCAACTGATAGAGACGCATCAAGCCATGCGATGAGGAAGGGGTGAATGCTCCGCATTGACCGCGCCGCCCCGCGCTGATCATCCTTCGATCAGCCTCAGATGCCACTCATTTTCGGGATCTCCCGAGATCGGTGAACGAAGCGAGGTTGTCAGCCAATTGCACATTGCCTTCACGCTCCGTGCTTGCACGCCGGCTGCGATGATTTGTCTCTGTCCGTCGGTGAAGCCTAGAGAACCTTGAGCGGCAAGCCACCAGTCATTGGAATCCAACTCGGCACGCATGATGCCCGACAGGGCGTGAACCTCGTGGGGCAACAAGAGATGACCAATCTCGTGCGCTACCGTGACTCCGAGAACCAGCTCTAAGGGCACCTTGTGGCTTACCGAGACCTCTGTCACCCGGTCGAAGAAGACGTGTATGATCCCCCTACCACCCTCAGGATCTAGCAGCATCGAAGTCCCACCCCTTGATCGACCTTTAATCTTGAAATCGGCTTTGGAACGCTGATAAATCCGCAGAGAAATGTCGTTGGGCCCGCTTGGGGCTGAGCAAGCCAAACTCTCGGGCGTATCCCTATGGTGCAGTGCGACCAAACCAGTTGAATTCCCCCAGGTATGAAGACTCCTTTGATTACTGTCTTGGCGTGATCCCATATGTTGCCACCAACCTGAGCCCGGTCCCAAAAACGAATCGTTACCTGTGTGCTTGAGGTGTGGTCTGTCTCAGCTGGGGCAGCTAGGGCTGGGACTGGTGCCACCAAGAGAAAGGTCGCGGTCAAAGCATGTCGAAGTGTCCGTGTCATACTGTTCACCTCCGTTTTGCCTCTGACCGGATAAAGCGAAAACGGAGCTCGGAAACTGGAACACGTGGACCGATTTTTCTTGGTGTGGAGAGAATGGATGAGATTCCCCCTTCAATAGGGGAGAGCGTTCTCATGGAGAACGCGAGGGGAATGTCTCTCAAAGGTGGGGCCGGATGTGCTGGGAAAGAGGCCTAACAGCGTCGGCCCTTTAGTAGCCACGCTAAGCGCAGCGAGGCGCGGAAGCCCCTGTGGAATACCAAACGGGCGGGTGGTATACTGTCAGCTATTAATGCTCAGAGTGGTTAGCTTAAGGCGCTGACATGGCCGCCGTTTCGCCCCCGGAAGTCTCAGAACGGCTCCAGGCTTGGAGCCGTGGGGATTCCTCGGCTCTGAAGAAGCTGACGCCACTCGTTTACAAAGAGCTGCATCGGCTGGCTCATGGCTACATGGGCTTTGAGAATCCTGGTCACACTTTTCAGACCACGGCCTTGGTCAACGAAGCCTACCTGCGCCTGGTCTCGAATCAGGCCAGTTGGCAGAATCGGGCGCACTTTTTCGCCATTTCAGCCCAACTGATGAGACAGATCCTGGTAGACTTTGCCCGAATCCGGCATCAATGGAAACGAGGCGGCGAGGTGCAGCGGGTCTCGCTGGAGGAAGCCATGGTAAGTCCCCAGGGGCGGGGTGCAGACTTGGTAGCCCTGGATGACTCGCTCACGGCGTTGGCCGCGGTTGATCCGAGGAAAAGCCGAATGGTAGAGCTGCGCTTCTTTGGCGGATTGAGTGTGGAAGAGACAGCCGAAGTGCTGAACGTGTCAACCGACACCATTCTCAGGGACTGGCGGCTGGCGAAGATGTGGCTTCTGCGGGAAATGAGCCACCGAGAAGGCGAAGACAAGGCATGAAGGATTGACTAAACAAGGTAGCGCAGACCTGTGCGCTGTTTGCAGGTCTGCGGTGTTGAATCGAATGGAAAGAAACGCCGCCATGACACCTCAGCAGAGTATTGGTGGGCTGTTATTCGGGGAGGCAGGGCTGGAGGTGTTGGGGAGATCCCTGGAAGGAGTCGTCGCACCCATTTCGGGAAGTTCCTCTCCAAAGGGGAAATCGTTCCGAACGCCAACAAGGTTGGTGCCTATTCTCACTTCTTAAACAGGTCATCGAAGGCTTGGCGGGCGTCTTTGGGTTTGGTTCGAGCAGAAGAAGTCTCGCGCTCAACACTTTTCTTCGCTTTAAAGAAAGTACATTGATTGCGAGGATTCTTGCGCAAGATCCGTTCAGGGATGGGTTGGGTGCATTCAAAGCGAACGCCCGTATCGAAGAAGGCGCACTGCTTGCAGCTGTGAAGATCGGCTTTGCACTTAGGGCACTGACTATCGAGCTCAATCTCAAAGGTCACTATCGAGCCGCACATAGCACAACGGAACACCTCATGAAAACCGGGCATCGGTCTGGAACGGAATTCTTGTGGTCCTTGCTGCTTTGGAGTGTGTTTGGGTCTTTCCGGCTTGTCTCTGTCCATGTAACCGCGCTGCCGATATTTCCGTTCCATGAAGGTCTCCTTATTGTGAACCGCAAATCACTGAAGCCAAGAGGAAAAGGAACTGAGAGGCTGAATGTCAACAGGATTGCTACAGTATATCAATGATCGGCGGAAAGCTCCTACAAAAATAGTCAACCTCATTGCAGGCATTGGCACAGCCCTTTGCGTGCTCAGTGTCTACTGCGGCGCTCAGATCCCCTTAGCGACCCGTATTGATCCGTCCTATGAGGTGCTCGTAGAAAAAAATGTCTTCGTTCCGGCTCGTGATGGAGTCAGACTGGCTTTGGACTTATATCGGCCCACCAGGAATGGAAATCCCCTCAACGAGAGGTTTCCGACTCTTTTGGTCCGAACTCCTTATGATAAATCGGGCGGGTCTTCGGATGGCGAGTACTTTGCTTCGCGAGGCTATGTGGTAGCAATCAATGACACTCGAGGTCGATTTCAGTCGGAAGGCAAGTGGCGCATGATGGTGGATGACCCGACAGAT
>Ga0075423_10000787_pt1 | contig 26717 bp, 22 predicted proteins | sample SoiMethybrSBSTD2_FD_80114 | JGI IMG/M metagenome (GOLD analysis project Ga0075423, IMG submission 80114) | Bulk soil microbial communities from a Populus tree surrounding site in Tennessee, USA - Soil MetaG P. TD hybrid SBSTD2 | ecosystem: Environmental > Terrestrial > Soil > Tree plantation... | reverse complement strand
CGCGGCAAGCGATTCGTGCAGCGTGATCCCCGCGGCGATCAGGGTGACGTCGTCGGCGTCGCCCGTGCGCACCGTGTGGCTGCCGCCGATCTCGAAGCTCTCCTCCGGCCCGTAGATCACCGGCGTCGCCTCGCGCGTCGTGCGCATGTAGCTGATGCCGCGGTGCCGGCGCATCGCGTCGAGCAGCTCGACGGCCTGGTTGGCGTCGCTCGGGTAGAGGATGACGCTGCCGTAGACGGCGCGCAGGGAGGCGATGTCTTCCAGCGCCATCTGCGAGGGGCCGTCGGGCCCGATCGAGACGCCGACGTGCGAGCCGCAGAGCTTCAGGTCGGCGTCGGAGACCGCCGCCATGCGGACGAAGTCGTAGGCGCGGCTGAGGAAGGCACCGAAGGAGGAGGCGAAGGGCTTCCAGCCGCGGGTCTGCAGGCCGACCCCGGCGGCAATCATCTGCTGCTCGGCGATGTACATCTCGAAGAAGCGGTCGGGATGCGCCGCGGCGAAGCGCTCGGCGTAGGTCGAGTTGCCGACCTCGCCGTCGAGGGCGACAACGCTCTCGTCGATCGAGCCGAGCCAGGTGAGCGCGTCGCCGTAGGCGCCGCGGGTCGCGACCTTCTCGCCGACCTCGTAGGCGGGCCGCTCGACCGGCGTCGCCTCGATCTCGAACGGCCGCGCCTCGGGCGGCGCCTGCACCTCTACCCGGTGCGAGCGCACGCCGCCCAGCTCCTCGACGGCCGCGTCTGGATCGGCGAGCGGCTTGCCATGCTGGTTGGGCTGGTCCTCGACCGCGGCGACGCCCGAGCCCTTCTTGGTGCGGGCGAAGATCGCGGCGGGCCGGTCCGCGGCGATCGCCTTGGCGTAAGCGGCGTCGACCGCCTCGAAGTCGTGGCCGTCGATCTCCTGCACGCCCCAGCCGCAGGCGGCGACGCGCGCCGCCCAGGAGGAGGTGTCCCACTCGTGCATCGTCGGCCCGCGCTGGCCGAGCCGGTTGACGTCGACGATCGCGACCATGTTGTCGAGTCCGGCGTGACCGGCGTGCTCGAAGGCCTCCCACATCGAGCCCTCGGCCAGCTCGGAGTCGCCGCAGAGCACCCATACCCGGTAGTCCGCCGCTTCCAGCCGCTTGCCGGCGAGCGCGATCCCGATCGAGATCGGCAGTCCCTGGCCGAGCGACCCCGTCGCCACGTCGACCCAGGGGATCTCCGGCGTCGGGTGGCCCTGCAGGCGGGAGCCGAACTCGCGGAAGCTGAGCAGCTCCTCCTCGTCGATCGCCCCGGCCATCTTGTAGAGGCTGTAGAGGAGCGGCGAGGCGTGGCCCTTGGAGAAGACGAGGTGGTCGTTCGCCTTGTTCTCGGGGGCGGAGAAGTCGTAGCGCAGGTAGCGGGCGAAGAGGACCGCCATCAGGTCGGCGGCCGACATCGACGAGGTCGGGTGGCCCGAGCCGGCGGCGGCGGCGGCGCGCACGGAATCGACCCGCAGCTGCTGCCCCAGCTCGCGCAGCTGCTCGCGATCGATCGTCTCCTCGGGGGCGGCCTGCGCCATGCCAGGACTTTATCTGGAGAGGGGCGCTAGCCGATCGCGACCATGCGCTCGATCGGGACCTTCGCCCGCTCGGCGATGTCGGCCGGGACACTGACCTCGAACTTCATCTCGCGCAGGCCGTCGCGCAGCTTCGGCAGGGTGATCATCTTCATGTACTTGCAGTAGGCCATCCGGTTGGCCTCGATCAGGCTCGCCTCCGGCGCCGCCATCCGCAGCGGGTGCAGCATGCCGTTCTCGGTGGCGACGATGTACTCGCCGTCGGGCCGCTGCTGGACGTAGTCGAGCATCTGCCCGGTGGAGAGCATGTGCACGCCCTCCTCCTCGACTTCGCCGGCGGCGACGAACTCCATCACCTGGGTGACGCAGCCGCACTCGGGATGGACGAGGAACTCGGCGCCGGGGTGGGCGGCGCGCTGGGCGCGGATGTCGTCGGGCCGGATGCCGGCGTGGACGTGGCACTCGCCGGGCCAGACGTGCATCGAGTGGCCGGTCTCGCGCTCGACATAGGCGCCGAGCCACATGTCGGGGCCGAAGAGGATCTCGGTGTCGGGGCCGTGCTCGCGCAGGATGTGCTCGACGACCTTGACCGCATTGGAGGAGGTGCAGCAGTAGTCAGTCTCGGCCTTGACCTCGGCCGAGGTGTTGACGTACATGACGACCACCGCGTCGGGGCTGTGGCGCGCCTTCCAGTCGCGCAGCTCGCCAGCGGTGATCGAGTCGGCGAGCGAGCAGCCCGCCTCGAGGTCGGGGATCAGCACCGTCTTCTCGGGGGAGAGGATCGAGGCCGTCTCGGCCATGAAGTGGACGCCGCAGAAGGCGATCGTCGAGGCGCCCGACTCGGCCGCCTTGCGCGAGAGCCCGAGCGAGTCGCCGGTGTAGTCGGCGACTTCCTGCACCTCGGGCACCTGGTAGTTGTGGGCGAGGATGACCGCGTCGCGCTCGCGCGCCAGCTCGCGCACCTCGCGCGAGATCTCCCCCACCTCCTCTGGCGTGAGGTCGAGCATCGGGACCGGCTCGTTGATCGTCGGCAGCTCTCTCATCTACGGATGCCTCGAAAGGCCCGATCAGGGCCTCGTTGGTCGTATGTTCGCTGGCATGGCCTTGGCCTGAGTCCAGTCGAATGAACTGACCGCAAGTCTACTCTCTCGGCATGCCCGAGCTGCCCGAGGTCGAGATCACCGCGAGGAGGCTGGATGCCGCGTTGAGGGGCGCCACGGTCGAATCGGCGCTGGCGCCGGGGATGAACGTGATGAAGACCTTCGAGCCGCCGCTCGATGCGCTGGCTGGGCGGGAGATCTCAGCGATTCGGCGGGTCGGGAAGATGCCGGTGGTCGAGCTCGGGGACCTGGCGCTGCTGATCCATTTGATGTCGGCGGGACGGCTGCGCGTCTTCGAGAAACGGGCCTCGCCCAAAGATCGCGCCTCGCGGGTGCTGGTGCGGCTGGAGGACGGGCGGGAGCTGCGATTGCGCGAGCTCGGGACCAGACAGCGAGCCTGGGCGAAGCTGCTGGCCACGGATGCCGTCGGGAAGGACGAGACGGTGGCGACCCTCGGGCCGGAAGCCTGGCCGCCGCCACCGCTGGAGGAGTTCGCCGCGGCGATCGACCAGCCGCGCCATCTCCATCCCCTCCTCCGCCATCAGCGCGACATCGCCGGCATCGGCCGCTCCTGGGTCGACGAGATCCTTTGGGAGGCCCGCCTCTCCCCCTTCAAGCAGGGCTCCGAATTGAGCGAGGAGGAGGTCGAGCGGCTGCACGCCGCCCTGCACGTGCTCGGCGACGCGATCGCCCACTACGAGGAGACGATCGGCGAGGAGCTGCCGGACAAGCTGGCGATGCCGCTCAAGGTGCACAAGCGCGAGGGCGAGCCCTGCCCGCGCTGCGGCACGACGATCGAGGCGGTCTACTTCGCCGAGCACCAGACCAACTACTGCCCGGCGGAGCAGACCGGCGGCCGCGTGCTCAAAGACCGCCGCCTTTCACGATTGCTTAAGTGAGAGTGCGCAGGACGGGTGCCCCTCTCCATGAGGCCGTCGCGCAGCAGATCGCTTATCCAGCTTCGAGACGTGGTTCCTTGAGCCTCCTGGAGAGGGGCACCCGTCCTGCCCTCAAACCGACTCCAAGAGCATGCTGAAGTCGAGCGTCGGGGCTGAGTGGGTCAGAGCGCCGACGGAGATGTAGTCGACGCCGGTCTCGGCGATCTCGCGGACGGTCTCGAGCGTGACGCCACCGGAGGCCTCGAGCGGCGGACGGTCCGCGCCGCGCTCTCGGTCACGCAGAGCGACGGCTTCGCGCAGCTCGGTCGGCGTCATGTTGTCGAGCAGCAGCCTGTCGGCGCCGGCGCCGAGGGCGTAGGCGACCTCGTCCATGTTGCGGCACTCGATCTCGAGCGGCATCTGCGGCTGTGCCGCACGCGCGACATGGATCGCCTTGGCGACCCCCCCCGCCAGGGCGATGTGGTTCTCCTTGATCAGGATCGCGTCGTGGAGGCCCATGCGGTGGTTCTGGCCTCCACCGGCGGCGACGGCCGCCTTCTCCAACGCCCGCAGGCCGGGGGTCGTCTTGCGCGTGTCGAGGATGCGGGCGCCGGTGCCGGCGACCGCCTCGACGTAGCGCGCGGTCAGCGTCGCGATCCCCGAGAGGTGGCCGAGGAAGTTGAGCGCGGTGCGCTCAGCCGCCAGCAACCCGGCGGCGGGACCAGCGGCGAGCACGACCTCGGCCGGCACCTCCTCGCGCCACTGCCCCTCGACCACGAGGTTGTCGACGTCCTCCACCCCGCACTGCCGCATCGCCTCCGCAACCGCCCCGAGCCCGAAGACAACCCCAGGCTGCTTCTGCACGATCCGCGCCCGCCCTCGCGCCCCCTCGGGCACGATGGCAGCGGTGGTGACGTCGCCAGCCCCCACATCCTCCGCGAGGGCTCGCTCGACGATTGACTCGATTTCAAGTAGATCTTGCAATTTCCAGGAGATTTTTAAGCCTTATTGCAAGTAGCTGCATGTAGGGCAAGGCAGTTTCTACTGAGTCCTGAGCCGCCAGTAGGCGCGCGGGTCTTTCGGCGACTTGCCGACCCACTCGACGATCTCCGCATCCTTGAGGGCGTTGAGCTCCCTCTGCGCGACCGGCCTGGAAAGGCCCAGAGCATCCTTCACCTCGCCAGTGCTCATCTGGCCCGCGGAGCGCAGGATCCTCATGATCGCCCGTGCGTTCTCGGGCAGGCGTTCATCCAGCTGTCGGTCGACGGGCTCGGCCAGCAGCTCCAGCTCGACACTGCCCGAGGTCTGCCGGTAAACCGGATCGGTAAGCCCCGCCACGCGCATCTCGTCAAACATGCGACGGATTCCCTCGCCGAGCTCCTGCCCGAGGCTCAAATCGGCGCAAACGCGAGCGATGCGTGGGTTCCTGGCGAAGCGCATCGCCTCTCGGGGATGACTCAGATCCACCAGGCCCGGAAATCGGCCAGGGCTCGAGATCTCGATACGGTCATCGAAGATCTCGACCCGGACGTGATCGCCCACCATGCTGTAGGAGCGGTGCACCGCCGCATTGACGATCCCCTCCAGCCAGGCGTCATTCGGCACCAGCGGAACGTCTTCGAACGATCCTTCGGCGCCCAGCGCCCTGCGCGTCGGCTGCAGCCGCTCGACCTGCTCCCTGGCCCGTTGCAGCTGGATCGGGATCGGGCCTTCCAGTTTGATGTCCTCAATCAGCTGCTGGCGAGAACCCGACCCTCGCTCGCTCCCCCTGTACCGAAGCACCCTGATGAATGCCTCAGGCAGCAGGGCCTGGGGCTCCTTGGCGAAAAGCAGGCAACCGGCGATCGTCAACTCCTCGCCATCCGCCAAGCCACGAGCGTGGAGGAGGCGCTTCGCATCCGGAGCACCCACCGCGATGACATAGTCGTCAAGGAGCGACCTGTCGACCGCGTCAACCGAGACTCCTGACGGACCGGCCTCATGGCTCGCCTGCCCCTTGTCGTAGAGCAACTCGCGCCGCTGTGCGAAGTTGAGCTTGCGATTCTCATCCCCGACGCGGAGAAAGACCTCGTCCTTCGTGTTGACATGAACGGAGTCGCTCGGCTGGATCTCGATCACAAGCAACTCGCTCTGCTCACCGCGACTGTCGACGCAGGCGACCAGACGACTCTTTCCCCGCACAGGCGGCACGCAGAAGTCAATGTTGGCCTGCATCTGCGAATTTCTGCGCTCGAGATTGGCCGTCGCCCCCTCCACCTCACCGTCGGACAAGCCCACGATCACCGTCCCTCCGTCGGCATTCGCAAAGCCGATCAACGTGTTCGCGAGATCGCGTGGAGCGATCCGGCTCGATTTCCTCTCCAGCCATTGATCCTCGACGAGGCGAGCAAGCTCGAGCCCCACCTCTTCAGGCGGCGCATTGAGTGCGTTTTCGACGGCGATCGTTCCCATGTCGCTTACTTGCAATTATTGCATGTAGCGTTTAAGTAGGTTCGGCGACACTGAATAAGAGCCGTCTGCCTCACGTTCCGGCATGTAGACGCGTTTAATCCCCGTGGTGACCGCATTGCCCCCGTTCCAAGCCCTGCTCGACGACCACGCCGCCGACGTGATGGCCGTGCTGCGCGGCGCCGTCGGCCGGGCCGACGCCGAAGACTGCTTCCAGGAAACCTTCCTCGCCGCCCTGCGCGCCTACCCCAAGCTCGACGACGATCGCAACCTGCGCGGGTGGCTGCTCACCATCGCCCACCGCAAGGCGATCGACCACCATCGCGCCAACGGGCGCCGACCGCTGCCGGTCGCCGAGCTCGACGAGCTGACGGGGATGACGGCAGAGCCCGAGCTCGACGACGGGATCTGGGCGCTGGTCGGGGCGCTGCCGCCCAAGCAGCGCGCGGCGGTCGCCCTGCGCTACGCCTGCGACCTCCCCCACGCCGATATCGCCGCCGCGCTCGGCTGCTCGCCGGATGCCGCGCGGCGCAGCCTGCACGAGGGGATCAAGCGACTGAGAAAGGAGCTGGCATGAAGGCAAGCATTGAAACCCTGACCGAGCGGGCAGCAGCCGAGGGCCTGCTCGACGTCGCCTACGCGACCGTCGACTCTCCCTTCGGGCCCCTGCTCGTCGCGAACACCCGCAAGGGTCTCGTCAAGATCAGCTTCCCGCTGGTCTACGACGGCGAGGAGACCCTGGAGGAACTGGCGAGCCGGATCTCGCCGCGCGTGCTCGAGGCGCCGGCGCAACTCGACGACGTCCGCCGCCAGCTCGACCTCTACTTCGAGGGCCGCCTGCACGAGTTCGACCTGGCGCTCGACTGGCGGCTCACCGGCGGCTTCCGCAGGCGCGCCCAGCGGGCCATCTCCCGCATCCCCTACGGCAGGACCCGCAGCTACACCGAGATCGCCCGCAGCGCCGGCAACGAGCGCGCTGTGCGGGCCGCCGGCACTGCCTGCGGCGCCAACCCGATCCCGATCGTCGTCCCCTGCCACCGTGTCCTGCGCAGCGGCGGGGGGCTCGGCGGCTACGGCGGCGGCCTGCCGATGAAGGAAGCGCTGCTGCGGCTGGAGGGCGTGGCGGTCGGCTAACCCGGCTAAAGGGCGCCTCCTCATCATCCGAGGTTGGGCTAATTGGAATCCGACGTCTTGGCGGTCTTGTTCAGGTAATCCCTGATGAAGTCATCGATGTCGCCGTCGAGGACGCGCTGCGCGTCGCCGACCTCGTGCCCCGTGCGGTGGTCTTTGACCCGCTGGTCGGGATGGAGGAAGTAGCTGCGGATCTGCGACCCCCAGGCCACGTCCTTGACCTCGCCCCGCTCCTTGGCCAGCGCCTCGGCCCGCTTGCGCTCCTCGAGCTCGATCAGCTTCGAGCGCAGCAGCTGCATCGCGACCGCCTTGTTCTGCGTCTGCGAGCGCTCGTTCTGGCACTGCACGACCACGCCGGTCGGCAGGTGAGTGATTCGCACCGCCGAGTCGGTCTTGTTGACGTGCTGACCGCCCGCGCCGGAGGCTCGGTAGGTGTCGACGCGCAGGTCGGCGTCGTCGATCTCGACCTCGACCCCCTCGTCGACCAGCGGGCCGACGTCGACCTGGGCGAAGCTGGTGTGGCGACGTGCCGAGGAGTCGAAGGGCGAGATCCGCACCAGCCTGTGGACGCCGCGCTCGGCGGCAAAGAGGCCGTAGGCGTTCTCGCCGCGAGCGACGAAGGTCGCCGACTTGAGGCCGGCCTCCTCCCCCTGCGAGGCCTCCTTCATCTCGACCTCGAAGCCGCGCCCCTCCGCCCAGCGCAGGTACATCCGCAGCAGGATCTCGGCCCAGTCCTGGGAGTCGGTGCCGCCGGCGCCGGCGTGCACCGAAACCACCGCGTCGCCGGCGTCATAGGCGCCGCTGAACAGGCGCGCCTCTTCGAGCTCCGCCAGCCGCCCTTCGACTGAAGCCATCTGACTCGCCAGCTCGGACGCCATCTCCTCGTCCTCGGCGGCCATCTCGGCCAGCTCGTCGAGGTCGCCCGCCTCCGACTCCAGCTGCTCGAAGGTCTTCAGCTTGCGCTGTGCGCGCGCGTGCGCCGCCGAGGTACTCGCCGCCGCCTCCTGGTCGTCCCAAAAGCCCGGCCGGCCCATCTCCCCCTCCAGCCGCTCCGCTTCCTGCCGCAACGAGGCCGGGTCAAAGGTAGTCCGAGAGCAGCTTCAACTGCTCGCGGATCTCGGCGAGCCGCGCCGGCACCGATTCGGTCGAGGCGACATCGGCCATGCCGACAAGGTTATTGGGCTCGAACCCGGGAGCGCCTGTTCAGGGCGCGACGGCGCTGATGATCCAGGTCGAGGCAGGGGCGACGACGCCATCGGGGCCCGCGAACTCGGCCAGGGCCTCCCCCAGCTCGGCGGCGATCTTGGGGCGGATCTCCTCGATCCGGTCTTCCCACATCCTCAGCACCTCGCCCGCGGGGCCGAGCGCCATGTTGAACTCAACCGCGTGGTCGAGGTCGTTGCCGATCTTAAGCGGCAGGTCGCAGCGCTGCAGCGAGATCCGCTCGAAGCCGGCGATCGTCAGCTGCTCGCTGACCGTGTCGGCGTTGGCCATCGAGAACGGCCCCGGCCCGCAGGTCGGCTCATCGCTCTCCTCCGGGTGCTCCAGGTACTCCTCGACGACCAGCTCGGCGCGCCGCACCCACTCGTTGTCTTCCTTGCGGCGCCAGACGACCGCGCAGAGGCGGCCGCCGGGAACGAGCGCCTCGCGAACGTTGCGCAGCGCCTGCACCGGGTTGGCGAAGAACATGATCCCCATGCGTGAGAAGGCGTAGTCGAAACCCCCGCCCAGCTCGCCGACCTGGACGTCGGCGACGGCGAAGCTGACGCGCTCCGCGCCGGCCGCGGCGGCCTCCTCACGCGCCGCGGCGATGAAGGGCTCGGAGACGTCGACGCCGACCGCCTCCCCGTCCGGAGCGACCAGCTCGGCCAGCCGCTGCGTGGTGTCGCCGAAGCCGCAGCCGAGGTCGAGGACGCGGTCGCCGGGTTGCGGCGGATGGGTTTCCATCGCCCTCGCGCCGTGGGCGCCGAGGCCGTCGGCGACGAGATCGCGGTAGCGCACGAAGCGGTCGAAGAGCGGCCCGCTCCAAGCATCTGCCGCCTCCTGGTTAGTCGTGTCGATCTGCGCCATCGCCGACATGGTACGCCCGCCAGGCGGACTCGCGGTCGTCAAACGGCCGCCAGCCACGGATCAGGTGGTCGCGCAGCTCGAACAACCAGGCCATCTCCTCGGTCGAGGCGTGCGTACCGTCCTCGTCCCAGTGCCACACGCGCCTGATCAGCGCCAGCGCGCGACCGCCGCCCGACTCGGTCCCATCCTCAAAGAGCTCCTCCAGCTCAATCGTCTGCTGCACACCGCCAGGCGACCGCGTCGCCCATAGCCGCGCCGCCTCCGCTCCCTTCCTCAGTCCCTTCATTGAGTGCAATTCGATTTCCGGGTCGAGCACTGCGGCAAACGCGTCCAAGTCCCGCTCGTTGAACGCCCGGATGAACTCCCTAATTGGATCTTTCATTTCATGGCTCTGAGGGCGTCATAAGCCAAGCAGGTCGGGGGACGCAGGGAAGGGCGGTGAGGGGAGCGCACTGAAGTGCGTGACCCGATCCGACCGACCGAGGACCCCGAGATGCGCCGGCTTAGGGCGCCCTCAGGCGCCGTGGCACTTCTTGAACTTCTTTCCTGAGCCGCACCAGCAGGGGTCGTTTCGCCCGATGTTTTTTTCACGCTCGTCCTTGACCACCGTCTCCACAACCTCCGGCGCCGGAGCCCCGTTGCCGCCGCCTGGCACCGCCGTGCCTTCAGTGACGCTTACCGCGCCCGCCCCCGCGGCGACCTCCTGCAGGGCCGACGGCTGCGCTTCGAGCGTGCCGCCGGAATAGTCGAGCGCCGCCGGCTCGCCGGCGCCGTTGCCGGCGAAGGCGCCTTCCCGCACCTGCGAGGGGTCGATTTCGATCTCGGCGTTGAAGACGAGCTTGCTGAATTCCTCCCAGATCGAGTGCATCAGCTCCTCGAACATGGCGAAGCCTTCGTTCTTGTAGGCGACGAGCGGGTCGATCTGGGCGAAGCCGCGCAGGTGGATGCCCTCGCGAAGGTAGTCCATGTCGTAGAGGTGCTCGCGCCAGCGGTTGTCGATCACCTGCAGCAGGATCGAGCGCTCGAGGTAGCGCATCAGCTCCTCGCCGAGCTTCTGCTCGCGCTCGTCGTAGGCATTCATCGCGTCGTCGTCTAGGGCGTCCTTGAGCTTTTCGCGGTCGACCGTCTCCGGCGCGAGCGAGCCGACCTCGATCCCGACCGGCCAGATCTGGCGCAGCTGCTGCTCCAGGCCCGGGATGTCCCATTCTTCGAGGTCGTCGCCGGGGGTGTAGAGGTCGACCTGGCGCTCGATCACGCCCTCCAGCTCGTCGCGGGCGATGTTCGACATGTCGCGCCCTTCGAGGATCTCGCGGCGGTATTTGTAGACGACGCGGCGCTGCTCGTTCATCACGTCGTCGTACTCGAGCACCCGTTTGCGGATCAGGAAGTTCTGTTCCTCGACCTTCTTCTGCGCGCCCTCGACCGTTTTGGTCAGCATCCCCGCTTCGAGCGGCATCTCTTCGCCCTCCTCGTCCACCGGGCCGAGGCGGTCGAGGATTTTGTAGATGCGGTCACCGGCGAAGAGACGGATCACGTCGTCTTCGGCGGAGAGGAAGAAGCGCGTCTCGCCCGGATCGCCCTGACGGCCGGAGCGGCCGCGAAGCTGATTGTCGATACGGCGCGATTCGTGCCGCTCGGTGCCGCAGATGTAGAGGCCGCCGCGCTCGCACACCTCCTCGGCCTCGGCCCTGCACCGCGGCTCGATCTGGGCGATCTTTGCCGCCAGCGCCTCCTCGTAGCCCTCATCGCCGGGGCTCAGGTCCTGCTTCTTCAGCTCTTTCTGCGCCAGGTGCTCGGGGTCGCCGCCGAGCTTGATGTCGACGCCGCGGCCCGCCATGTTGGTGGCGATCATCACCGCGCCCTTGCGTCCCGCTTCGGCGATCCGCTCGCCCTCTCGCTGCGCATGCTCGGGCTTCGCGTTGAGCACCGCGTGCTCGACCCCGCGTCGCCTCAGCTCTCCCGAGATCATCTCCGAGACCTCGACCGAGACGGTTCCGACCAGGATCGGCTGGCCTTTCTCGTGGCGGGCGATGATCTCCTCCAGCACCGCCTTCCACTTGCCGTCCTTGGTCTTGAAGATCTGGTCGTTGTGGTCGGCTCGGACCATCGGCCGGTTGGTCGGGATCTCGACCACCGGCACCTCGTAGATCTTCATGAACTCGGTCGCCTCGGTCAGCGCCGTGCCGGTCATCCCCCCGAGCTTGTCGTAGAGGCGGAAGTAGTTCTGCAGGGTGATCGTCGCAAGGGTCTGGTTCTCTTCGCCGATCGCCACCCCCTCCTTCGCCTCGACCGCCTGGTGCAGCCCCTCCGACCAGCGCCGGCCCTCGAGGATGCGTCCGGTGAACTCGTCGATGATCATCACCTCGCCGTCGACCACCGCGTAGTCCTTGTCCTTCTTGTAGAGCGACTCGGCCTTGAGCGCCTGGCTCAGGTGGTTGACCAGCGTCCCGTGCTCGCTCAGGTAGAGGTTGTCGACGCCGAGGAACTCCTCTGCCCGCTTGACCCCGCGCTCGGTTGGCGAGACGGTCTTGTGCTTCTCGTCGAATTCGTAGTCGTGCTCGGCCTCGGAGGTGTCCTTCGATTCGCCCAGCGACTTGAGCCTCTCTTTCGCGGGGACCCCGTCCATCTGGCGGGCGAGGCGGGCGAACTGGTAATAGATCTGGGCCGCCTGTTCGGGCGCCCCGGAGATGATCAGCGGCGTGCGCGCCTCGTCGATCAGGATGTTGTCGACCTCGTCGACGATCGCGAACTTGTGGTCGCGCTGGACGCAGTGCTCCAGCGCTCCGGCCATGTTGTCGCGCAGGTAGTCGAAGCCGAACTCGGAGTTGGTCCCGTAGACGACGTCGCAGGCGTATTTGACCTGCCGCGCCTCGTGGTCGTCGGAGTCCTGAATCGCCGCGACGCTTACCCCGAGCGCGTCGTAGATCGGCTTCATCCACTCGGCGTCGCGCCGCGCCAGGTAGTCGTTGACCGTGACCAGGTGGACGCTGTCGCCGGCGAGCGTGTTGAGGAAGACCGCCAACGTCGCGGTCAGCGTCTTGCCCTCACCGGTCTTCATCTCGGCGATCGCCCCGTCGTGCAGCGCCATGCCGCCGATCAGCTGCACGTCGAAGTGGCGCTGGCCGAGGCTGCGCCGCGCCGCCTCGCGGGTCAGGGCGAACGCCTCAGGTAGGAGCTCGTCGAGCGACTCGCCGCCGCGGGCGCGCTCGCGCAGCGCGTCCGCCTCGCTGCGCAGCTCCTCGTCGCTGAGCAGCTCCATCTCAGGCTCGATCGCGTTGATCTTCTCAGCGCGCTTCTCGTACGCCCTGAACTTGCGCCCCTCGCCCACGCGGAGCGCACGCGTGACCATGTCACGTGCATTGGCCATTCGCTCAAGGGTAGCGGGGGTCGCGTGAGAGTCGGGTGTCCCTCCCACGGAGGCTCCAGGACAGGCAAATGAACCCGGGCGGGCGATCAGCTGCGCAACGGCCTCCGGGGGAGGGACACCCGACTCTCCTACGTCTCGGCTGTGCGGCCGCGCAGCTGGTTGACCAGCTTGCGGGTGCGGCTCCGCTTGCGGCGCTTCTCGCGGTGCTTCTTGACCTGACGCCTGATGTCCTCGGCGAGCTCGTGGACCGTGTGGGGCATCTCCGGCGACGCCTCTTTGGCGTGAAGGGTGACGCCCTTGAGCCGCAGCGTCGCCTCCGCGGCCTGGTTGTCGGCGATCGCCGGGTTGCGCTCTTCCCAGACCATCACGTCGAGCGTCGCCAGCTCGGAGACCTGCTTTCCGACGCGGCGAAACCTCTGCAGCACGTGCTCCCGCAGCTCGTCGTCGACCTCGACGTTGCGCCCCCGCACCTCGATCCGCATGTTCGGCCTCCTCTGTTCTGGTCTAGCTCGATGCTACGCCTCTACCCACCTCAGGGCAAGAAGTCGGGTGCCCCTCCCACGGAGGCTCCAGGACAGGCAATCGAACCCAGGCAAGCGACCTGCTGCGCAACGGCCTCCGGGGGAGGGGCACCCGACTCTCTTTCACAGGCGTCGTGTGAATGTGATCGCGACGATCCGGATGGCACCGGCTGAGCGGAGGGCTCTGGCGCAGGACGAGAGCGTGGCGCCGGTGGTGAGGACGTCGTCGATCAGGAGGACGCTGCGGGGGACCTGGCCACGAGCTTGGATCAGCGGCGGGTGGCCGATGCGCTGGGCGCGGCGGCGGCCCACCTGACGGCCCATGCCAGAGCGGCGCAGGCATCGCGCGATGGGGAGACCGGCCTTCGCCGACAGCGCCGCGGCGATCTCGGCGGCTGGGTCGAAGCCGCGCAGGGTCGAGCGCAGCGGGGCCGTCGGGACCGGGACCACGGTGCCGCTGAGGAGCGTCGCCGGAACGAGCCACTCGATGCGGTCGGCGATCAGCTCCGCCACCGGGAGCAGGCGGCGGAGCTTGAGCGCCGTGACCAGGTCGCGGGCCGTGCCATCGTGCGGCGCCGAGGACCAGGCGCGGTCGATGCCGGCCGGCCCGGCGCCCTCCAGGGGCTCGGCTCCCGCCAGGCGTCTGGCGCAGCGGGTGCAGAGGATGGCCTCGCGGCGGCAGCCGCGCCCGCAGGCGGCGCACAGAGGCGGGACGAGAGCGTCGGCGACGGCGCTGAGCAAGGCCATGGCCCGATCGTCCGGGTCCTGGGCGCACGCGTGGCGCGCCGGATGTGAAATCTCTGTGCCGCCTAGTGCACGTATGCGGAAATTCTGGTCGGAATCGGCGTGTGGCTGGGCGTGCCTGACGCCGCACGTGGGATGAGTCGATGCCGAAGCATCGGCGATTCCCACGGGTGGCGTCAGGTGCGTCCAGACGCCGCCGAAACGATCTGAATTTCCGCATACGTGCACTAACGCGCGTGAGCCGCAATCCCGCCAACCAGGATCGACTTCGGCGGCAACTCGGCGCCTTCGAGCAGGATCGAGTCTCCGACGATCGAGCCATCGCCGATCCGACACCCCTCGCCGACGACGACGGGGCCCTCGATCTTCACGTTGTCCCCGATCGCGACCCCCTCGCCGATCAGGACGGGACCGGCGATCTCGGCGCCGCCGAGCGGGCTCGCGCTGCGCACCCCCGCGTGCACCTCAGGCACATCCGACTCGACCGCGACCATGCCGCGCAGGGCGTCGATGTTGCCGTGGCGCAGCTCGGCGAGATTGCCGATGTCGTTCCAGTAGGCGTCGATCTCGTGCGAGTAGAAGGGCACGTCGGCCTCGAGCAGTGCCGGAAAGACGTCCTTCGCCCAGTCGGCGAACTCGGGTGGGTCGTCGGGATCGGCGTCATTGCTCGTCCCCGGCTCGGGGAAGTAGTCGAAGACGTCGGCGCGGAACATGTAGATGCAGGTGTTGGCCAGGTCGGAGAGCGCCTCGGCCGGGTCGGGCTTCTCCTGGAAGCCCTGGATGCGGCCATCGCCGTCGGCGATCACGACGCCGAACTGGTCGGTCTCGGCGACCCGCTTCGTGGCCATCGTGACCAGGCCGTCGTGTGACTCGTGGAAGGCGCGCATCTCGGCGAGGTCGATGTCAGTGAGCGCGTCGCCGGCGAGGACAAGGAAGGAGTCGCCGAGGTAGTCGGCCGCCTTGCGCACCCCGCCCGCCGTCCCCAGCAGCTCCTCCTCATAGCTATAGGAGAGATCGAGCCCGAAAGCCGAGCCGTCGCCGAAACGGCCTTCGATCGTCTCCGGAAACCAGTGCAGGTTGGCGATCGCCTCGTCGAAGCCGTGCCGAACCAGGAGCCGCGCGCCATGCTCCATCACCGGCCGGTTCAGCACCGGCACCATCGGCTTCGGCATGCCGTAGGTGATCGGGCGCAGCCGGGTGCCGAGCCCGGCGGCGAGGATCATCGCCCTCATCGGCTCAGTAGCGGTAGTGGTCCGACTTGAAGGGCCCCTCGACCGGGACGCCGAGGTAGGCGGCCTGCTCCTCGGTGAGCTCGGTCAGCTTGACGCCGAGCGCCGCCAGGTGCAGGCGTGCGACCTTCTCGTCGAGATGCTTGGGCAGGACGGTGACCTCCTTGGGCATGAACCCGTCGGGCTGGCCGTAGAGCTCGATCTGCGCGATCACCTGGTTGGTGAACGAGTTCGACATCACGAAGCTCGGGTGTCCGGTCGCGTTGCCGAGGTTGAGCAGGCGGCCCTCGGAGAGGAGGATGATCGAGTGGCCGTCGGGAAAGCGCCACTCGTCGACCTGCGGCTTGATCTCGACCCGCTCGGCGGGAGACGCTTCGAGCCCGGCGACGTCGATCTCGTTGTCGAAGTGACCGATGTTGCCGACGATCGCGTTGTGCTTCATCCGCGCCATGTGCTCGACGGTGACGATGTCCTTGTTGCCGGTGGCGGTGATGAAGATGTCGGCCGCCTCGACGACATCCTCGAGCGTCCGCACCTCATAGCCTTCCATCGCCGCCTGCAGGGCGCAGATCGGGTCGATCTCGGTGACGATCACGCGGGCGCCCTGGCCGCGCAGCGACTCGGCGCAGCCCTTGCCGACGTCGCCGTGGCCGCAGACGACGGCGACCTTGCCGCCGATCATCACGTCGGTGGCGCGGTTGATCCCGTCGATCAGCGAGTGACGGCAGCCGTAGAGGTTGTCGAACTTCGACTTGGTGACCGAGTCGTTGACGTTGATCGCTGGGAAGAGCAGGTCGCCGGTCTCGGCCAGCTGGTAGAGCCGGTGCACGCCGGTGGTCGTCTCCTCGGTGACACCCTTGATCCCCTCGGCGATCCGGGTCCAGCGCTGCGGGTCGGATTCGAGCGAGCGCTGCAGGGTCTCGAGCACCACGCGGAGCTCCTCCGAGTCGGCCGAAGCCGGGTCGGGCACCGCCCCCGCCTTCTCGAACTCGACGCCCTTGTGGACGAGCAAGGTGGCGTCGCCGCCGTCGTCGAGGATCATGTTCGGGCCCTCGTCGTCGGGCCAGAGCAGCGCCTGCTCGGTGCACCACCAGTACTCCTCCAGGGTCTCGCCTTTCCAGGCGAAGACGGGGATGCCGGCGGCGGCGATCGCGGCCGCGGCATGGTCCTGCGTGGAGAAGATGTTGCAGCTGGCCCAGCGCACCTCGGCGCCGAGGGCGAGGAGGGTCTCGATCAAGACGGCGGTCTGCACCGTCATGTGGAGCGAGCCGGTGATCCGCGCCCCGCTCAGCGGACGGGAGGCCGCGAACTCCTCGCGGGTCTGCATCAGGCCGGGCATCTCCACCTCGGCGAGGGCGATCTCCTTGCGCCCGAAGTCGGCGAGGTCGATGTCGGCGACCTTGAAGTTTGAGGTGGCGGTTGCCATCGGTTCCTTTCGTCTAATTGAGTCCCGCGAAGGATAGGGAGAAATCGACAGCGGGTCAGGGCGGCCGTTCAGCGACTGCCGAGCTCGGACTTGAGCCGGTCGATCGCCTCGATCGGCAGGGGGTCGACACCCCGGGCCGAGGCGAGCTCCAGGGAGACGAGGTCGCCGAGCATCACCGTCCAGAGCAGTCGCTGGCCGCGGCTCTCGCCGGCGGTCTCGACGCGGACGACGACGGACCCCGCCCGCTCGATCTCCGCCGCGGTCAGCTCGAAGCGCAGCTGCTCGCGCGGGTGCTGATCGCGGTCCTCGAGCAGCACCGCCGCAAGGGAGCGGGCGCTGTCGGCCGCCCAGGCGCAGATCTCGTTGTGGTCCGCCTCGGGCAGCTCCGCGCAGAAGGCGGGCGCCTTCGCGTTCTCGTTGACCTGGGTCTTCCAACGAGCCGCCGCCGGGGCGGTCAGATCGGCGCCGTAGACCGCTGGGGTCCGATCGCCGAGCGCGGCCGCGATCTCGGCGGCACGATGGCGGAGCTCGTCGCGCTCGGCCTCGAGGAAGGCGGCGGCCGCCTCGACCTCGTCGGCGAGGCGCGGCGCGACGCCGCTCGCGGCGGCCACCTCGAGCGCGCAGACCAGCATGTAGGCGACGGCGGTGCGTGGGGCGGGCAGCAGGCCCGGTAAGCCGATCACCGGATCGCCCGCCGCCCGCGCCGACTCGACCAGGGCGCCGCCGGTGCCGGCGACGACGCGGCGGGCGCCGAGGCTCTCGGCAGCCGCGAAGCAGGAATTGGTCTCCTCGGTCTCACCCGTGTAGCTGGAGCAGAACACAGTCCAGTCCGCGGTCAGCCAGCTCGGCAGCCCGTAGCTGCGCCTCGTCAGCAGCGGCCGCGCAAGGCGGTCGCCGAGCACCGCCGCGGCGAGGTCGCCCCCCACCGCCGAGCCGCCCATCCCGCAGACGAGCAGGCCGGCCGAGTCGGCGGGCCGAAGCCGCGCCGATTCGACCCGCCAGAGCGCGTCGCGCAGGTGGTCCGGGATCGCGAGGACGTCTTCGAGCATGAGCTAGGCGGGGACTCTTTCACCCTGCGCCACCACGGCGCCTTCGACTACGGCGCCTGGTGCTATTTCCGCTCCCGGCGCGAGGACCGAGCCGGTGACCCGGGCGCCCTGGCCCACCGCGCTGCCCGCCAGCAGGACCGACTCGCGCACGCCTGCGCCCGCGCCGACGCGGCAATCCGGTCCGACCACCGCCCGCGGGCCGACTGTGGCGTCGTCGTCGACCTCGGCGTCGGGGTCGACCAGCAGGCCGGGACCGGTGGGCCGAACGCCCGTCCTCACCCTCGCTTCGAGGATGTCCCAGCTCGCCTGCAGGTAACGCTCCGGCGTTCCGATGTCGACCCAGTAGCCGTCGAGGACAAGGCCGTGCAGGCCGGCGCCGACCAGGCGCGGGAAGACCTCGCGCTCGATCGAGACGTTCTCCCCCGGCGCGATCAGGTCGAGCACCGAGCGCTCGAGCACGTACATGCCCGCGTTGACCTCGCCCGGCTTGCTCTCGCCCGTCTTCTCGAGGAACTCGAGCACCCGGCCCTCCTCGCCGCTCGTCACCAGGCCGAACGCGGAGGAGTCTTCGACCGGGTGCAGCCCGAGCGTCGCCGCCGCCGCGCGCTGCTCGTGCGCATCCAGCAGGGCGCTGAGGTCGAGGTCGGTGAGCACGTCGCCGTTGAGCGCCAGGAAACGGTCGTCCAGCTCGTCGCCGAGAGCGTCGGCGGCGAAGCGGATCGCCCCCGCCGTGCCCAGCGGCCCGGGCTCGACGACGTAGCGGATCCTCGTCCCGGCGCGCTCCTCCTCTCCGGCGAGCGCCGCCTGCAGCACGTCCGGCAGGAACCCGCAGGCCAGCACGACCTCCGTCACCCCGTGGCTTGCCAGCCACTCGATCATGTAGGCGAGGAATGGCCGGTCGACAAGGGTCAGCGCCGGCTTGGGCGTGGTGTTGGTCAGAGGACGAAGGCGGGTTCCTTCACCCCCGACTAAGACAATTGCTTGCATGCCTTCGCCACAGTGTGGGTGACCAAGCAGATCAAGGACGCAGGGAGCGTGGCGTGCTCTGCACGCGAGCGACCGAGGACGCAGATATGCGCCGGTCACCCGCGCTGTGGCGGCCTATGCCCTCGTATTCGAAGCCTGACCTTGTCAGCCTCTCCGGGTCGAGGAAGTTGCGGCCGTCGATCATGAGCGGGTTCGCCATCCGGCTCGCCGCCTCGCCCCAGTCGAGCTCGGCGAACTCGGGCCACTCGGTGACCAGCACCGCCGCATCCGCTCCTTCGAGCGCGTCGAGGGCCGAGTCGTGCATCGCTACGCCGTCGAGCAGATCGCGGGCCGCGCCTGCGGCGACGGGGTCGTAGGCGCTTACCTCTGCCCCTTCTCCCTGCAGCCGCGCCGCCAGCACCAGGCTCGACGCCTCGCGCATGTCATCGGTCTGCGGCTTGAAGGCGAGGCCGAGCAGGGCCACCCGCTTGCCCACCAGCGAGCCCAGCCGGCCGAGCAGCTTCTGCACGACCCGCCGCTTCTGCAGCTCGTTCACCTCGATCACCGCGTTCAGCAGCTGGAAGTGATAGCCGGTATTGCCCGCAAGCATCTTCAGCGCGCTGACGTCCTTCGGGAAGCAGCTCCCGCCGTAGCCGATCCCGGCGCGCAGGAACGAGGGGCCGATGCGCCGGTCGAGGCCCATCCCCCGCGCCACCTCGCCGACGTCGGCGCCGACCTCCTCGCAGACGTTGGCGATCTCGTTGACGAAGGAGATCTTGGTCGCGAGGAAGGCGTTGGAGGCGAGCTTGATCATCTCGGCGCTGGCGACGTCGGTGCGGACCAGCTCGCCCCCCAGCGGCTCGTAGAGGGCGGCGACCGCGTCGCCGGCGCTCTCGTCGCCGGGGTCGGCGCCGATCACGACCCGGTCGGGGTGCATGAAGTCCTCGACCGCGGTGCCCTCCTTGAGGAACTCCGGGCAGGAGACGTAGGCGAGGCCGGGGCGATCGCGGCGGATCGCCTCGCCGGTCCCGGCGGGGACCGTGCTCTTCATGACCAGCACCTGGTCCCCCCCCGCCGGCAGCTCCTCGACCACGGCGCGGACGCGGGAGAGGTCGGCGTCGCCCGAGCGGGTCGGCGGCGTGTCGACGCAGACGAAGAGCAGCCGCGCGCCATCTAGCAGCTCGTCCATCTCGGTGGTGAAGGTGAGTCGCTCGGCGTTGCGGGCGAGCAGCTCGTCGAGTCCCGGCTCGTGGATCGTCGTCTCGCCGCGCGAGAGCGCCGCGACCTTCTCGGGCAGGATGTCGCGGGCGACCACCGGGTGCCCCAGCTCGGCGAAGCACCCAGCCGTGACCAGGCCGACCCAGCCGACCCCGATCACGCCGATCGGCTCTCTGCTCTCCGTCATCGCTTCGCGCTCCCTCGCTTTCTTGGCTTCCTGTTGGGGATTATCACCTTGGCCGACCGCGCGATCCCCACCATCTGATCGTTGGTCAGCACCTGCAGCAGACTGTTCGAGATCCAGTAGACGTTCTCCCCCCGCGTCCAGGAGATCATCTTGACGCGATCGCCGTCGACGTAGATGTCGTAATCGCGCCCGTGGATCGTCTTGGTCAGGCTCGGGTTGGCGAGGATCGGCGGATCGGTCCAGCCGCGGATCCCCTGTACCCCGAAGTAGTGGATGCCGTCGGGCAGCTCCATCTCCAGCGTCATCCGGTAGGCCGCGTGACGCTTGCCGTCGGTGTCCTTGAAGTGGTACACGCGCGGGTCCTGCACGTGGTAGTAGGGGTTGCTTTCGACGTAGAAGGCCCCCGAGGGAAGCCGCGCCGGGTAGAAGACGGGAAAGCCCCGGCTGACCTTGCGGGCCACCGCCTTGCCCTCCGCCTCGCCCGTTTCGCCGGCGGGGACGAGCCCGTCGCTGCCCGGTGGCTTCGGCGCCGCCAGGTGCGGCTTCGGCCGCTGCTTGCGCTTCCCCCGCTTCGACTTCTTCTTCGCATTCTTCGATTCGGCGTCGCCCTCGTCGAGAGAGCCGCGCGGCCCGCCGCTGGCTTCGATACCGAGGAACTTGTCGACGGCTTCCTGAATCGCTTCGGGCGAGGCATAGACGAAGCTCGGCCCCAGTTCGGCCGGGAAGTGGACCTCTTTGATTTCCGCGTTGCGCGAGGCGATGAACAGCTTCAGCACTTCGAGCATCGTCTGCGTGTCGCTGATGTCCGAGGTCGTGTACTTGGTGAAGATGTCGATCAGTTCGTTGCGACCGAGGACCAGCTGGTCGATCGGCACCCGCTGCCGCGCGTCGCTGAGGAAGTCCTGCTGGCGCGCGGCCCGCACCAGGTCGGTGTCCGTGTGCCGGTAGCGCACGTACTGCAGCGCCTTTTTGCCGCAGAGCAGCTGGTAGCCGGGCTGGACGTTGATTTCGGCATATTCTTCGGAGGGGGCGACGCCGACGTTCGAGTGGTAGTAGCGGCGATCGACGTCGACGTAGACGCAGTCGATCGCGTCGACCGCGCGGACGAAGCCGAGGTAGTCGACGTTGACGACGTGGTTGATCGGCAGGCCGGTCAGTTCCTTCACCACCCGCAGGGTCAGTTTCGGCCCGCCGTAGGTGTAGGCGGCGTTGAACTTTTCCGTCCCGTAGCCGGGGATTTCGACCTTGAGGTCGCGCGGGATCGACATCAGCGCGATCGCGTTGGTGTCGGGGTCGAGCCGCAGCAGCAGCGTGGTGTCGGAGCGCCCGGGGTCTTCCGGTTCGCTCGCCCGCTTGTCGGAGCCGATGATCAGGATGTTCTCCGGTTCGCCGCCGTGCGTCTGGGCGAGGAAGCGCTCGACCTTGCTCTGCAGCTTGTTGTTGTGCGAGAGCGCGTTGGCGATGCTGCCGATGTAGAGGAGGATGCTGGCCGAGGTGGCCGCCGCGGTGACGGCGACGATCAGCACCGAACCGAGCGTGAAGCGCCACCAGTAGCGCTTTCGCTTCGGCGGCGGCTCGTGGTCGCCCGACGGCGGCGGCTTAGAGGTCATTCGGAACCTCCGCGTGTGCGGCTGACGAGTGGCGGACCAAGCGGAGCAAGGACGCAGGGCGCAGCCCTTGGTGGTGCCAAGGGCAAGCCCGAGGACGCCGCACCGCGCAGTGTCCGCCGCCGTCAGACGTGCGCGGGGAGGTTGCGAATGACCTCATGAAGGGCTGCTCGACCGTCACGCCCACCTCAACCTTCGAGCCGGTCCGGTATCGCCCGCAGGAACTCTTCGAGCGTCTGCCGGTAGACCTGCAGCGAGGCGACCGAAACCCACTCGGCGGGGCCGTGATGGCCTTCTCCGACCGGGCCGAACTCGACCGCGGGCACCCCGACCCGCAGGAAGGAAACCGCGTCGGAGGCGCCGTCCCGGCCGACGCTCATCGGCTCGCCGTCGTGGTGCGCCGAAACCGCTTCGCTCAAGCCAAGCACGAAGGGCGAGTCGCGGTCGACGACGGCCGGCGGCCGTGTGAACAGCGGCGTCACCTCGGCATCGGGCAGGCCGCGGACCTGCTCCAGCACCGTCTCCGGGTCCTGATCGGGCAGATAGCGGATGTCGACGTCGATCGCGCATCGGTCGGGCACCTTGTTGAGCGCGTCGCCGCCCAGGATCCGGCCGAGGTTGATCGAGGGGCGGTCGAACAGCTCCGAGCTGTGCCTCGCGAACGGTAGCGACTCGATGCTGCGGAAAACGTCGTGCGCCTTGAGCACTGCGTTGTCGCCCAGCCACGGCGTCGCGCCATGGGCGGCGACGCCGCCGACCTCCAGCCGCAACGCCAGCACGCCCTTTGCCTCGACCCCGATCTGCAGGTCGGTCGGCTCGCCGGTGATCGCGAAGTCGCCGACGAAGCCGCCGTCCACCAACCGGTCGCTCCCTCGATCCGCCTCCTCCTCAGACTCCTCGTCGCCGACGATCCCCAGCCGCACCCGCACCCGCTCCTGCTCGCGCATCGCCGCGAGGGTGACAAGCATCGCCGCCAACGCCCCCTTCATGTCATAGGCCCCGCGCCCATAGAGCCGGTCGCCATCGACCCGCGGCTCGAACTGCCCAGCCAGCCCCGGCACCACGTCCAGATGCCCATGCAGGACCACGGTCGGCGCATCCTCCGGCCCCACCTGCGCCTTCAGCACCGGCAGCCCGCGCACCTCTTCCGTGGCAACCCCAATCCCCCGCGCTTCCAGCCATCCCTCGACGAAGCCCGCGGCTTCCAGCACCCCATCCGGCTCGGACGTGTCGTAGCCGATCAACCGCCTGGCAAGCCCAACCAGCTCCTCGCTCATACCGGCGTACTACCGCCTGCGCGCGCGGGCCCGCCGGGTGACCCTCCCACGGAGGCTCCAGGACGGGCAAATCGAGCCCAGACAGGCGACCAGCTGCGCAACGGCCTCCGGGGGAGGGTCACCCGGCGGGCCTTCACCCCTGGGCGATAGCTAGAAACGCTTCAGCCCTGTCCTGATCTTTGCGCGCCCGTGCCTGCTCGCCGCCGCCCTCCTCGGCATCGGCAAGCCGCTGCTCGGCGTCGGCCAGCTGCTCCTTGAGCGTCGCCGAGTCGAGATCCTCCGGCGCGATCGCCTCCTCGACCAGGAGGCGGGCGTGGTTGGCGAAGACCTGCAGCCAGCCATGCGCCTGGGCGTAACGGCGCGGCTCCCCCTCGCCCTCGTACAGGCGCAGCTCGGCCGGACGCAGCGCCGCCAGCAGCGGCGCGTGGTTGGCGAGGATGCCGATCTCGCCGCCCGCGGTGCGGGTCGAGACCTGGCTCACCTCGCCGCTGAAGACCTCACCCTCGGGAGTGAGGATCTCGACCCCGAACTTGGTCTCGCCCGCCAAAGCCCGCCCCTACGCAGCCGCCGCCGAGGAGGCGTTCTCGGTCACCTGGTCGATCGAGCCCTGCATGTAGAAGGCGCCCTCGGGCAGCTCGTCGTGCTCGCCGTCGAGAATCTCGCGGAAGCCGCGCACCGTCTCGGCGACCGGCACGAACTCGCCGCTGCGGCCGGTGAACTGCTCGGCGACGAAGAACGGCTGGCTGAGGAAGCGCTCGATCTTTCGCGCCCGGGAAACCGTCTGCTTGTCCTCGTCGGAGAGCTCGTCGATGCCGAGGATGGCGATGATGTCCTGCAGCTCCTTGTAGCGCTGCAGCACCTCCTGCACCTCGGTCGCGGTGCGGTAGTGGTCCTCGCCGACCACGTCGGGCTTGAGGATCGTCGAGGTCGAGTCGAGCGGGTCGACCGCGGGGTAGATCCCTTTCTCCGAGATCGCCCGCGAGAGCACCGTGGTCGCGTTGAGGTGGGCGAAGACCGAGGCCGGCGCCGGGTCGGTGAGGTCGTCGGCGGGGACGTAGACCGCCTGCACCGAGGTGACCGAGCCGCGCTCGGTCGAGGTGATCCGCTCCTGCAGACCGCCCATCTCGGTCTCCAGCGTCGGCTGGTAGCCGACCGCGGATGGCATCCGGCCGAGCAGCGCCGAGACCTCCGAGCCCGCCTGGACGAAGCGGAAGATGTTGTCGATGAAGAGCAGCACGTCCTGGCCGCCCTGCTCGCGGTAGTACTCGGCCATCGTCAAGCCGGAGAGGGCGACCCGCAGGCGGGCGCCCGGCGGCTCGTTCATCTGGCCGAAGACGAGCATCGTCTTGTCGATCACGCCCGACTCTTTCATCTCGAGCCAGAGGTCGTTGCCCTCGCGCGAGCGCTCGCCGACGCCGCAGAAGGCAGAGAGGCCTTCGTGCTCCTCGGCGATCGAGCGGATCAGCTCCTGGATCAGGACGGTCTTGCCGACGCCGGCGCCGCCGAACAGCCCGACCTTGCCGCCCTTGGCGTAGGGCGCGAGCAGGTCGATCACCTTGATCCCGGTCTCGAGGATCTCCTGGGTGGGCGCCAGGTCCGACGCCTCCGGCGCGGGCCGGTGGATCGGCCAGCGCTCCCCCGCCTCGATCGGCTCGCCCTGGTCGATCGGCTCGCCGAGGAGGTTGAAGATGCGGCCCAGGGTCGCGTCGCCGACCGGGACGGTGATCGGGCCGCCGGTGTCGACCACCTTGTCGCCGCGTTGCAGGCCGTCGGTCGCGTCCATCGCCACCGCGCGCACGCGGTCGTCGCCGAGGTGCTGCTGCACCTCGCAGACCAGCTCGGTCGCTTCGCGGTCCTCGTCGCCGGACATCTCGATCTTCAGCGCCGAGTAGATCTCCGGCAGCCGCTCGGAGAAGACGGCGTCGACGACGACGCCGGTCACCTGCTCGACCCGTCCCACATTCGTTCCGTTGCTGTCAGCCATTGGTTCCTTTTCTCGTCTCTCTATCGAAGTCTCGTCTAGCCGAGCGCCTCGGCGCCGGCCACCACCTCGAGGATCTCCTGGGTGATCTCCGCCTGCCTGACCCGGTTCATCTCCAGGGTGAGGTCGTCCATCATCGTCTCGGCGTTCTCCGCCGCGTTGCGCATCGCGGTCATCCGCGCCCCCAGCTCGGAGGCCGCCGACTCGAGCAGGGCCCGGTAGACCGAGACGTTCACGTACTCCGGGATCAGCCGCGCCAGCAGCACCTCGGCGTCGGGCTCGTACTCCCACAGCGCCTGACGGTGCGCCTTCTCGATCTCGCTCTCCTCGATGTCTTCTTCCTCCTCGTCGGCGCCGGCGCCGATCACGTCGGCCCGCTGCAGGGGCAGCAGCGTCTGCCGCCAGACGTGCTGGGTGAGCGGCGAGACGTAGCGGTTGTAGACCAGCTCGACCTTGTCGAGCTCCTCGTCGACGTAGCGCGCGGTCAGCTCCTCGCCGATCTCGCGCGCGTCGGCGAAGCCGGGCCGGTCGGTGAAGCCGACGTAGGAGGTGCGCACCTCCTGCTTGCGGAAGGCAAGCGCGGATACGCCCTTGCGGCCGACCGCGGAGAAGGCGGCCTCGGCCCCCTGCTCGGCGAGCTCGTCGCGCAGGCGCAGCCCGTCGCGGATCACGTTGGTGTTGAAGGCGCCGGCGAGGCCACGGTCGCCGGTGATCAGGACGACGCCGACCCGCTTCACCCGCTCGCGCTCGACCAGCACCGGCACCCGCGGCAGGCCGCCCGCGTGCTCGGCGGCCTGGCGGGTCAGCTTGCGCATTCCCTGCGCGTAGGGCCGCAGCTGCTCGATCCGCTGCTCGGCCCGCCGCAGCCGCGCCGCCGCGACCATCTCCATCGCCCGCGTGATCTTGTTGATGTTCTTGATCGACGCGATGCGGTTCTTGACGTCCTTCTGCGATGCCATCGGGGATCAGGCCGCGGCCGTCTCCTTCTCCGCCTCTTCGGCTTCCGCCGTACGGCTCGGCTTGGCCCGCTCCCCGTCGGACTTGATCCGATCCGACTCGCCCGCCTCGACCGGGTCGCCGTGCTCGTCGAAGTCGGCGCCGAAGTCGTCGACGAAGTCGCGGATCGCCGCGCCCAGCTCCTCCTCGTCGGCCTCCTCCAGCTTGCCGCTCTCGGCGATCCGGTCGAGCAGCCCCTGCTTTTCGGCGCGCAGGTGAAGCCGCAGGTCGGCGAGGAACTCGCCCACCCGCTCGGTCTTGATCCGGTCGAGGAAGCCGCCGGTGCCGGAGTAGATCGCGGCCACCTGGTCGGCCACCTCCAGCGGCTCGCGCTCTTTCTGCTTCAGCATCTCGACCAGCCGCTCGCCGCGGCCCAGGGTCTTCTGCGTCTCCGGGTCGAGCTCGGAGCCGAACTGGGCGAAGGCCTCGAGGTCGCGGTACTGGGAGAGGTCGAGGCGCAGCTTGCCGGCGACCTTCTTCATCGCCTTGGTCTGCGCGTTGCCCCCCACCCGCGAGACCGAGATGCCGACGTTGATCGCCGGCCGCACCCCCGAGTAGAAGAGGTCGGACTCGAGGAAGATCTGACCGTCGGTGATCGAGATCACGTTGGTCGGGATGTAGGCGGAGACGTCGGAGGCCTGCGTCTCGATGATCGGCAGCGCCGTCAGCGAGCCGCCGCCGAGCTCGTCGCTCAGCTTCACCGCCCGCTCCAAGAGCCGCGAGTGCAGGTAGAAGACGTCGCCCGGGTAGGCCTCGCGACCGGGCGGGCGCCGCAGCAGCAGCGACATCTGGCGGTAGGCGTAGGCGTGCTTGGTGAGGTCGTCGTAGACGCAGAGCGCCGCCTTGCCGTCGTAGAGGAAGTGCTCGCCCATCGCGCAGCCGGCGTAGGGGGCGATGAACTTGATCGGCGCCGCCTCGTCGGCGGGGGCGGCGACGATGATCGTGTTCTCCATCGCGCCGTTCTCCTCCAGCACCTCCTTCAGCTG
>Ga0075423_10000786_pt1 | contig 26718 bp, 15 predicted proteins | sample SoiMethybrSBSTD2_FD_80114 | JGI IMG/M metagenome (GOLD analysis project Ga0075423, IMG submission 80114) | Bulk soil microbial communities from a Populus tree surrounding site in Tennessee, USA - Soil MetaG P. TD hybrid SBSTD2 | ecosystem: Environmental > Terrestrial > Soil > Tree plantation... | reverse complement strand
GGGCGCGCTCGAGGTCCCTCTCGCCGCCCTGCGTCGCGACGCGTTGGAGGTCGCGAGACGGCTTTCGACCTCGCTCTCCGTCGCCGCCCGCTCCGCCTGACCGGAAAGGGAGGGCGGCCGGGTCGGCGGCGCGGCGGTCCTTCGATCCCGAGGCCGCCCGTGATCGCAGGAGAAGAAGAAGAGCCGCGACGAGAAACGATCCCGCCAGCAGGAGGCCGAGGCGAAAAGAGGCCGGCCGATAGAGGACCGCGATGCGATGCCGCCCCGGAGGTACGCGCACCCGTAAGGGATCTCCGGGCACGGCGGTCAGTTCGACGGGTCCTCCCCCGAGCCGGGCCTGCCAGCCGGGGAAGTAGGGATTGGCCACGATGAGCTCGTTCTCCGTGGAGGTCTCGACGTCGATCGCCCATCGCGTCGGGCTGCGCTCGACGACGGCCACGCGACCCGGGCGGACCAGCCGCGCGCGGGCCAGAGCGCGGCGGTTCAAGAGGAGCCTCCCGTCCGCTCCGGAATAGACCTCGACGAGGTCGAGACCCTTTCGGGCGTTCAACTCCTTCGCGCCGAAGGCGAACTGGGGGTGGAGCAGGAGGTACTTCACGTTCCAGAAGTCCAGACCCTTTCCGCCGGACCGGATGTCCCAGGGTTCGAGCACCCCGCGCTGAGTCGGCACGTTCACGAAGTGACCGATCTCCTCCCGCCGGATCCGCCAACCGCGCGGAGCGAGCGCGTCGTAACCGCGAACGTCGTCGAAGCCGTACTCCGTCGCGGTGTTCGGCGGAAGGAACGTATGGAGCGGGAGGATCCGGAACGTGTCGCGGTCGGACTTGAGCCGCTCGAGGATCGGAGTCGTGCGTGCGAGGTCCCGGGGATCGGTCGAGCCGTGGACGCCGCGCGCGGCCGCGAGCAGCTCGGCGGCGACGGCGAACGGAAGAGCGAAGTCCGCCAGGCGAAGGATTCCCGGCGCGGCGCGCCGCGACAGGGCCGTCCGGATCCAGTCCCAGCCCCGAGCGGCGAGGTATCCGGCCGGCAGCGGCAGGAGGATGAGCGCGCGAGTCCAGTAGATCGGCGTCCTCTCGGAGAGGAGCCGCGCGATCGGGTTTTCGTAGGTCACGAGGAGAAGGCCTGCGGCCGTGACGAGCCAGAACCGGGTCTCCCGCTCCCGCCAGCGCGTGGCGCCGGCCCCGGCGAGAAGTAACGCGGTGATCGAAACGGTCGCCGCGGCCTCGATCACGTTGGAGCCTTCGCGTGACGGCCGGACGAACCGGAGCAGGTCCGCGAGAGGAAGGACGAACGCTTCCCGATCGATCCCGAAGCGCGCCTCGCTCGACCGGTAATACTCGTAGAACGGCAGGAGCAGCGGGGCGGCCAGGGCCGCTCCGACCGCGGCGAAACCGATGGCCGTGGTGGCACGGCGCCACCCGGGCTTGAGAAACGCGAGGTACGCCGCCACGAGCACCGCGACCATGAGCTGCGTCTCCGGGTGACCTCCCGCCAGCACGAGATAGGTCGCCGCCGCGAGACCGGTGCCCGCCCCGACCGTCGGCCGGACCGCCAGCCGTCGAAGAAAGAAGAGAAGGAGTGGAACCGGCGCCGCCGTCGCGGAGATCAGGTGCTCCAGCCACGCGACGAAGGGTCCCGACAGCGCGAACGCGAACCCTGCCACCGCTGCCGCGGATCGGGATCGCCCCGCGTCCCGCAACCAGAGAAAGGCGCCGCCGAAGGCGAGAAGCATTCGAAGAAGGAGCGAGAGGTTCCATCCCGCGGGCACCCCGAGAAGGAGCGGCGGCCAGACGAGCGGCGTCCCGAATCCCGACTGCGCGTTGCCGAGCAGGGGGACGCCCCCGTCCTGGTGCGGATTCCAGAGCGGCAGCCGGCCGGCCGTGAGCTCATTCCTCGCGAACGTCAGCCACGGAACGAAGTGCCAGACCGGATCCGAGAGAGCCGGCGCCGCGATGCGGGGACCCGGGTAGGTCGGGGCCCACGGCCAGCTCATCGACTTGACGTCGTTGGAGAGAAGCAGGCCGCGGTGCATGCCGAGGCCGAACCAGAAGATCGCGGCGACCAGGAGGAGCGCCGCCGTCGCCGCGACTCCCTTCCGGGTGTCGAACCGTGCTCGAGTGGACGACAAGTCCACCGATGCTACCTTCTCGGCCGCTCTCGATCGTTTCCTCCGGCGGCACGAATACGGCGCGAGCCCTCCGAAAGTGGATCGAGCCCGGCCCCGAGAGCGGGCACCGGGCTCGATTGTTCGAGAGGATCCGGCTAGTCGACGTACACGACGTCCCCGGTCTTGTTGTCGACGACGGCGCCGTAGACGTAGATGGGAACCGTGGAGGTCCAGGTCACGTAGAAATCGGCTTGCGCGCGGTCGCCCGCCGCGACCGACGAGATGAGCTGGAACACCGCCTGCTGGAGCTGGGAGAGTCCCGCGATGCCCACATCGACGGATCCGAGCAGCGCCCCGTCGCTCGCGCGGTGGGCCCGGAAGGTCGCTCCGGCGGCGGTCAGGTTGGGATTGAACCAGCCGAGATTGGATCGGAATCCGACGGCGGCCTGGATGTCGGCGTCGCTCGCCTGCGAGAGGAAGAGGAGCGTTCCGCTCGTCGCCGCCCCGGAGATTCCTTTCGGCCGGATGAAGAAGCCGGTCGTACCACCGTTGATCGGACGGAGATCGTTAAAGACCCGGACGCCCGTCGGCATCCCGCTCGACGCGCCGATCTTCATTGCTCCCAGGCCGGTGGCCGAAAACTGCGACGCGACAACGTCGTTGACCACGACCTCGGCGCCGGGCGCCACGGAGACGCCTTTCGCGGCGGACGCCGAGGAGAGCCCGGCCGGCGAGCTCGCGAAATACTCGAAGGTCAGCGTCGCCGGGCTCGTCCCGGTGTTCACGGCGCGGACGTCGGCTACGAACCGGGTGTTGTTCACGCCATCGGCGTGTCCGACGACCGGAAAGTAGTACGTCTCCGCGAACGGGGCGAGTTGGAGGGCGCCGCGGAGCGCGCCTCCTCCGAACTCGGCGTTGTGGACGTTGAAGTAGAAGTTCGTGGGATTCGCGATGAACTCGTCGAGGATGTTCTGGGGAACGGCCGCCGTCCCGGTCGCCCGGTCGCCCGGATAGGAGCTCGCGAGCGTGATGACGACGGGCCCCGGGACGCCGGGAGCGCCCCGGTGGATGTGGGAGGCGGTCGGGTCGCCGATGCTCTGCACGAGCGCGGAGTAGTTCAAGGTCGTGCCGCCGCCGGAGAGCGTGAACACCGCCATCGCAAGGCCGTCGGGGTCCCCGGGCCCGGGAGCCTCCTGCGCTCCCGTAGCGACCGAGAACGCTCCGCTCGAGAGCTGCGCGCGAATCGCGCCGTCCGGGAATTCCCCCGTGTGGACGTTCACGTAGAAGCCCGCGGGGTTGCGGCGGATCTCGTCGATGAGCGCGGGGCTCGCCGTCGCGGTTCCGGAGGCGAAGTTGTTCGGGAATGCCGAAGCGAGCGTGATCACCACCGGGCCGGCGACACCGACGGCGCCGCGGTGAATGTGCGAGGCCGTCGGGGTGGCGAGGTGCTGGATCATGATGCTGTATTGCACCGACGTGCCTTCGAAGCGGAAGCCCGCCAGTCCGAAGCCGTCCGGATCGCCGGGACCCGGAGACTCACTGGCGCCGTTCAACACCCCAACCAGAGTCTGGCCGGCGGCCGCGGACGCCATCCCCAGCACGAGAACCACGAAACACATCTTGCGCATGGGTCCCCTCCCTTGAACGGTGGCATTGGACACCACCGTTCACGGCCGGAGGTCAGATTCAGAAAACCTTTAGCGAGATCGCCTCCCGCAGCCGGACAGCATCCCGCGGCGGGTGGTTTCGGATCGTTGTTGAAGTAGACGTGTCGCGTCCTGCGCGGACCCGCACGCCTGACCCTATACTGCGGCGCGACTTCCGGCCGTCCCGTCCGGCGCGCCGGAGACCAGCGGAAGAGTTCGTGGGCTTCAAGCTGAGAAAGAAAGAGAGCGCGGGCGCCGGGATCCGCCGGGTCGCGCGCGAAGAGATCGAGGACGCGCTCGAGATCCTCGAAGGGAAGAACGCCGATCCCGAAGAGAGCGTCCACGAGCTCCGCAAGCACTTCAAGAAGATCCGGGCGATCCTCCGGCTCGTCCGCGACGAGGTCGGCGACGAGATTTACCGGCGCGACAACGGCGCCGTCCGCGAGCTGGGCCGGGGCCTGGCCGCCGCTCGCGACGCTTCCGTTCGTGCGTCGGCCTTCGATCACCTCCGTTCCGACTCCGAGAAAGAACTTCCCTCCGATCGCGTATTGCCGATCCGAAAAACGCTCGCCGCGCGGCGCCGCGCCGCTCTCGGGCGGCTCACGCGCGGGTCGTCTCTCGCCGCGATCTCCCGCGAGCTCGACGCTCTGCGCGCGCGCGTCCGCGCGTGGCCGATCCGGCGGGAGGGGTTCTCCTGTTTCGAGCCGGGTCTGCGGCGGGGATACCGCGAGGGAAGGAAGGCCGGGCCGGACGCTTACGCGACCCGCGAGGACGACGCGTTCCACGAGTGGCGCAAGCGCGCGAAGGACCTGCGCTACCACGTCGAGCTTCTCGAGCCCGTCTGGCCGGAGGCGATGAAGGACCTCGAAAAGTCGCTCCACGAGTTGACCGACCGGCTGGGCGACGACCACGACTTCGCCGACCTGCGCCGCGCGCTGACGACGTCGCCGAAGATCGCGCCGGTGGACGCCGCCGCGACCGTGATCGAGCTGATCGATCGCCGGCGATCCGGGCTCCAGGCGGCCGCGCGCCCGATCGGGGCGCGGATCTACGCGGAGAAGCCGCGGGCGTTCGGGAGAAGAATCGGGTCCTATTGGGACGCCTGGCGGTCCTGCCCGGACGAGTGAAGCGCGAAAGAGGAAGTTGTACGTGAAGAGAGGAGCGAAGGAGAGCGCCGCGAAGTCGACCCTTTCGCGAGAGTCGTCCCCTCTCTTCGAGCTGCCCCCCTGGGACTCCTCGACCGGGCTCCTGCACGTCGTCGTCGACACCCCGAAGGGCGGCCGGATCAAGTTCAAATACGACCAGGACAAGAGGGTCTACGAGGCGTCTTATCTCTTTCCGGCGGGGACGCTCTTTCCGTTCGATTTCGGGTCGATTCCGTCGACGCTCGCCGACGACGGAGACCCTCTCGACGTGCTCGTCCTGATGGAAGAGCCCTCTTTCACGGGCTGCCTCGTTTCCGTCCGGCCGATCGGCGTCCTCGCGGCGAAGCAGACCCAGGAGGGCAAGACGAATCGCAACGACCGTCTGATCGGCGTCGCGGAAGTCTCGCGGACTTACCGCGAGCTCCGTACGATGAAGGACGTTCCGGCGCGGCTTCTGACCGAGATCGAGCGATTCTTCGTCTTTTACAACGAAGACCGGGACCGCAAGTTCAAGGTGCTCGGCCGATTCGGACCGGATCGCGCCGCGCGGCTCGTCTCCGCCGGCGAGCGGCGCTTCCGCCGGAAGGCCCGCGGGCCGGCCGCCGTCTAGAACGTAACTTTCGCGGCGAGCTGGTACGTGCGGGGTCCGGCGCCCGCGCTCGCGGGGGCCTGCGCGGTGCAGCCCCTCCCGCCGGCGCAGAGCCTTCGATACGTCGCGACCGGCTGGAGCTGGAGCTGCCCCGAGACCGTCGCGAGCCGGTACTGATTCGTCTGAACCCCGATGACGTTCCTGTTGTTGAAGATGTTGAACGCTTCGGCGATCAGCTCGACGTCCACCGGTCCGAAACGCAGGTGCCGGGTGACGCGCGGGTCGACCGAGAAAACGCTCGGGAGCCGTTCGCGGTTGCGGGGAGCGCCGGGCGAACGGTCGTTCCGGTCGTTTCCGTCGTTGTTCAGGTCCCCGTTGATCGAGGGGGACCAGGGCGTGCCGGTCTGGAAGGAGACGACGCCCGAGAGCGTCCAGCCGGACGCGAGGAACCGCATGAACGAGTTGTCGATGCCGGCGGCGTAGTCGAGGTCCCAGACGCCCGAGAAAACGAGACGGTGCCGGACGTCGAGGTCTCCCGGACCGCGTTCGCCCGCGAGGTCGAACGTGTCCTGCATGAACTTCGCGTCGTCGGTGCCCTGGGGGACGACCGCGGTCGCATCGGACTTGGTGTCCGTAACCTTGCCGTATGCGTAAGCGATGCGCGCCGTCCAGTTGTGCGAGAACCTCTTCACGAGCTCGAGGCTCGCGCCGTTGTACTCCGAGTCCGCGGTGCTCTGGAACTCGATGATGCGCGCGAAGTTCGAGAACGGCCGGGTCGTGTAGCGTTTGACGGGAACGGTTCCGTTCCCCTGGATCGCGACGTCCACGATCGTCGGGTCCCCGATGTTGATGTCGGCGGATCGCGGGAGGTCCTCTCCCTTGACGTACAGGTAGCCGACCGAGATCCCGATGTCGTTCGAGAGGGCGTGCTCGACGCCGAAGCTCGCCTGCTGGACTTTCGGGTTCTGGAAGTTCGGGTCGAAGACGAAGATCGTCGGTTTTGGAATCGCCGCGCCGGTCGGAATCGACGTGAAGACGTTCGGGTAGGTCGGCACCTGGCTCCCCGTGAACGTGATCGTCTGCACGTTGATCCCGTTGTTCGAGTGAGCCGTGCCGAACATGATCGCGGTCGTCCGCCCGTAGAAGATTCCATAGCCGCCGCGGATGAGAGTCTTGTTGTCCTTCATGGGGTTCCACGCGACGCCCAGGCGCACGGCCCAGTTGTTGTCGTCGATCGGAATCCGGTCGGTGCGCAGGTTCGCCGCGACGAGCTGCGGATCCGGGTTCAAGGTGTTGGGCTGCCGCACGTCCTGGTAGTCGTAGCGCGCACCCAGGTTCAACGTCAGCGTCGGGGTGAGCTGCCATTCGTCCTGGAGGAAGCCCGCGTACTCCTTCAGGTCCGGGTGGGTCGTCGGCCCCGACGTCCCGGGGCCCGCGAACGCCTGGACGTACCGCTCCCCCGAGCCGCTGGGCGTTCCGCGCTGAAAGGAACCGATGCTCGCGAACGTGTAGGAACCGCCGAAGTTGCCGGGAAAGAAGTTCAGGATGTCGTCCTGGTTGTAGTCGAAGCCGGCCTTCAGCGTGTGGTTTCCGAAAAGCAGCGTCGCGGTGTCCGCCGCCTGCCACCGCTTGATCGTCGTCTCGCGCGGCGAGAAGAAGTTGCGGCCGATGACGAGGATCTGCTGGCCGCTCTGGTTGATCGTCGCCTCGGGGTTGGTGCTGTTCGCCGTTCCCGGCTCGCTGTCCTTCATGTACTGTCCACGAAGCTCGTTGAAAAAGCTCGCCGTGATCGAGCTGCCGAGCGACCCGGCGACCGTGTCGGTCTTGACGAGCGAATCGCCCGTGTGCTCGAAGGAATTGGTCGAGCCTCCGTTCTCGAACCCGATCCCCCGGAAGTCCTGCCGGTTGTAGCGGAGCGTGAGGTGGTGCCGGGAGGAAGCCTCCCAGTCGGTCTTGAAGAGATAGACGTCCTGGTCCTGTTTACGGTTCCAGCTGCCGGCGAGGCCCTGGAGCCGCGCGATGCCCGCGAGGGTGTCGGGATCGCTCGGAGTGCTCGCCGGTGTCACGAAGATGACGCTGTTCGGTACGGCGTTGCGTTGTCCGTCGTAGTTCGCGAAGAAGAACAGGCGGTCCTTGACGAACGGGCCGCCCACGCTCGCTCCGAATTGATCGTAGTGGTACGGCACCTCCGGACGGTGGTTGACCTTGTCGATCAAGTCGATCGACTTGATGCTGTCGTCCCGGTAGAAGTAGAAGGCGCCGCCATGGAAGTCGTTCGTTCCCGACTTCGTCACGACGTTGATCACGGCTCCCCCGGCGCGCCCGAACTCCGCGGAATAGGAGCTCGAGTTCACCTGGAACTCCTTGACCGCGTCCTGGCTGAACTGGTACGGCGCGCGGCCCGTACCGGTGCGCCCCGCCGCCTGCCCGAAGAAGGTGTTGTTGTTGTCCGCCCCATCGACGACGAGGCTGTTCAATGTCCCCCGCTGGCCGGCGAAGCTGATGTCCCCGACGCGGAAGTTGTCCTTGACGACGCCCGGCGTCGTCAGAACGAAGTCGATGAAGTTGCGCCCGTTGGTCGGTAGGTTCTCGATCATCTGCTGCCCGACCACAGTGTCCACGGCGGACTTCGACGTTTCGATGAGAGGCGCCTCGCTCGAGACGGTCACCGCCGCCTGGACGCCCGCCGGCTCGAGCACGAGTCGCACGTTCGAGTCCCCGCCGATCGAAACCACGACGTTCGCGACCTTCGCGCCGGAGAAACCGGACAGCTCGCCGCCGACCTCGTAAGTGCCGACGGGCAGGAGCGGAATCGTGAACAGTCCTCCGCCGCCGCTCGTGGTCGATCGGACGAGAGCCGTGTCCACGTTTCGCGCGGTGATCGCGACGTTCGGAAGGCGTGCGCCCGTCGAGTCCTCGACGGTTCCACTGATCGAGCCCGTCGTGCTCTGGGCCCGCGCGAGCGCAGCGAAACCCGCAATCAGGATCGCGAGCGCGAGAAGACAGCGGAGTACGGAAGTCCGGCGGGTCATTCGGTCGTCCTTTCTTGTCCGGTACGGAAGATGCTGCGGTAGATACCACCGCACCCGGCGTTCGTCAATGCAGCGGAAGGTGTGCAGCAGCGGCTGACTCAGTCTGTCATTCCGAGGAGCGAAGCGACGAGGAATCTGGCCTCTCGATGAGGCGCCAGAACTACACCCAGCGAGGTGAGACGAAAACGTACAATCGCGCGCGATGTCCCGCCGGGAAACGATCGAAGAGAAACGTCGCCGCGCGGCAGCCGTCCTCCGGCGTCTCGCGCGCGCGTACCCCGACGCCCGATGCTCGCTCGACTATTCGAGTCCCCTGGAGCTCCTCGTCGCGACCGTCCTCTCGGCGCAGTGCACGGACGTGCGCGTCAACCAGGTGACGCCCGCCCTTTTCCGCAAGTATCGGACGGCGGCCGACTATGCGCGGGCGCCGGCGGGAGCGCTCGAAAACGACATCCGCCAGACCGGCTTCTTCAACTCGAAGGCGAAGAGCCTGCGGCGGGCGGGAGCCGTCATGGCCGCCGAATACGGCGGGCGGGTCCCGGACACCCTGGAGGCGCTCGTCCGGCTGCCGGGAGTCGGGCGCAAGACGGCCAACGTCATTCTGGGCAACGCTTTCGGAAAGGACGAAGGCTTCGTCGTGGACACGCACGTGGCGCGCGTCTCGCGGCGGCTGGGCTTCACCCGCGAGACGGACCCGGTTCGGATCGAGCGGGACCTGAGCACGCTCGTGGCGAAGGGTCGGCGCACCCTTGCCGCCCATCAGCTGATCTTCCACGGCCGGCAGATCTGCGTCGCGCGGCGTCCCCGCTGCGCGATCTGCCCCGTGAATCCGCTCTGCCCGAAGGTGGGTGTCCCGCTCGAGATCCGACGCGCCGCGGAAACTCCCGGCTCCCGGCGCTCCGCCGCCGGGTCGCGCGCATGAAGGTGTACCTGTCCGGAGCGATCGAGCACGCGGAGGACGGCGGAATCGGCTGGAGGCGGGAGCTTTGCGGTCTGCTGTGCGACGAGCTCCGACACGAGGTATACGACCCCGCGGCCGACGAGAAGAAGGATCTGACCGAGGAGGAGCGGACGAATTTCCGCCGCTGGAAACGGGATGACCCGGCGCGCTTCCGCGAAACGGTCCGCAAGATCATCGCCTGGGACCTCGATCGCGTGGAGCACGAGGCGGACTACGTGATCGCCCTCTGGGACCGGGCGGCGGCGGCGGGCGGAGGCACGGCCGCGGAGGTCACCCTCGCCCACCGGCTGGGAAAACCGGTTTACCTCGTGCTCGGCATGCCCGCCGCCGAGGCTTCCGGGTGGGTGCTCTCCGCCGCGACGGAGGTCTTCGACTCGCTGGAGGCTCTCAAGTCCCGGCTGCGTGAGACGTTCGGAGGTTCTATGTCATCCTGAGCCGGCCGAAGATCGGCGAAGGATCTCTCCCTCGGATGGGTTCTGAGATTCTTCGACCTTCGGCCTCAGAATGGCATTGGGGGAAGTGTGGCTCTAGTCAGGACTCAGCTCGGGTGGATCGAAGTCATTTGCGGGAGCATGTTTTCCGGAAAGAGCGAGGAGCTCATCCGCCGGCTGCGGCGGGCCATCATCGCGAAGCAGCGGGTGCAGATTTTCAAGCCGGTCATCGACTCCCGCTCCGACGCAGAGATCGTCTCGCACAGCGAGATGCGCATGCCGTCCATCTCGGTCGGGTCGAGCGCCGAGCTCTCGGACAAGGTCGACCACCGGACCGAGGTGATCGGAGTCGACGAGGCGCAGTTCTTCGACGACGGCCTGGTCGAAGCGGCGGAGCGTCTGGCGGATCAGGGCAAGCGAGTGATAATCGCCGGCCTCGACAAGGACTTCCGAGGCCTGCCGTTCGGCCCGATCCCGTCGCTCATGGCGGTGGCCGAGGACGTTACGAAGACGCTGGCGATCTGTGTTCGCTGCGGTTCTCCCGCCAACAATACCCAGCGCCTGGTCGACAGCGACGAGCTCGTCGTGGTCGGGGCGCAGGGCATCTACGAGGCGCGGTGCCGCCGCTGCTTCGAGCCTCCCTCGCGCGGGTAGCTCCGCACTCCGAAATGGGTCGGATGGGCGTCAAAGCCCAGTAAAAACGGTGACAAATCAGTTTTCCGAAACCACGGTGGAAAAGGCTGTCGAAATCCCTGTGGAAAGGTTCCGAAAAGCGCGACACGGCGCGGCTCGTCTCCGGTTTGCACCGACTCCTGTGCGCCGCCGCAACCCTTTGTCCCATCAGTCAGTTAAGCGTTATCGGCGGAATTGCTCACGCCAGACGATGGGCAGCGACGGAGCGTTCAATTTTTTTCCACATCGACAAGAGCTTTTGCAGCCGATACTTAACGTCGCTCTTACTCGCTCGGGATCTCGCTGACGCGACCGGCGCTCGGCTCGCCAACCCCGGCTCGACCGAGCGCCTCGCTCGCTCGAGCTCCCCTGGGGCGGGGCTCCTCCCGCGATGGTGAACCTTGAGCCTGATTATCCCGGCCGGTGCTCCCCGTACACGGTCTTCAACCGAGACACGATCTCGCCCAAGGTCGCTGCCGCTTCGACGGCGCCGATCAAGGGCGCCATCAGGTTGCGGTCCTCCCGCGCCTCCCGCTCCAGCGCCGCGAGCGCCGCCATTGAACGGCCGGCGTCGCGCGAAGAGCGGAATGTCCGCAGCCGCTCGACCTGGTCCCGCTCGATCTCCGGGTCCAACGTGAGCATCGGGGTGGTCGTGACGCCTTCTTCGCGGAAAGCGTTGACTCCGACGACGATCCGGCGCCCGCTCTCGACCTCGCGCTGCGCCTGGTAGGCCGCTTCCTCGATTTCCCGCTGAACCCACCCGCCTTCGATGGCGGCGACGGCGCCCCCGAGCGTGTCGATCTTCTCGATCAGGTCCCGGGCGCGCTTTCGGATCTCGTCCGTCCACATCTCGACCAGAACCGATCCGCCGAGAGGATCGGCGACGTCCGCGACGCCGGTCTCGTATCCGATCACCTGCTGCGTTCGCAGCGCGAGCCTCGCCGCGCTCTCCGTGGGTAGCGCGAGCGCTTCGTCCGCGGCGTTGGTGTGCAGAGACTGCGTGCCGCCGAGCACGGCAGAGAGCGCCTGCAGCGCGACCCGGACGACGTTGACGTCCGGCTGTTGCGCCGTCAGCGTGGAGCCCGCCGTCTGCGCGTGGAACCGCATGCGCCAGGACCTCGGATCGTTCGCTCCGAAGCGGTCGCGCATGATCTCCGCCCAGAGAGACCGGGCGGCGCGGAACTTCGCGACCTCCTCGAAGAAGTTCGAGTGAGCGTTGAAGAAGAACGAGATGCGCGGCGCGAAGAGGTCGACGGCGAGCCCGCGAGCGATCGCCGCCTCGACGTAGGCGATGCCGTTGGCGAGAGTGAACGCGACCTCCTGGACCGCCGTCGAGCCCGCTTCGCGGATGTGGTACCCCGAGATCGAGATGGTGTTCCAGCGCGGAAGCTCCCGACCGCAGAACTCGAGGATGTCGGTCGCGATCTTCATCGACGGCCGGGGAGGAAACACGTAGGTCCCGCGAGCCGCGTACTCCTTCAGAACGTCGTTCTGGACCGTCCCCGAAAGCGCGTCCCACGGGATGCCCCTCTCCCTGGCGACCGCGAGGAGCAGCGCGAGGAGGATGGACGCGGTCGAGTTGATGGTCATCGAGATCGAGACCTGCCCGAGCGGGAGGCCCTCCGTCAGGAGCCGCATGTCCTCGATGGTCGAGATCGCCACGCCCGCTTTGCCGACCTCGCCGCGCGCCAGCGGATCGTCGGAGTCGTAACCCATCTGGGTGGGCAGGTCGAAGGCGACCGAGAGCCCCGTCTGCCCCTGCTCGAGGAGATACCGGTAGCGGCGGTTGGATTCCCGCGCCGAGCCGTACCCGGCGTACTGCCGCATCGTCCAGAGACGCCCGCGGTACATCTCGCGGGTGATGCCGCGGGTGAATGGGAACTCGCCGGGCGGCGGCTCGCCGTAGAAGGGTTCGATCGAGATTCCCGAACTGGTCTCGGCGGGCGGTGGCGGCTGCCGGACGGCTCCCGGACGGCCCGATTCCGCCGCCGGGCGCGCCGGTTTCTCCTTCACTCCCGCGATTGTTGCATACCCTCCTGCTCCGAGGAGGGCGACCGCGCGCGCTCTACAATCGGAGCGTGATCCCCCCCTTGCAGGGCCATCTCTCGACCGTCGGATTCGCGGACCTGATCCAGTGGATGGAGTTGAACCGGAGGTCCGGCCGGCTGTCCATCCTGCGGGGCCGGGATCGGCGGGTCGTCGACTGGAGAGACGGCAAGATCGTCTACGTGTCGGGCTCGCACCCCCGGGACCGTTTGGCCGTTTTTCTCCACCGGACCAAGGCGCTGCCCCAGTCGACGATCCATTCGCTGCTCGCGCGGAACTTCACGTCCGGAACCAACCTGACCCGTCTGATCCTGGATGGGCATCACGCGACGGTGAGCGGTCTTTCCCGGCGCGTGGAAGAGCTCGCGCGCAAGCTTCTCTTCGAGATCTTCGAGTGGCGCGACGCCTTCTTTCGTTACGACCCGTCGTTCCGGGTCGAGAGAATCCTCCGGATCCGACTCCGCCTCCAGCCGCAGGTCGTCAGTTTCCAGGCGGTCAAGAACATCGACGACGCGCGCCGGCAGCGGCGAAGCCGCACGCCGGCCGGCTTCCGGGGGGCGCTCTTCGAAAGGGAGGAGCTCGACCGGCGTTACTGGGACGTCGTCGAGCGGGCGGGCGACCCGCTGGAGCCGGCCGAGGGCCGCCGCCGATTCGAGGAGCTGCGCGATTTTGCGGACCGGCTCCGCCGCCGGATCGGGCGCATCCAGGCGCTCCGGCCGGTGCACGAGGACTCGGTGGCTCTCATCCGGGAGCTCCTGAAGCGTCAGCCGCTCGAGATCTCCGCGATCACGCAGGTCGCCGCGCTCGATCCGTTCCTGACGCTCGACCTCCTCGTGCTCGCGAACAGCCTGGTCGTCAACCGGCGCCGTTCGTGCGCGACCGCAGGCGAAGCGATCGAGCGGCTCGGGCCGGTCCCGGTCGCGACGCTCCTGGAATGCCTGTCGAGCTCCGACTTCCCGCGCGTCCCTTCGGAGGACCGCGCGACGATCGCGGTGCGCCGCGCGAGCATCGCGGCGGCGGTCGCCGCGGAGCGCCGGGCTTCGGACTTCGGTATTCCCGCGGACCGCGCGTACGCGCTCGGTCTGCTTCACACGCTGGCGTACGCGGATCTCCTGGGGGTCGTCGAAGAAATGGGGATGGCTCCGGGTCGCTTCCGCGCGGCGCTCATCGAAGTGAATCGACCGCTCGTCGGACGGCTGCGCGCGGAGGGCTGGAGCCTGCCGCTCGACCTCGAGGGCGTGCTGACGGACGACGGGACCGACGACCGTCCGGCGGCCGCCCTCATCCGGACGGCTCGTGCGACCCTTCCCGACTGCGCCCTCGGGCCGCTCCGCAACGCGGCGATTCCGGCGCGCGAGGCGCGGGCGACCGCACTCGAGGTCAACCGTCTATTCGAGTTTCTCTCGCTCCCGCCGGCGGACGGCCGGGCGTCGGCGCCGCCGCTGCATTAAGACTGCCTTCATCCTTCGTCTCGCGTTTGGGGGCGCGGAATCGCCGGAGCGTCCCCTGCGTTGGGAGAGACGGAGACATTCGAGATGAGACGAATCACGAGAATCCTGCTGACCGCTCTTTTCACCGGCTCTCGAGCCCTTTTCATCGCCTCTTCGGCGATCGTCGCCGCGCAGGAGAGACCCCCCACGTTCACGGAAGAAGTCGAGGTGCGTGTCATGGACCTCGACGTCGTCGTGACCGACAAGTCGGGGCGCCCCGTTTCCGACCTGACCCGCGACGACTTCACCGTCCGAATTGGCGGGAAAACCGTACCCATCGACTACTTCGCCCGCGTGGACGAAGGCACGATTCACGCACCCGACCTCGCGACCGCGTCTCCCGACCAGGTGCTCGCGGTCTATCGCCGCGGAAACGAGGCCTACGTTCCCCGGCACTTCCTGATGTACGTGGACGTGGGTCACCTCGCGCCGGATGGACGGAAGCGGGGCCTCGAGGCGCTCCGCGACCTCGTGACCCGGATGGGACCGAACGACGTCGGACGGGTGCTCATGTTCGACCGGCGGTCGAAAGAGCTGACGGAGTGGACGAACAGCAAGGAACAGCTCTTCGCCGCGCTCACCAGGATCGAGAAGGCGGGCGTCGGGATGTCGCGGCTCCTGACCGAGCGGCAGACTCTGCGCGACATCGACTTCACCCGCCGCCGCTCGGACCGCGAGTTCATGGCGCGGCAGTACGCGGAACAGGAGCGGGCGGAAGTCCGTCAGATGCTCGACGACGTGGGCTCGGAGCTCGCGACTCTCTCGCCGCTCGCCGGCAAGAAAGCGTTCCTGTTCGTCTCGGGCGGTTTCGAGTTCCAGCCCGGATATGCCATGGCGACCTACGCGCTCGGTCAGCAGAACCTGCTGGCGCTCGACACGCGAAACATGGGGCCCGAGCTCGATCAGATCGTCCGCCGCGCGAACGCATCGGAGATCACCTTCTACACGGTGGACGCCCGGGGACTCTCGGCCGAGGGCGTCTCGGCGTCGAACGACGACCCGCTTCTCGCGCGCCCGGGCGTCTCGTTTCTCGCGCGGCAGGACAGCCAGGAAGGCATGATGCTTCTCGCGCGGGAGACGGGCGGGATCGCGCTCGTCAACTCCAACGACCTGCGGCCCGGGCTTTCCCGGATCTACCAGGACGCCTCGGCGTATTACTCGATCGGCATCACGCTCACGAAGCTGCCGGCGGCGTCGTACCAGGACGTGCGCGTCGACGTGAACCGGCCGGGCGTGACGGTGCGCGCGCGACGCGGCTACGCGGCGCGGAGCGAAGCCGAACGGGCGCGCGACCGGGTCCAGGCGACGCTGAAGACGAACCTCGTGTACGGCGGGATCCCGATGACTCTGAGAACGGCTCCGGCGACGAAGCAGGGCCGCCGTTACACCGTCCCGATCTCGGTTACTTTTTCCGCCGACGCGCTGACTTTCGTGCCGGAGGGTGGCACCCGGCGCGCCGCGGCCGACGTCTCGATCGGAGTGATGGACGACGCCGGCCGCATGAGCGACGTCGCCCGCGAGGAGGCCACGTTCACGCTGCCCGATGGGAAGTCCGACGCGCCGCTCGTGTACAACGCGACGCTGCAGACGCGAAAGGGAAACCAGCGCATCGTGGTGAACGTGCGGGACCGGGCGAGCGGAAAGATGGGGACGGCGAAGGCCGACGTCCGGATCGAATAGCCGAGCCGTTCGACACTCGCCTTGGGACGTTGCCCTACGGCCGTCCACTCTCTTCCGGCCGCGTCGAGCGGCCGCGAGAAGTATCTCGACCGAGCGCCAGAAATGTCTTGGAGTGCAGAAAGCTGTTCTCGTGGCCGAGCAGCAGACGGGTCACCCAGTCCGATTCGGTGATCAGGAGCCGCGGGCTCGTGGCATTTGACGGAACGTCGAACACGAGCCCCGTCACGTAGGACTCCCGCGGCTTCAAGAGCAAAAAAAACTAACCCGCCCGCGTCGATCGGATGAGTGCCTCCATGTGGTTCAGGTACCGGTCCAGTGCGCGGCGTCCGGCAGAGGTCAGGCGGTACGTCGTCTTCGGGATGCGTTCCTCGAACGCCTTGGTACAAGACACGTACCCGGCCTGCTCGAGCTTCCGGGCGTGAACGCTCAGGTTTCCATCGGTCGCGCGCAGAAGCTCCTTCAGCTCCCGGAACGTCAAGGAATCGTTCACGGCGAGCGCGCTCACGACGGCGAGCCGGGTGCGCTCGTGGATCAACCGATCGAGCCGCTGGGCGTCCGCCGTCCGCGATAAGGGAACCCGTCCGCGTTTTCCCCGCGCGACCGGGGACTTGGGACTCGAGACTTGCGACCTGGAGCTAGCCACCGTGCCTCCGGGCGATCGCGACGCCGAAGGCGGCGAGCAGCCCTCCGAATCCGGCCGCGAGGAGAGGATCCGAAAAGCCTCCCGACGAAAAGAGAGCGGCGATGCCGAGAACGATGAAGCACCAGCCCATGGCCCGGACCAGCGGGACCGAAACGACGCCGCCCGCGACGACGGCGGCGCCGAAAAGGAGGAGCCAGACGCCGGCCATGAGGTCATAGACGCCTCGGACATACAGAGCACCCGTCAACAGGGCGCCGACCACGAGCGGAGCAGTGAAGCCCGGCCAGAAGCGGCGGCTGCCGCCCGAGAAGAGCGGAAGAGCTCGCCGCCGGGATTTGAATGCCATCGCGGCGCCGGCGATCGTGACCGCGATCGCCGCCTCGCCGAGCCAGACGAGAAGCCAGCGCTCGCGCGTGGGCTGGCGGGCCGCGACGGCAGCGGCGACGATCGCGGTCGCTCCGACGGCCACCTGCCCCCAGCCCGACACGGCCGTGAACGCGCCGGCGGACTCCATCGCTTCGCGGATGAACCGGAGGTTTGCGGCCGCGTGCGTGCGAACGTCCCTTGCGGGCGTGGATGGGACCTCGTCGGAGACCGGGCGCACCAGCCGATGATCCCGATCCGTCGGGACCGTTGTCAAGTACTTTTCGATTCAAAGCATAAGACCCGAAAAAAGGGGCGTCGCCGCCCCCTTCTATGAAAACGAGTGTTTTGGGTCCTAGAACCGGAAACCCGCGGTGAAGCCGTATGTGCGGGGCTGCAGCCCGCCGCGCTCCCCCGCGGTGTTGTAGTAGGCACCGACGCCGTTCGCCTGCCCGAAGAGAGGTCCCTTCATCCAGTTGGCTCCCGAGACCGCGCAGCGGTTCGGGTTGGCCGGATCCCGCTCCGTGCACTCGATCGGGGTATCCGTCAGGGGGTTGAAAGCCACCAGGTTCGAACCGGCGCCGCCGCTGCGTCGGGTGATCACCGTCGTGTCGGGGAAGACCACGGCGTCATTGTTGAATACGTTCGTCACGATCCCGCGAACGAAGAGCTCGATGCTCCGGAAGACACGGACCGTGAATCCCAGAGAGACGTCCGTCGAGTAGATGTCGTCGGTGCGGAACTCCCCGCGCTTGCTGAAGTAGTACGTGTGGGTCGTGCCGAGCTGCGACAGCCTGTAGCCCGGGTTCACCGGGCTGCCCGGGAACGGCGTGTTGCGTCCGGAGGCGTCGATGTTCTGGAACGCGGAGTAAGGAAGTCCGCTGTCGAACGACTGAAGCACGGTCGCGTCGATGTTTCCGAACCGCAGCGGCAGCTCGTAGCCGAGCCAGAGGCGGGCGCGATGCCGGACGTCCTGACCCAGATAACCGATCGGCCGGCGCTGTTCGTAGTTCAGGTATTCGGGATACCAGGTCGCGAGCGCCTGGTTGGGACTCGTCGCCGTCGCGGCGCCCTCGCTCTCATCGTTTCCGGTGAGCCGCGACCACGTATAGGTGGCGCCGAGCTGGAATCTGCCGGGCCGCCACTGCCCCTGGAACTGGACCCCACGGTACTTCCGCTCGATCCCACTGTCGTCGTTCTCGATGAATGCCACGTCCCCGACGTTTCCGAACGGATCGGTGGCCTGGGGAGTCGAGAGGTCGATGCGCTGATTGTAGAAGTTGTTCCAGTCGCGCGCGATCAGGTCCACCTTCGCGTACGCGTTGCTCCCGATCTGCGTGCCGTACCCGAGCGTGATCTCGTCAACCGAGGGCGAGGTCAGGGACTCGGGGAAAACGGCGGAGAAGCCGGGGACCGAAGTGGAGTTCAGGTTCGAATAAGTGATCCCTCCCACCGAGTCGAACCAGGCGAAGAGCTGCTCGAGGGCCTGGGAAGACGAGAGGCATCCGGCCGTATTCGTCGCCGAGCACGACGAGGCCGGGTTGATCTCCGGTCCCCCGTAGAGCCAGGTGATGTTCGCCGGGTTCCCGGCGGCCTGGCCGCCGCCCCCCACGTTGCCGTCGGCGATCTTCGAGACGTAACGGGCGTACGTCGCGGAGAGCCGGCCTCGACCGGTGCCCTTGATGTCCCAGGCGATGCCGAGCCGCGGCGAGAACGCGCTGTCGTCGGACACCGTGTTGCCGGAGGCGTCTTTCCCGTTGTTCTTGTCGAACCGGAACCCGACGTTGAAGCTGAAGTGGCGGTTGAAGTCCCACTTGTCGTTGATGAACGCCGAGAAGGTCTGGAAGTCGGTCCCCGTCGAGTTCTCGAGGATGGGCTGGTACTGGATGACGGAAGCGCTGCCGAAACGCGGGTAGACGGCGGTCCCGGCGATGATCGACGTGACGCTCGAGATCCGGAAATCGCTTCCCTCCTGGTGGTTGTTGGCGAGCCGGGTTTCGGCGAAATTCTCCGCGCCGACCACGATCGAGTGGCTGCCCAGGCGCGGCGTGTCCATGTAGTAGGTCAGCTTTCCGAGCCACGAGTCGTTGTTGCGCTCCTCGAAGCTGCAGACGCCGCAGAACGTGGGAGCGTGGAAACGGCGATTGTTCGTGTCCACGAGGAGGGTGCCGCCGATGCGGTCGGTCAACCGGCCTCCGCTGTTCTCGAACGTGAACTCCTTCTTCGCGTACTGACCTTCGATCATCAGGTTCTTGCTGAGGACCCCGCTGTAGTTGATCGCGAGGAGGGAGTTCGGCAAAGACCGCGTCGGCACGAGGCTGTCGTAGTCGAGGATGTTGCCGAACGCGTTGTTGACCTCGTCGTTGGTGATGTTCAGGTACGACCCGACGACGTTGTGCCCGCTGGCGATCTGCGCCGTCAGCTTGCCCTCGTAGCGCTTCTCGTCGAAGTCGTTGCTGTAGGGAAGGTTCGTGACCGCGGTGAAACGCTGGAACGAGCGCTTGGCGAGCCGCCCCGCGCCGAAGAACCAGAGGTGGTCCTTCAGGATGCGCCCACCGAGCGTCGCTTCGTAGACCTGATCCGTCTTGTCCCTGTGGTCCGCCTCGGCTGCGATCGGCGGGATACAGGTCGAACAACCTTCCCACACTTTTTCGATCCACTTGGGGTTGCTGAAGCTGTCCCGGAACGATCCGCTGAACCGGTTACCGCCCGACTTCGTGAGCGTCGAGACGACGCCTCCCGTGAACCGCCCGTATTCCGCGGAGACGCCGCCCGCGAGCACGGTCGTCTCCTGGATCGCGTCCTCGATGAAGAGGTTGTGCGGCTGGCCGCGCAGGTTCTCGTTCACGACGACGCCGTTGACGAGGAACGTGTTGTCGTAGGAGGGCGCTCCCGAGATCGTGACCTGGTTGTTGACGCCGGAGTTGCTGACGCCCGGCGCGAGCAGGACGGTCTGGACGATCGTCCTTGCGATCGGGAGGCGCGCGATCTGCTCGGAGGTGAAGTTGGTCGCGATCTGCGTCGTCTCGAGAACGGCCTCCGCCTCTCCCTTGACGGCGACCTCCTCTCGGACGCCCGAGATCGACAGCGACTCGTCCACGCGGGTCGTCTGGGCGAGGATGAGCCGAGCCTTCTGGGTCTTCGGCTGCAGCCCGGCGAGCTCGAACGTGACCGTGTAATCACCGGGCGGGAGCCCGGCGATCGAATAGCTGCCGCTCGACCCGGTTGTGGCCGAACGGGTCCCCTGGAGAGCCGAGGAGGAGACGGTCACCACCACGCCCGGCAACGGCTGCCCTTCGGAGGTCACCGTGCCCGCGACAGTGGCGGTCGTGCCCTGCCCGACCGCGACTCCCGCGGCCAAGCCGAAAATGACGAGGAGACTCAGAAGACGAACGAAGTTCCTCATACGGCTACCCTCCTTTTTCGAAGAGAAAAGAAACGACGAGACGCTTGAGAGAAGAGGCCGGCGGTCGACGCAGAGCTGCCGTTCCGGCAGCGGTCGGATCGGCACCCGAACTGGGGTTCACCCCGGGGGCGCACGCGATGATCGGGACGATTCCCCTTTTTCGAGGGACGAGCAGCAAATCAGACGCCACAGCGTCGTCGGATCCAAAGCGGGTTGGCGACCTGATCTCAAGACACTCCTGCGCAACAAGTTCGCAGGAGTGACGAAGGGAGTCGGAGTCGGCGACCGGAACGGTCCCTATCCGGCTGGTTGGATCGAAATCCAGCGCCCCGTATGGGCGCCCCTGAGTCAGCTCAGCGCTCGGAGACCTTCGTCGGACTTTCCACGACGCGGAAGTCCGCCCGCCGGACAGTGCTGTGGCCCGAGGCGTCTCTCACCGTGACGTAGAGCATGTAGTTTCCGGGCGCGAGTCCGGTGAGCGGGATCTCGTACCCGAAGGCGTAACGCCCCGGAGCGAGCTCCTGGAGCTTGGCCGGCGAAGCCGCCTGGCTGGCGATCGTCTGTGCGCCGCGCCGCAGCTGGATCTCCTGGGTGATCTTCTCCGCGTCCTCGACGTTGGCGAGCTGGACGAAATACCAGAGCGATTCCGATCGCGAAAACTCGGCGTCGGCGCGAGGGCGCACTTCGACGGTGCCGAACACGAACGTTCCGTCCCCCGTCTTGTCCACCGGGGCCACGCCCGCGGAGAGGAGCAGGCTCGAAACCGCCAGATCCTTTTCGAGTGCCGGGACCCGCAACGGGAGCATCGTCGACGCCAGCGGCCGGTCCTTGTCGTCGGTGACGGCGAGGAAAGCCGAGTAGTTGCCGGGTGGGAGGTCCAGGCGCCGCAACACCACGCGCCCCGGCCGGGCGGTCGGCAACGTCGTCGAAGGAGTCACCGGCTCCGTGCCGGCGAGGATTTCCGGCCCGCCCTCCTGCGGCCGGACGAGGGCGTGGAAGCTCAGTTTTTGCGCGCTCTCCTCCTTGCCGGGAAGGTAGGCCCACGTGAGGGTCTCGGGTGCGCTCCGGTCGCCCCAGAGGATCGCGCTGCCGAAGACCGGATGCTTCGCCTCGGCCGCTCCCTGCGGCACCGCCTTCTCGAGCACGGCGCGCGCCTCCCTCGAGAGCGGGAGCATCGTGGCGACAGGGGCCGCGGCGACCGGGGCCACGCCCGCGACCGTCGCCGCCGGCACGAGGTCCGGGTTGACGATCGACTTGTTCGCCAGCCGCTCGCGATAGTCGTTGACGAGACCGGGGCTCTGGAGCTCGTCACGGTGACGTTGCGGCTCGACGACGATGTTGATCGTCAGGGTAGGTACACCGAGGGCCTCGAGGACGCGCGGTGTGCGATCGCGCTCATACACCCATGTGAAAACGTGCTCGGTCCCCTCGATCAGGCCGACGGGGTTATTTGCTCCGCCGGCAACCGGATTGCGTGGTGCCTCGGGCCCCTGTGCCCGCCGCTCCTGGACTCGGGCAGGAGTCCCGAAGACGATGAAAACGAAACCTTGAGCCGTGCGCGAGCCGGAGGTCTTCTCGATTCGATACCGGCCGTCCGCGGTTCGGATCCGGTTGCGTACCAGGTCGCGGAATTCGTTCGCCGGCGTTCCCGGGGAGGGATCGCGCTTCAGCCAGTAGCGGTCGATGAACTCGTGTCGGCTCTCGCGCGATCCAAGGCCCTGCCACTCGCGCTTTTCTTCGGCGGTCAGAAAGTATGCCTCGGGCGACTTGGACCAATCCTCGTCCGCCGAGTTCGGGAACGGTTGCGCTCGAACGGCGGCGGCCACGCCGAGGAGGAGGAGAGCGGATGGCAGTCTCGAGAGCCTCACGACCGGCATTTTAGTCTCCGCCGGAAATAGAAAAGGGCCCCGGCATTCGCCGGGGCCCGGAGCGTTCCGAATCGAGAATTAGAAGCGGGCGAGCGCCGTCAGGCGATAGCTGCGGGGCGCCTGAATATTGCTTCGGCTCGTCGGATGCCCGAAGGTCGGCTCGAGTGCAGTGGCCGAATTCGGGTTCAAGCAGCTGCCCGTGCAAGTGATCTGGGTCTGTTTATCCGTGACGTTGAACACCTCGCCCTTCACACCGATCTCCAGTGGTCCCCAGGGCTTGAAGACCGCTTCGAGCGCGAAGTCCAGCTGATAGTTGTTCGGGAGCCGGTGAGATCCGCGCTTCTCGTAGAAATAGACGTCGGTCTCGCCGTTGATCGAGAAGTTCCTCTGCATCTGGTACGGCAGACCCGACTGCCAGTAGAACGACGGGGCCGCCGTGATCGCAACCCACTTCATCGGTAACGTGTAAGCGGCAAATGCCTGGAACACGTGCGTCCGGTCATAGGCCGCGTATCCGTACCGGTTGACGTCGGTCGCCTGCGGGCACGGAATGCGTCCCACCGTCGGGCTGCCGGTGACGTTGCACGTCTGGTTCGCGTAATCGAAGAGCTGAGACGTGTAGCTGCTGAAGGAGTTTCCTTCCGAACGCGAGAGCGTGTAGTTCATCGCGGCCTGCCAGTTGCGCGAGAACCGCTTCTCGAAAGTGAGCTCGATCCCCTTGTAGTAGCGCTTGAGCTGGTCTTTGAAGTTGAGCGGCTCGGTGACCTTGTTGCCGTCCGCGTCGATGATCCGCCGATCGTCGATGAGGTCCTTCCACTGCCGGTAGATACCGCGGATTCCGACCGCCATCGTGTTGCCGAGCTGCTGCTGGAGAGCGACGTTGAACTCGTCCACGTAAGACGGCTTGAGGTCGTTGTTGACCGGTGTGACACCGGCTCCGACGCGGACCTGATCGACGAGCTGCCAGGCCGAGCCGTCCCACTCGAAGAGATCGTAGTTCGATTGCTGTGCGACGCCGGCATACACGGAGTCGGCGATGTCCTGGACCAGGAACTGGTAATAACGGCCGTACGCGCCCGAGGCGAGCGTCTTGCCGTTTCCGAATACGTCATAGACGCCGGTCAAACGCGGCGAGAACGTCGTCGTGTCGATGACGGTGCTGCCGACGTCGCTGTCCGCGGTCTGGTTGTCGACTCGTCCTCCGATGTTGAAGAAGAGGTGCTTTCCCACTTCGAACTTATCGAGCGCATAGAAGCCCCAGATCTTCCCGGTCGACACCGATTGCGCCGGGTCGATGAAGTCGAGACGGTTGTCTCCGGGCGACAGGGTCATCTGCCGGGTCACCGGGTCGAAGTCCGTGATCAAGAACTCCTGGTTGGTGGGGTACGTGAAGAACGCGACGGACTTCAGGTCCTGGTAGTCGACGCCGCCCTTGAAGGTGTGCGTGTTGCCGAACAGGTTCGTGTAGAGGGTGGCCGCGAGGTTCGCCTGCTTGCGGGGGCGTTTGACGAAGCCATCGAACGTCGCGCCGTTGTAGAAGAGGCCGTCCGAGAAGCTCAAGATCGGCGAGCCGTGTCCCTCGTACGGAGTCACGAAGATGTCGCCGTCCTGCTCCGCATACAGAGCTTCCATCGAAAGGTTCTGACCGAAGACGCCCGCCCACCGGCCCTGCCAGACGCAGACGCTCTTGTCGCCGGCCTTGTCGCCGCAGCCGTTCTGGTCCTGCAGGGTGAGGGCTTCGCGCTCCGCGGCCGGGAAGTTGTTGCCCCAGTAGTTGACGACGAACCCGTTGATCGGGTCGCTGTTCGCCGCTGCGGTGAAGAGGTGTGCCGGCGTCGCCTGGAACGTCACCTTCGCATCCCACAGCTTCACGTCGGTCGTCTGCTGGTACTCCTCGCCGGTTCCCGTCGGATGGACCGGCGAAAGGGCCGTCGTCGTGAAGGGGGCCGGAATCGTGGCCCACTCATAAGCGCCGAAGAACCAGAGGTGGTCCTTCCAGACCGGCCCGCCGAGAGTCAACGCATAGCGGTCGACGACCTCGTCGAACTTCACGCGGGCGAACGACGTTCCGGTGGGATTGGCCTGAGTCCGGGCGGATCGTCCCTTGTTCTGCTCGTTCCACTTGTCGTTCGTCAAGATCACCTTGCCGGAGCCGGAGAAGTTGTTCGTCCCGGACTTCGTGATGACGTTGGCGATCGCTCCCTGGGCCCGGCCGTACTCCGCGGAGATGCCGGCAGTCTGGACCACGACTTCCTGGATCGCCTCGAAGTTGAAGTTCTGGCCGAAGGTGCCGGTCGTGACGTCGGTCGTATCCACTCCGTCGAACAGATATTGGTTGTTGGAGTTGAGCGCGCCGTGCACGTTCGGGTTCCCGCCGGCGTTGTTCGTCACGCCGGGCGCAGCCGAGATCAGGCTCTGATAGTTGCGGGTGACCGCGAGCTTCTGAGTGAGCTCCGACCGCACGTTCGTCCGCGCGCTCGTGTCCGTCTTGTCGACGAGCGGGACCTCGCCAGTGACGGTCACGGCCTCTGCGGCCTGCGCCAGACGCATGGTCACTTCGACATCGGTCGTCTTTCCGGTCTCGACCATGTTGTTGGTCTTCTCGACCGACTGGAACCCCGACAGCGAAGTCCGGAGAGTGTAGGGACCCGTCTGCAATGCCGCGAAGGTGAAGTTTCCCGTCGCATCGGTCGTCTGGCTGCGCCGGAAACCTTTGTCGGCACTCACGATCTCGACCGTTGCTCCAGGAACTCCCGCTCCAGACTCGTCCAAGACCCGACCTCTCAGTGTCCCGACCTGGGTGGCATCGGCGAGAATGAAGGTGGGAACCGCGAGTGCGAGGATGCCGAGGGCAATCACGGTAAATCGAAATCGACTACGCATAGCTCTCCTTTTCCTCAAATAAATGGAAGCCGAAAGGGCGAATTAGTAGCACAGTGGCGCAATTGTGACGAAGGCAGAAGTGGCAAGAAGGGTGCCACGGCCGCGCTCACCCCCATGCCGGCCATCTCCTTACAATTCAAGCGGTTGCGGCCGATACCGGTATCTAAAAATGGCCTGAAAATCCAAACGCTTGAATCGGACTCCACTACGCCGGATGAATACACGTTTTTGCGTGACCAGAGACACACGAGCCTGTGCACGGGGCGAGGAAGGGCCGACTCGTCCCCTTTCCCGGGACTCGCGTCCCGAGAAATAAAAAGGCGGGCCGAGCCGGCCCGCCTCTTCAAGACCCTGGAACCCGAGGAGACTACGGTTTCTTCGTCGTCGTTTTCGTCTTGGTCTCGGTCTTCTTGACCGCCGCGCGCGCCGGCAGCGTCCCGTCCGGATTGAGGACGATGAAGTCCTCCTTGCGCTCGACCCCCTTGAACGCGGCGGAATCCTTCGGCGCGTTCAGGTCGCGGACCTGAATCCCGAACGTGTAGTAGCCCGGGTCGAAGCTCGCGAGCGGGATCTCGCTGCCCGAGGCGAAGTAGCCGGGGCCGAGCTGCTGGAGATCCGCGGGGCTCGTCAGGGGCTGGAAGGCGTTCTGCCCGTCACGCAGAACCGTGATGCGGGTCATGATGCGGGGCTTCGGCTCGGCGGCTGCCGCCGGAGCGGGTGAGGTCCCGGCAGCCGGCGTGGTCGCCGCGGGCGGCGGCGCGCTTCCCGCCGCGGCCGCGGGTACGACCGGGTTGGACACGGCGTAGAAGTACCAGAGGCTGTCTTCTTTGGCGAACTTTCGATCGCCCTTCGGCTCCACCTTGATCGGCTTTTCCATGCCGAAGACGAACGGATCCGTCGGGGCCGGTCGCTTGGTCAGAGGCGTCAGCGTGTTCGCCAGGATGAGGGGCGAAACGCCGAATCCAGCGGCGGCCGGCTCGAGCTTGAACGTCGTCGCCGACGTCGCGACCGGCGTCCCGGACGCGGTGAAGATTCCGAAGGACCCGCGGTAGGTTCCCGCGGGGAGCGGGAGCGAGCGGTCGAACACCTTGTCGGTGCGATTCCCGCTCTTCACGTCCGTGAAGGCGACGTCCTCCCAGTACGAACCGACGGGTTGGTTCGCATCGCTCCAGACCACTCCGCCGAATTTCAGCGGCTCCGCCGCCTTCTCGGCGGGCACGTAGAACTGGAGCGCGTAGAACGGCTCGCCGGTGATCGCGTGAAACTCGCCGGCGTAGAAGTTCGGATCGGTCTTGTCCTTGCCCAGCGCTTCGAGGGCGCTCTTGACGGCGGCGGGAATCGCGGCGGACGCCGCAGCGGAAGGAGCCACGGCGGCCGAAGCGGCCGTGGCGGGGGCGGCGGGGGCAGCGGGTGCCGCGGGCGGCGCGGCCGGAGGCGCGGCGACGGCGGTGGAGGGCGCCGCCGCGGCTCCCGGGCCCGTCGCGGCGGGCGGGACCACCGGAGCGACAGCGGCGACGCCGCCGGCGTTCACGATCGACTTCTCGGCGATCTTCGCGATCGCCTTGTCGACCGCTCCCGCGCCCATCAAGTCATCGGTTCCCCGCTGCGGATCGACGGTGATCCGGACGCGCATCTCGCCCAGGCCGAGCGACGGATCGAACTTCTCCTTCGCGTAGGTCCAGGTCTGGACGACCGCGGGCGACCCCTCGAAGCTCGACGAACGGGTGTCGATCGCGGGTGCGGTCACTCCGCCGGT
>Ga0075423_10000785_pt1 | contig 26723 bp, 24 predicted proteins | sample SoiMethybrSBSTD2_FD_80114 | JGI IMG/M metagenome (GOLD analysis project Ga0075423, IMG submission 80114) | Bulk soil microbial communities from a Populus tree surrounding site in Tennessee, USA - Soil MetaG P. TD hybrid SBSTD2 | ecosystem: Environmental > Terrestrial > Soil > Tree plantation... | reverse complement strand
TACCCCGTGCTCGTCCGGCCGTCATACGTGCTCGGCGGTCGCGCCATGCGCGTCTGCCACACGCCGAAGCAGGTCGTCGACGCGTTCCACGCGAACGTCCACGGGCGCACGCTCGTCGACAGCTTCCTCGAGAACGCGATCGAGGTCGACGTCGACGCGCTCGCCGACGGCGAGGAGGTCTTCGTCGCGGGAATCATGCAGCACGTCGAGGAGGCCGGCGTCCACTCCGGCGACTCCGCTTGCGTGATCCCGCCGATGAGCCTCGGCGAGGAGATGCTGGAAGAGATCCGCGCGACGACCGCCCGGATCGCCCTCGAGCTGGGCGTCGTCGGCCTGATCAACATCCAGTACGGGGTCGCCGGGTCCGAGCTGCACGTGATCGAGGCCAACCCGCGCGCCAGCCGCACCGTGCCCTTTGTCTCCAAGGCGATCGGCACGCCACTGGCGAAGGTCGCCGCCCGGCTGATGCTGGGAGAAAAGCTCGCCGGCCAGGACCTGCCGGAAGCGCCCGCCGGTCACGTCAGCGTCAAGGAGGCGGTGCTCCCATTCGCCCGCTTCGCCGGCGCCGACTCGGTGCTGGGGCCGGAGATGAAGAGCACCGGCGAGGTGATGGGGATCGCCGCCGACTTCCCGACAGCCTTCGGCAAGGCGCAGGCCGCCGCCGGGGTCTCGCTGCCCACGGAGGGCTCAGTCTTCATCACCGTCACCGACACCGACAAGCCCGCCGCGACCCAGATCGCCGCACGCTTCCACGATCTCGGCTTTGAGGTGATCGCCACCGGGGGGACCGCGCAGGCGATCTCCGGGATGGGCGTGCCGGTGACGCCGATCAACAAGATCGTCGAGGGCTCTCCGCACGTCGTCGACCTGATCAGGGAGCGCCGCTGCGCGCTGGTGATCAACACCCCAACCGGCTCCGGCGCGCGCGCCGATGGCTATGAGATTCGCACCGCCGCGGTCCGCCACGGCATCCCCTGCGTGACGACGATGACCGGCGCCTCGGCGGCGGTGCGCGCGATCGCCGCGCAGAAGGAAAGCGAGGCTGAGGTGCGGAGCCTGCAAGAGATCCACGCGCCCACGCGGGCCGCGCAGCCTCGCTGACCCGCCTCCTTCCCTTCAAACGGGGAAGTCAGAGTTAAACCTCGACTCGAGGTCCAGGTGAATTTGACGGGAAAGGGCGAAATGCCCTTGCACGGGGGGGACCCGCGGCTATACTCGCCGCCCACATGCCTGCCCCAGTCAAGACCTCCACTGCGGCCCCCGAGAGGTCACTGGATCAGAGGATGGACGCGCTGAGGCGAGCGAACGACATCCGCACCGCCCGCGCCAAGCTGAAGAAGGACCTGAAAGCGGGTAAGGCCAACATCCACGCGCTGCTGCTCGACCCGCCGGAGTTCGTGATGACCGCGAAGGTCTTCGACATGCTGTTGGCAGTCCCCAAGTACGGCCGGGTGAAGACCAACCGCATCCTCAACCAGTGCCGGATCTCGCCGTCGAAGACAATCGGCGGCCTTTCAGAGCGCCAACGCGCTGAATTGGTCAGTCAGCTCCGCCGCTAAGCCGGTCAGTATCCCGGCCGCATGGCCAAGGTATTCGTCATCACCGGTCCCAGCGGGGTCGGCAAGGGGACGCTGATCTCCCGGTTGCTCGAGCGCGTGCCCGGGCTGGAGCTGTCGGTCTCGGCGACGACGCGGCAGCCGCGCGAGGGGGAGGTAGGCGGCGTCGACTACCACTTCCTCTCCCCGGAGGAGTTCGATCAGCGGATCAAGGCGGAGGACTTCCTCGAGTTCGCCACCTACAGCGGCAACCGCTACGGGACGCTGCGCTCCGAGGTGCGCCGCAGCCTCGACGCGGGTCGCTCGGTCGTGCTGGAGATAGAGGTGCAGGGGGCGCGCCAGGTGCGCGCCGCGATGCGCGAGTCGGTCCAGGTCTTTATCGCGCCGCCCGACCCCTCGGTCCTGCGCGAGCGCCTGCTCCAACGCGGCACCGACGGTCCCGAGGCGATCGATGCCCGCCTCGAAGTCGCGGAGCAGGAGCTGGCCGCCCAGGACGAGTTCCCCCACCGGGTCGTCAACGACGAGCTCGACCGCGCCGCTGGCGAGCTGGAAGGCATCGTGCGCGCCGAGTTGGGATTGCCTCTAGACTCTCCGGCCGAATGATCAAGCCACGCGTCGACAAACTCCTGGAGCACACCGACTCGCACTACGCTGCCGTCGTCGTCGCGGCGAAGCGGGCGCGCCAGATCAACAGCTACTTCCACAACCTCGGCGAGGGCGGCTTTGGCGAGTATCCGCCGCCGATGGTCGAGACCCAGAGCGGCAAGAACTACCTCTCGATGTCGCTCGAGGAGCTTTCCGAAGGCAAGCTCAGATACGAGTACCGCGCCTAGCCCCTTGCCGGGGCTGCCGGACCGCTAGGAGGAAACGATGGCCAGGATCCTGCTTGGGGTGAGCGGCGGAATCGCCGCCTACAAGTCGCTGGAGCTGGCACGGCTGGCCATCGTGGCCGGTCACGGGGTGCGCGTGGTGATGACCGAGAGCGCCACACGCTTCGTCGGTGCCGCCTCCTTCGAGGGGATCGTCGGCGCGCCGGTGCTGATCTCCGAGTTCGAGCGAGACCCGATGCGCGGCGCCTTCCCCGGCGACCCCCCTCCCGAGCACGACCCGATCGGCCACCTCGAGGTCGTCGCCAACTGCGACGCCTACCTGGTGGCGCCCGCCTCAGCCAACACGATCGCCAAGCTGGCCGCCGGGATGGCTGACTCGATGCTCACCACCTCCTTCCTGGCCTGCGTCGCGCCCCGCCTTGTCGCCCCGGCGATGAACGACCGCATGTACGCGGACGCCGCGACCCGGGCCAACCTGGCGACCCTGCGCGAGCGCGGCGTAACGGTGATCGAGCCCGATGAGGGCCGGCTCGCCTCACGCGGGGAGTTCGGCAAGGGGCGCCTGCCCGACCCGGAGCGCCTGCTCGCCCGCGTCGAGTCGGTCCTGCCGGCGGGGCACCGGCCCTGGGACGGCCTGCGCGTCCTCGTCACCGCGGGCGGGACGCGCGAACCGATCGACCCAGTTCGCTTCCTAGGCAACCGCTCCAGCGGCCGCATGGGCCTCGCCCTCGCCACCGCCGCGGCGCGCCGCGGGGCCGACGTAACCCTGATCGCCGCCAACGTTCCCCTCCCCGAGCCCCCGGGCGTGCGCCGCATCGACGTCGAGACCGCCGACCAGCTTGCGCAGGCGGCCCGCGCCGAGTTCCCTTCGGCACACGTCCTCCTGATGGCCGCCGCCCCGGCCGACTTCCGCGCAAGCGAAGTGGCAACAGGCAAGCTAAAGCGCCAAGACGCCCTAGAACTCCACCTGAAGCCAACCGAGGACATCCTCGCCTCCCTCTCCGCTTCCCGCACCGAGTCCCAAACGATCGTCGGCTTCGCCGCCGAGCACGGGGAGGAGGGCCTCACGCGCGCCAAAGAGAAGCTGGCACGCAAGAGAGTGGATCTAGTCGTGATGAACGACGTTTCAGACACGTCAATCGGCTTTGAAAGCGAACAAAACGCAGTGACCCTGATCGACAGATCCTCCGAGACCCCGGTCCCTCGAGCTTCAAAGGCCTCAATCGCAGACACCATCCTGGAGAGGGTTGACCAGTTGAGGGGCAAGGTGCGCCTGCACACTCGTTAGTCCGCGGGTGGCGTGGGGGGAGGGGGGTCGAGGACGGACCGTGGCCCGCCCGCAGTGCCCCCTCCCCCCGCGACAGGACCCGCGGCCGGGCGCACTGAGCGGGCTATACTGCGCTCAAGCTTTTACGTCCCTATCGGTGTCGAGAAGTGGGCCTGGCCCACTTTTTTTTCGCCCCGAACCAGGCATGAAAGACCTCCAAGAAGACATTCAGCAGCAGCTCAACGAGCTTGACTCGACACTCGACCTGGTCGCCCTGGAGCGCCCCGGGACCGAGTCCCTGCGCCTCTTCATCGATCATCCCGACGGCGTCGACCTGGCGCTCTGCGAGCGGGTCACCAAGCACTTGAACCACCTGCTCGTCGACTACTCGCTCGAGGTCTCCTCGCCCGGCCCCAAGTACCGCCGTCCCAGTCCCTCAACCGAAGTCAAGGAGCAGCCGTGAGTAAGGAGATCGTCGACGCAGTCAAAGCGCTCGAGCAGGAGAAGGGGATCTCCGCCGACAAGCTGATGGACGCCCTTGAGGACGCCCTGCTCTCGGCCTACAAAAAGACTCCCGGCGCGGCCAAATACGCCCGCGTCGACCTCGACCACGGGACCGGTGACTTCCGCGTCTTCGAGCTGATCCTGCCCCCCGAGCTGGAAGAGAAGCTGCTGGCCGAGGCGGCGGAAGCCCAGCAGGAGGAGGAGCGTGAGATCGACCCCGAGACGGGGGAGCTGCGCGAGCTGGAGGAGCCTGAGCTGGACCCGGAGATGATCGCCCCTTATGAGGACCAGATCCAGACCAGAGACGTCACCCCCGACGACTTCGGCCGGATCGCCGCCCAGACCGCTAAGCAGGTGATCCTGCAGCGGATCCGCGAGGCCGAGCGGATGATGATGTTCGAGGAGTACCAGGACCGGGTCGGCGAGCTGATCACCGGGATCATCCAGCAGTCGGACAAGCGCTACACGCTGGTGCAGCTGCGCGAGCGCGTTGAGGCGCTGCTGCCTAAGTCCGAGCAGGTCTACAACGAGCGCTACGACCACGGGATGCGGGTCAAGGCGGTGATCACTGACGTCTCCGACTCGACCAAAGGGCCGAGCATCGTCGTCTCCCGCCGTAGCCCGGAGCTGATCAAGAGCCTCTTCGAGCTGGAGGTGCCGGAGATCGCCGACAGACTGGTCGAGATCGTCGGCGTCGCCCGCGAACCCGGTTACCGCTCGAAGATCGCGGTGATCTCCCACGCCGACGGGGTCGACCCGGTCGGCGCCTGCGTCGGCCCGCGCGGCTCGCGCGTGCGGATGGTCGTCTCCGAGCTGCGGGGCGAGAAGATCGACATCATCCCCCACAACGACGAGCCGGCCCGCTTCGTCGCCAAGGCGCTCTCGCCGGCGCGCGTGCGCGAGGTGATCGTCGACGACGAGGAGCGGCAGGCGACGGTGATCGTTCCCGACGACCAGCTCTCCCTGGCGATCGGCCGCGACGGGCAGAACGCACGCCTCGCCGCTCGGCTGACCGGTTGGCGGGTCGACATCAAGTCGGAGACCGAGTTCGCCCAGGAGGACCAGGACGTCGAGTACGAGGGCGAGGAGCAATTCGACGGGCGTTGCATGGCGGTGCTCTCGAACGGCCGCCGCTGTCCGAACGCGGCGATTGCCGGTTCGACCTACTGCGGGTTGCCTCAGCACCAGGCGTTGAGCCGGTTCGAGACCAGCCAGGCGACGATCCTGGCCCCGCTGGACGACGCCGAAGTCGCGATCCTTGCCGATCCGGACGCTGACGAAGGGCAGGTTTCGGAGATCGTCGCGCGGGCTGAGGCTGAGTTCGTTGAAGAAGAACCTGAAGAGGGAGGGACAGAGGAATCGGCCGCGGGTCCTGTCGGCGCAGGGGACCCACCACCCCCTGCGGTAGCTGAAGCTTCCTCGGGGGTGGTTCCCCCTGCGACGCCACCCGCGGAAGATGCCTCTGAGGATGAGGGTTCGGGTGTAGAAGAGGAAACTCCCGTGGCCGAGGAGACTGAGCAGGCGTAGTGGCGAAGAAACGCGTCCATGAAATTGCGAGATCGCAGGGCGTTAGCTCTAGAGAGCTGCTTGCAGCCCTGAAGGCTGCTGGGGTTGAGGCGAAAGCCGCTGCTTCGAGCGTTGAGGAGGCGGATGCGTTGAAGGCGATTGGCGCCGCCAGAGGGGACGGGGGAGCGTCGGCCAAGGTGAAACCCAGAGCCGCTGCCAAGCCCAAGACGGCCGCCAAGTCCTCCCAGACTTCGCGCAAACCGGTTCGGCCTGCGGAGAAACCGTCCAGCGCGCCGGCTGGCGGGGGTGAGGGCGCGTCCGGGAAGAAACGGCGCGTGGTGATCGATTCCCAGGCTGCTCGCCGGGATCAGATGGGCGGGCCGCCGCCGCAGCGGCCGCCGCGCCGACGTGGGGGTCGGCGTCGTCGACCTTTGCTGGAGGAGCCGCCGCCCAGAGTCGAGGCCGCTGAGCCTGAGGCGACCAAGGTCAACTCTGGCGCCACCGTGCGCGAGGTCGCCGAGTCGCTCGGCCTGGGCAGCGCTGAGGTGATCAAGAAGCTGATGACGATGGGGGAGATGGCGACCCTTACGCAGACTCTGACCGATGACTCGATCCGCGCGATCGCCGACGAGTACGATCGCAAGCTCGAGATCGTCACCGCCGCCGACGAAGAGCCCGAGACGCCCGAGTTCGAGGACGCCGACGAGGATCTCGCCGATCGCCCGCCGGTCGTGACGATCATGGGCCACGTCGACCACGGCAAGACCTCGCTGCTGGACGCGATCCGCGAGACCGAGGTCGCCGCGGGGGAGGCCGGCGGGATCACCCAGCACATCGGCGCCTACCAGGTTCATCACGGCGAGAAGACGGTCACCTTCCTGGACACCCCCGGCCATGCCGCCTTCACCGCGATGCGCGCCCGAGGCGCCCGAGTCACCGACGTCGCCGTGGTCGTCGTCGCCGCCGACGACGGGGTGATGCCGCAGACCAAGGAGGCGATCGACCACGCCCGCGCCGCCGACGTGCCGATGCTGATCGCCGTCAACAAGATCGACAAGGAAGGGGCGCAGCCCGACCGCATCCGCAACGAGCTGGCCTCCGACGGGCTCACCCCCGAGGAGTGGGGGGGCGAGACGGTCTACTGCGACGTCTCCGCCAAGACCCGCGAAGGGCTCGACAACCTGCTGGACATGATCCTGCTCGTCTCCGAGCTGGAGGAGCTGGGCGCCAACCCGGACGCGCCCGCCTCCGGAACGGTGATCGAGTCCCAGCTCGACCCAGGCCGCGGCCCGGTGGTGACCGTGCTGGTCCAGCGGGGCACGCTGAAGGTCGGCGACGCGCTGGTTGCCGGCCCGCAGTGGGGCCGCGTCCGCGCCATGCAGGACTTCACCGGCGAGCGCGTCGCCGCTGCCGGGCCCGGGATGCCGGTCGAGGTGCTCGGCTTCGACGGCGTCAGCGACGCCGGCGAGTTCGTGCAGGCGGTCGAGAACGACCGCCGCGCCCGCCAGATGGCCCAGGAGCGCGCCAACCGCCTCAAGACCGAGGCCCTGGCCCGCCGCCAGGCGCGCAAGGTCAGCCTCGAAGAGGTCTTCGCCCGCGTCCAGGAGGGCGAGATCAAGGAGCTCAACATCGTGCTCAAGGCCGATGTCGCCGGTTCGCTGGAGGCGCTCCAGGACGAGATCGCCAAGGTGCCGCAGGAGCAGGTCGCGATCAACATCATCCACTCGCAGACCGGCGGCATCAACGAGTCCGACGTGATGCTCGCCTCGGCCTCCGACGCGATCATCATCGGCTTCAACGTCCGCCCGCTGGCCGACGCGCGCCGCGCCGCCGAGCGCGAGGGCGTCGACGTCCGCACCTACTCGGTCATCTACAAAATCACCGAGGACCTGCGCAACGCGATGGAGGGGATGCTGGAAGCGGTCGAGGTCGAGGAGACCCTCGGCGAAGCCGAGGTCAAGCAGACCTTCAAGGCCTCCAAGGTCGGCCGCATCGCCGGTTGCCTCGTCACCGACGGCAAGGTTTCCCGCGACGCCAGCGTCCGCCTGATCCGCGAGGGCACGGTCATCTGGGACGGCAAGCTCGGTTCCCTGCGCCGCTTCAGAGACAACGTGCAGGAGGTCGAAGAGGGCCAGGAGTGCGGCATCGTGCTGGACGGCTACGCGGACGTCAAGGAGGGGGACGTGCTCGAGTTCTTCCAGACGAAACAGGTCGAGCAAACCCTGGAGTAGCATGCCGACGCCTCGCATGCGGCGCATCAACGAGGTGCTTCGCGAGGTGGTCGGAGCGGCGATCGGCGAGCTGAGCGATCCCCGCATCGGCTTTGTGACCGTGACATCGGTTGAGACCAGCCCAGACCTCCGCACCGCCAAGGTGCACGTCAGCGTGCTCGGCTCCGAGGAGGAGCGGGAGGCAACGCTGGTCGGGCTGCGCTCCTCCCACGGCGTGATCCAGTCGAAGATCGCCGCCGAGACGCGGATGAAGCGCACCCCGACACTCTCCTTCCACTATGACGACACGGTCGAGAAGGGCGTACGAATTTCCCGCCTCCTCGAGGAGGAACCTGAAGACCATGAATGAGGGAATCGGCTTGGCCGCAAGGGAAATCGAGCGGGTCGCCGACGAGCTGCGCACCGGCGAGCGCTTCCTGCTGACCGCCCACGAGGGGCCCGACGGCGACGCGCTCGGCTCGCTGCTGGGGATGCACCACCTGCTGACCCAGCTCGGCAAGGACTCGGTGATGTTCATGGCGGCAAAGGAGTTCCCGCTGCCGATCGAGTACCGCTTCCTGCCGCTGGAGGAGGTCTTCCACGACCCGCCGGCGGACATGGGCTGCCGGACCGTGATCTTTCTCGACTGCGGCAACATCGACCGGATGCCGGTTGACTTCCTCGCCAACGGCGGGCACCAAGTCATCAACATCGACCACCACCACGACAACACCCGCTTTGGCGACCTCAACCTGGTCGACACCGGCGCCTCCTGCACGGCGGAGATCGTCTACGAGCTGGCGCGGATGCTGGGGGCGAGGATCACCAAGGAGATGGCCTCGGCGCTGTACGTGGGGCTGGTCACCGACACCGGCAAGTTCATGTACGAGAACACCAACGCGCACACCCACCGGATAGCTGCCGAGCTGATCGAGGCCGGGGTCGAGGTCGACGACACCTACCGCCGCCTCTACGAGCACGTGCCGATCGAGAAGCTGCGGCTGGTTTCGCGCGCCCTCGACGACATCCAGCGCCACTGCGACGGGCGGCTCGTCCTCACCTACGTCACCGCCGCCGACTACGAGGCGACCGGCGCCGGCGAGGAAATGACCGAGGGGATCATCGACCACCTGCGCTCGGTCGAGGGGACCAAGGTAGCGGCGCTGATCCGCGACCAGGGCAGCCGCGGCCGCGCCGCGCGCAAGGTCAGCTTGCGCTCCAGCGAGGGGGACGTCGACGTTTCGGCGATCGCCCGCAAGCACGGGGGAGGGGGGCACAAGCGCGCCGCCGGCTTCTCCACAGATCTCGTGCTGGAGGAGCTGATCGAGTTCATCTGCGGCGAGGTCACCGCCCAGCTCGGCTCCTGACCGTGGCCGGGGGCGACGGGGAGGGCGCCGTCTTGCTCCGCGACAAGCCCGCCGGGATAACCTCGCACGACATGGTGGCGCGAGTGCGACGGGAGCGCGGCTGCAAGGTGGGCCACGCGGGGACGCTGGACCCCTTTGCGACCGGCCTGCTGCTGGTCCTGCTGGGGCGGGCGACGCGGGTGCAGCGCTTCCTCGCCGGGCTGCCGAAGACCTACGTGGCGAAGGCGCGGCTGGGTTGGAAGTCGAGCACCGGCGACCCCGACGGCGAGCTGACCCGGACGGGGCGGATGCCGGAATCGCTGGCGCTGCCGACCGGCAAGGTGCGCCAGCGGGTGCCGATGACCTCCGCCGTGCGGGTGGGGGGAGAGCGGCTCTACCGCAAGGCGCACCGCGGCGAGAGCGTGGAGACGCCGGAGCGCGAGGTCGACGTCTACCGGGCGGAGCTGCTGGAAAGCGATGCGGAGTCGGCGACTTATGAGATCGAATGCTCGGCGGGAACCTACGTCCGCACCCTGATCGAGACGCTCGGCGACGCCTACTGCGCGGAGTTGCGCCGCATCGCGATCGGGCCGTTCAGCGTCGATGACGCCGGTGAGGAGCTGAGTCTGGGCCAGGTTGCCGAGCTGGTTCCTGCCGTCGGGGAGGCACTGCGGTAGTGGCAAACATCGAGGTCACCTCGCTCCCCGACGCCGAGCCGCGACCCCGCCACGTCGCGATTGGCACCTTCGACGGTGTCCACCTCGGCCACCAGGAGGTGATCGACGATGCCGACACGGTGCTCACCTTCGATCCCCACCCGCTGGAGGTCCTCCACCCGGCGGCGCTGCCGAAGTTGATCATGCCCTTCGCGGTGAAGCGCGACGTGATCGAGGGGCTGGGGGTCGACGAGCTGGTCGTCATCCCCTTCGACCGCGAGTTCACGACCGTCACCGCCGAGCAGTTCATCGAAGACGTTCTGATCGGGAAGCTCGGCGCCGAGCGCGTCTCGGTCGGCGAGAACTTCCGCTTCGGCGCCAGAGCGAAGGGCGACCCCGAGATGCTGCGCTCCCGCGGCGAGTTCGAGACCCGCGTCGTGCCCCTGGTCGAGGTCGACGGCGAGACGGTCTCTTCGACCCGGATCAGGGCGCTGATCGCGGCCGGAGAGATGGACGCCGCCCGGCGTTGCCTCGGCGCCCCGTTCATGGTCGAGGGAGCGGTGGTCGAAGGCGACCAGCGCGGCCGCGAACTCGGCTTCCCGACAGCCAACATCGTTCCCGACGACCAGCTCGTGATTCCCGGCCACGGCGTCTACGCGGCCTTCGCCGACGGCGTCCCCGCCGCGGTCAACGTAGGAGTGCGGCCGACCTTCGAGACTGGCCGCGGGGTGCTGATCGAGACCTATCTGATCGACCACGAGGAGGACCTCTACGGACGCATCCTGCGGGTCGCCTTCGTCGAGCGCCTGCGCGGCGAAAAGCGCTTCGCGAGCGTCGAGGAATTGATCGCCCAGATGCGAATCGACGTCGAGGATGCGAAGCGGGTCTGTGCTAGCTTCCAACGGCCGTGACCCACCCGGGTGCGGCCCTTTTTTCGAGATGAGCCTTGCCAAGGAAAAGAAGACCGAGCTGATCGGCAAGTACGGCCGCTCCGAGGGAGACACCGGCTCCGCCGAGGTGCAGATCGCGCTGCTCACCGAGCGGATCAACGAGCTGACAGGCCATCTCAGAGAGCACGGTAAAGACCATCACTCGCGCCGTGGCCTGCTGATGCTGGTCGGCAAGCGCCGCCGCATGCTGCGCTACCTCGAGCGCCACGACCTCGAGCGCTACCGCTCCCTGGTCGCCGAGCTCGGCCTGCGCCGCTAAGTCGCTAGCAGCGACATTCCGCGACGCGGCCTGTAGTCTCCTCCGAGACAGAGAACGAGAGTTCTGAAAGCAATAGGCCGCCATCCGGGTGGCCGGAGGTACAACATAGATGAGCATGTTTGACGTTAGCCGCGTTTCGGCGGATGTCGGCGAAAGCCAGATCTCCTTCGAAACGGGCAAGCTCGCGAAGCAGGCGGGTGGCGCGGTCGTGGTTCAGGCCGGCGACACGATGGTGCTGTGCACCGCAACCGTCGGCAACCTTCGCGACGTGGACTTCCTTCCCCTCACCGTCGACGTCGAGGAGCGGATGTATGCCGCGGGCAAGATCCCCGGCTCGTTCTTCCGCCGCGAGGGCCGTTCGGGCGAGAAGGCGACGCTGACCGCCCGCATGATCGACCGGCCGATCCGGCCGCTGTTCCCGAAGGGCTGGCACTACGAGACCCAACTCGTCGCAATCCCGATGTCGGTGGACCAGGTCCACCCCTACGACATCCTCGCGATGAACGGCGCCTCCGCGGCGCTGGCGATCTCCCCAGTTCCCGTCGCCGCCCACGTCGGCGCGGTGCGAATCGGAAAGCTCGACGGCGACTTCGTCGTCAACCCCAATGAGGAGGACCTGCCGGAGCTGGACCTCGATCTGATCGTCGCCGGCACCGACGAGGCGATCCTGATGGTCGAGGCCGGCGCCAGCGGCGTCACCGAGCAGGAGATCCTCGACGCGCTGGACATCGCCCACGCGGAGATCAAGAAGCTCGTCGCCGCGATGGAGGAGTTGCAGCAGAAGGCCGGCAAGGAGAAGATCGAGATCGAGGCTCCCTCGATCGACGAGGGCCTGATCGGCGATATCCGCTCCTCCCATGGCCAGGCTCTAATCGACGCGATCGCCACCGAAGGCAAGCTCGAGCGCTACGAGGCGATCGACAACGTCAAGGACGAGGTGGTCGCCAAGTACGCGCCCGAATCCGGCGACGGAGAGACCGACGAGAAGCGCGTGGCCGAGGTCAAGGCCGCCTTCGGCTCGATCGAGAAGGACACCATCCGCAAGGCGATCGCCGTCGACAAGAAGCGCCCCGACGGCCGCGCCCAGGACGAGATCCGGCCGATCGAGTGCGAGGTGGACATCTCCCCGCGCGTGCACGGCTCGGCGCTGTTCACCCGCGGCGAGACGCAGATCCTCTCCAACGTCGCACTCGGCACGACCCGCATGGACATGCGGATCGACACGCTGGGGCTGGAGACCTCGAAGAAGTTCTGGCACCACTACAACTTCCCGCCCTTCTCGGTCGGGGAGGCCGGCTTCATGCGCGGCCCGAAGCGGCGTGACATCGGCCACGGCGCGCTCGCCGAGCGGGCCCTGGTGGCGACGATCCCGGGCGAGGAGGACTTCCCCTACGTGGTCCGGGTCGTCTCGGAGACGCTGGAGTCCAACGGCTCCTCGTCGATGGGCTCGGTCTGCGCCTCCTCGATGGCCTTGCAGGCCGCGGGCGTGCCGGTCTCGGCGCCGGTAGCCGGCGTCGCGATGGGCTTGATCAAGGAGGGGGACGACTACATCGTCCTCACCGACATCGCCGGCGTCGAGGACCACCTCGGCGACATGGACTTCAAGGTCGCCGGGACCGCGGAGGGCATCACCGCCCTGCAGATGGACATCAAGATCACCGGCGTCACCTTCGAGATCCTCACCGACGCGCTGGAGCAGGCCAACAAGGGCCGCCAGTTCATTCTCGGCAAGATGGCTGAGGCGATCGACGGCCCGCGGGAGAAGCTCTCCCAGCACGCGCCGCGAATCGAGGCGATCAAGATCGACCCCGAGAAGATCGGCGCGGTGATCGGCAAAGGCGGCGAGACGATTCGCGGCCTCTGCGAGGAGTTCGAAGCCGACATCGACGTCGAGGACGACGGCACGGTGCGCATCTACGCGCCGACCGGCGACCTGGTCGAGGCCTGCGTGGCGCGGATCGAGTCGATGACCAAGGAAGCTGAGGTCGGTGACACCTACCCCGGCGCCAAGGTCGTGAAGACGACTACCTTCGGCGCCTTCGTCGAGCTGGTCAAGGGCACCGACGGCCTGCTTCACATCTCCAACGTGAAGCCGGGTGAGCGGGTCGACTCGGTCGACGACGTGCTGAAGGCCGGTGAGGAGATCGACGTGACCGTGGTCGAGGTCGACCGCGAGCGCGGCCGGATCGGTCTGCGGCTGTCCAGCGATCCTTCGGTCGCAGGCAAATCGCCCGAGGAGCTGGCGTCGATCGGCTCCGGCGGCGACGGCGGTCCGCGCCGCAACGGCGGGGACCGTGAGGGCCGCGGTGGGCGCGACGGCCGGCGGCGCCGCGAAGGCGGCGACCGCGAGCGGCGTCATTAGGCATTGAGCGCGCCCCAGCTAACTGAGTTGGGCTCGGGCGTCCGGGTCGTGACCGAGGAGGTTCCCTCGGTGCGGTCCGTGGCGCTCGGGCTCTGGGTGCGCACTGGTTCCCGCAACGAGACCCCTGCCCAGGCGGGGCTCTCGCACTTCCTCGAGCACCTGCTGTTCAAGGGGACCGCGCGCTTCTCGGCGATCGAGATCTCAGAGCGCTTCGACGGGCTCGGGGCGTCGGTCAACGCGGCGACCGGCAAGGAGACGACTCACCTGCACGCCCGCTTCCTCGACGAGCACACCGACGAGGTCTTCGACCTGCTGGCGGAGATGCTGCTTGCCCCGATCTATCCCGAGATCGACTCCGAGCGAGAGGTCGTGCTGGAGGAGATTGCGATGTACGAGGACGAGCCGCGGGATCGCGTCCACGACTTCCTCGCCGAAGCGGTCTTCGGCGAGCACCCGCTGGGGCGGCGCGTTCTGGGGGAGGCCGAGGTGATCGCCTCTGTTCCCGTCCCCGACATCGATGCCTACCACCGGGAGCGGTACACCGGCGCCAACGTCGTGGTCGGCGCCGCCGGGCACCTCGACCACGAGCGGATCGCCGAGTTGGCGGGGCGGCTGGTCTCGCCGCCCGTCGGTGGGAACGGGGCGGGGCCCGCGGCGCTCGACGGCGCGACGCGGCTGCGCTTCCACGCCAAGGACACCGAGCAGTACCACATCTGCTTCGGCGCTCCCGGGATCGTCCGGGAGGACGAGCGGCGCTACGCGCTCGCCGTGCTCGACTCGATCTTCGGCGGCTCAACCTCTTCGCGCCTCTTCCGCGAGGTGCGGGAGAAGCGAGGGCTCGCCTACTCGGTCGGCTCCTACCACGAGCAGTACACCGACTCCGGCCTCGTCGCCACCTACGTGGGGACGCGCGAGGAGAACGTCGAGGAGGCCTGCTCGATCATTGGCGCCGAGCTGCAGCGACTGCGCTCCGAGCCGGTCTCCGGGGAGGAGCTGGACCGTGCCAAGGAGAGCGTCAAGGGACGCCTCGTCCTCTCCTCGGAGTCGACCGGAGCGCGGATGACCCGGATCTCGCGCGCCACCCTTTTCGGCTTGCCAATCGACACGCTGGACGAGATGCTGGCCAAGGTGGACGCCGTAACCGTCGAGGACCTGACCGAGCTGGCCGCCGGGCTGTACGGAGCCGAGCGGCTCTCGGCGGCCTGCGTGGGGCGCAGCGAGGACTGCTTCCGCAAGGCGCTGGCTCCCGTCAGCGAGAGCTTGGTCGCGGCATGATCCGCGTCGTCGCATCGGGCGCCGCAGGGCGGATGGGGCAGGCCGTCTGCGAAGCGGTCGAAGGAGCCGAGGACATGGAGTTGGCGGCGAAGGCAGATCCCTCGCTCGGAGTTGAGCTGGCCGACACGCTCGGCGACGCCGACGTGGTCGTCGACTTCACCACCCCCGACACTGCGCTCGAAAACGTCCGCGCCTGCCTGGGGGCGGGCGTCCACGTCGTGGTCGGTACGACCGGCTTCGACCTCGACGCCGCGCGCGAGGTCGCGGACTCCTCGGAGGCGAACTGCTTCGTCGCGCCCAACTTCGCGATCGGCGCGGTGCTCTTGATGCAGGCGGCGCAGCTGGCCGCCCGCCACATGCCCGAGTGCGAGATCGTCGAACTGCACCACGACCGCAAGCTCGACGCTCCCTCGGGGACGGCGGTGCGCACCGCCGAGCTGATCGCGGAAGCGGGGGGCAACGTCCACGAGCCGATCCACTCGGTGCGGCTGCCGGGTCTGGTCGCCCACCAGGAGGTCATCTTCGGCGGCGAGGGGCAGACGCTGAGCATCCGCCACGACTCGATCAACCGCCGCTCGTTCATGCCCGGCGTGCTGCTCGCCGTGCGCAAGGTGGCGGGCCTTCCCGACCGCTTCACGGTCGGCCTCGAGAAGCTGCCCTAGGTACCCTGGCTGCGATGAAGGCGATCCGAGGCGTGCTCACGGCGATGGCGACGCCCTTCGACGAGGGCGGGCGGGTCGACGAGGGCGCGGCGCGGCAGCTCGCCTCCCACCTGATCGAGCACGGCTCCCACGGCGTCGTCGTCGCGGGGACCACCGGCGAGTGCCCGACGCTGACCGACGAGGAGCAGATCTCGCTGCTGCGCGCGGTCGTCGCGGAGGTCGGCGACGAGGCGACCGTTGTCTGCGGCACGGGCACCAATGACACCCGCCACTCGCGCGAGCTGACCAAGGCCGCCGCCGACGCGGGCGCCGATGCAGCGCTGGTCGTCGCTCCCTACTACAACAAGCCCAACCGGGCCGGCCTGCGCGCCCACTTCGAGGCGGTCGCCGAGGCGGCGCCGGAGCTTCCCCTAATCCTCTACAACATCCCCTCCCGGGTCGTGATCAACATGGACCCCGGCTTTCTCTCCGAGCTTTCCTCGATCGACAGCGTCGTCGCGGTGAAGCAGGCCAACGACGACGAGCTGGGGCCGGTCGAGGGTCTCGAGGTGCTGGCCGGCAACGACAACGTCTTCCTGCGCACACTGGAGTTCGGCGGGGCGGGAGGAATCCTCGTCGCCTCCCACCTGATCGGCGATCGGATGCGGGAGATGTGGGACGTGGCTCAAGGGGGAGACCTGGAGCGCGCCCGTGAGATCGATGCTGGGTTGCAGCCAGTTTACGAGGCGCTCTCGGTGACCAACCCGATCCCGTTGAAGGCGGGGCTGGAGATGCTCGACCTCGCCTCGGGGCGGTTGCGGCTGCCTCTGGTTCCCGCCGACGAGGAGCAGAGGACGACCGTGAGGGCGGCGCTGGAGAACGCCGGCGTCCTGGCCGCGCTGTAGACAGTCCCCGACGAAGATGGCGAGCAACTAGTGGCAGGCAAGAGGCTTCGCGTGCTCCCGCTCGGCGGGCTGGGCGAGATCGGCAAGAACATGACCGTGGTCGAGTACGACGGGCGGATCGTCGTGATCGACACCGGCCTGATGTTCCCGACCGCCGAGATGCTAGGTATCGACCTCGTTCTGCCTGACTTCTCCTGGCTGCGCGAGCGCGCCGACGACATCGAGGCGATCGTCCTCACCCACGGGCACGAGGACCACGTCGGGGCGCTGCCCTACGTGTTGCGCGAGATCGGTGAGCCGCCGGTGATCTACGGCGGCCTGCTGACGATTGGGATGGTGCGCTCGAAGCTCGACGAGCACAAGCTCTCCGACGCGCCGTTGCAGGAGCTGCCGGCGGGGGAGAGAGTCGCGGTTGGGCCCTTCGGGCTGGAGTTGATCCACCTCTCCCACTCGATTCCCGACATGCGGGCGGTGCTGCTGTCCACGGAGCTGGGCTCGGTGCTGATGACCGGCGACTACAAGTTCGACCAGACCCCGGTCGACGGCAGACCGGCGGACATCTCGCGGCTGGCCGAGATCGGGCGCGACGGCCTGCTACTGCTCTGCGGCGACTCGACCAATGCCGACCGACCCGGGATCGCGCCTTCGGAGTCGAGCGTCGGCCCGGCGCTGCTGGAGACCTTCTCCAACTGCAAGGGGCGCGTCGTCGTCACCTCCTTCGCCTCCAACATCCACCGCGTCCAGCAGGTGATCGACGCGGCGGTGAAGCTCGACCGGCGGGTGGCGCTGGTCGGCCGCTCGATGCGCAAGAATTTCAACATCGCCTCCAACCTGGGGCTCGCTGCGGCGCCGTCCGGGCTGTTCATCCAGCCGCGAGAGATCGAGGACTTTCCCGATGAGAAGGTGATCGTGATCTCGACCGGGAGCCAGGGGGAGCCGCTCTCCGCCCTGCGGCGGATGGCCAACAACGATCACCGAGACGTCGAGCTGCACTCCGGCGACACGGTCGTCTTCTCGGCGACTCCGGTGCCCGGCAACGAGCGCGCGGTCAACGAGACGATCGACCGGATCTACGAGATCGGCGCTACGGTCGTGACCGCCAAAGACGCGCCGATCCACGCCTCCGGGCACGGCTGGCAGGAGGAGCTGAAGCTGATGCTCAACCTGACCAAGCCGAGATACGTGCTGCCCGTGCACGGCGACCACAAGCGGTTGCGACTGCACGCCGAGCTGGCCCACTCGGTGGGGGTCGACCCCGAGAACGTCTTCCAGGGACGCAACGGGCTGGCGCTGGAGATCGACGAGAGAGGCGCCCGCTTCGGCGAGGACGTCCACACCGGAGTGATGTTCGTCGACGGGGTGAACATCGGCGAGCCCGACGACGCCGCGCTGCGCGACCGGCGCGAGATCTCCGCCGACGGAATCTTCATCGTTGTCGCGACGATCGCGGCCGACGACGGCAGCGTCGTCGCCGACCCCGAGGTGATCTTCCGCGGCGTCGCCTTCCTCGAGGAGGCCGATGCCCTGGTCGAGGAGCTGCAGGACGTGATCGAAGACTCGCTCGAGGACGCTGCCGATGCCGGCACGCGCGAACTGCACCTGATCCAAGAGGACCTGCACGACGCCGTCGGGAAGTTCGTCTACGAGCGACTCCGCCGCCGCCCGATGATCCTTCCCGTCGTCGTCGAGGTCTGAGGAAGTTAGACCCGCCGGGGCGGTGTTGGGGGAGAGCCCCGGCGGGTCTGTGTGTCTCGTCCGCGGGGGAAGCTAGGGGAGGGGTCTAAAGCCGCCTTAAATCGGACCCTGAAGAGGGCGCCGCTCCGGGGGGAGTCGGTCGTTTCGACCGTGCCGCCGTGCGATGTGGCTACAGCGCGGACTATTGCGAGACCGAGCCCGGTGCCGGGGGCGGCCGTGACATCGGCGCGGCCGTTGCCGCGGACGAAGCGGTCGAAGATGGCGTCGCGCTGCTCGGGTGGGATGCCAGGACCGTCGTCGGCGACTTCGAGCACGGCGTCGCCGTCCTCCGTTCGCAGGGCGAGCTCTATGTGGGAGCCGGGGGGCGTGTGGTGGGCGGCGTTGTCGAGCAGGTTGATGACCATCCGGTGCAGCTCGTCGGGGTTTCCATCGACGAAGATCGGCCGGCCGTTGTCGACGCTCAGTTCGCGGTCACCCATCACCGGCGCCACTTCGGCCGCGGCGTTGCCGGCAATCTCCGCGAGGTCGCAGCGCCGTTGCTCTCCCATCCGCCCGGCGTCGGCCCGGGCGAGCAGAAGCAGGTCGGCGACCAGATGGCTCATCCGCTTCGAGGAGCGGAGCGCCGAGTCGACCATCTCGCGGTCCTCGTCCTGTCCGGGCGCCGCCAGGGACGCCTGCAGCAGCTCGAGATTGGCCAGGACGCTGGTCAGCGGGGTTCGCAACTCATGCGAGGCATCCGCGACGAACTCGCGTTGCTTCTGCATCGCGCCCTCGCGCTCTGCCCGTGCCGCGTCGAGCGAGCGCAGCATCTGCTCCAGGGTGCGAGCCAGCTCCCCGACTTCGTCGTCGGCCTTCGGCTCGGGCATGCGGCGGGAGGGGTCGCGGGTCTCGGCGATCTCTCTTGCCCGGGCGGTGAGGGACGCGACCGGGCGCATCGCGCGGTCGGCGATCGCCAGCCCCGCGAGGGCTGCCAGCAGGGTGCCGATCAGGACGCCGCCGGCGATGAAGAGCCAGAGCCGGTTGATCGTCGAGTCGACGTGTTCGAGGCTGCGGCCGTACTGGACGTAGCCGGTCGGAGCGCCGCTGTCGTCGCTGATCTGCGCGGTCGCTACGCGCATCCCTCCGTGCGTTGAGAGGCCGGAGGTGGGCGGCCCGAGGGCAAGGGCCCCGTCGCTCTGTCTGAGCAGATTGCCGTTCACGTCGAAGATGCGTGCGGAGGCGTCATCCGGAAGCACGAAATCGTTGAGGTGCGGGACGCGGATCGCCAGGGGGGTGGGGGTATAGACGATTCGCACCTCGGCGGCGAGGGTTTGGACTGCACCTTGAACCTCGCCGTTGAAGTCGCTGCGGATCCGCTCGGTGGCGAGTCGACCGATCACCGCGCCGAAGATCAAGAGGATCGCGAGGGTCAGACCCGCTGAGGCGGCTGCGAGGCGCCAGCGGACCGGCCAATTTCCCGGGCGGAGCCGGCCGCGGCGCACCCCTACTCCTTCAGCACGTAGCCGGCGCCGCGCTTGGTGTGGAGGAGGCGGGGCTCGCCGCCGGCCTCCAGCTTGCGGCGCAGGTTGGAGATGAAGACGTCGATCGTGTTGGTCGCCGCCATTGGGTCGTAGCCCCAGACCTCGTCGAGCAGGCGCTCGCGCGAGACGACCAGGCGCTCGTTGCGCATCAGGTGCTCGAGCAGCTCGAACTCGCGGTTGGTCAGCTCGATCTCGCGCTCACCGCGGCGCACCTCGCGGGTGTCGGGATTGAGCTGGAGGTCGCTGACGCTGAGCGACGCCGAGCCGCGCGGCGGGCGGCGGCGCAGCAGCGCCCTGATCCGCGCCAGCAGCTCCTGGCGCTCGAAGGGCTTGACCAGATAGTCGTCGGCGCCACTGTCGAGACCCTCGACGCGGTCCTCGGTCTCGGCGCGGGCGGTCAGCATCAGGATCGGCACGTCGCCGTCGGCGCGCAGCTGGCGACAGACTTCGACGCCGTCGAGACGGGGCAGTCCCAAGTCCAAGACGACCAGGTCGGGGACGAATCCGGCCGCCACGTCGAGCGCTTCGATGCCGTCGGCCGACGTCTTCACCTCGTAGCCCTCGTTGCGCAGCGATCGGCGCAGGACGTCGGCGATCTCCACGTCGTCTTCGACGACCAAGACGCGGCCACTTTCGGCGAGCATGCGTCGATAGTAGCCCGCCGTTCCCTGCGGCCCATGCTGCTTTTAGCGCGAATTTATGCGCAGGGCTGGCCATACGGGCGTCGAACGGAGTGCCTATGTTCGTGCGTAGAAAGCGCGGTAGAGTCGCGCGCCGGTCCAGAGCCAAATCCCGCAGGCCGCGTATGCCGCGGCCCCACCTGCCGGATGGGATTCAGCAGCGGCATCTGGATCTGATCGGGCTGTTCCTCATCGCGACTGGGGTCTTCCTGACCTTCGTGCTCTTCTTTGGCTGGGATGGGGGGAAGGTCGGGTACGGGTTGGACACCGCCCTCACCTACTTGCTTGGGGAGGTTGGGGCGCGGATCGTCACCGTTTTGATGCTGGTGGTCGGTGGGTTGCTGGTGACCGGGACTTCGATCTCCTCTCTCTTCAGGGGCATTGGCAGGGGGTTGCGTCGAGTGTTCGTCGGTGGGCGGGATCTAGCTCAGACCGCGGTCAAGAGCAAGCGGGAGGAGAAGACGTACGCGTTCGAGACCCAGGCCGGGGCGACGGATGTGATGAGCGCCTATCCCGAAGAGGACGAGTTCGAGCCGACGGTTGCCATCGCCGAAGGAGACGACGCCGACGAAGAGCCGGAGCCTGTCACCGAGGACTTTCACCTGGAGGCTCAGGAAGTTGAGGTCCAGGGCGAGGAGGGGCTCGGCGTCGGCACCGACTCCGTCTCCAAGCAGGCCGCTCTCACTCCTATGGGCAGCAAGCGCGGGGTCACGACTTCCGAGGAGATCGACTACCGGCCGCCCCCTGCCAAGGCCCTGGAGAAGGGTCGCGCCGACAGAGGGCCCGACCCGCGCGATCACGACGCGATCGGCCGCAAGCTGGTCGAGACGCTCGGGCACTTCGGGGTCGAGGCGAAGATCGTCGGCATCGTCAGTGGCCCCCACGTCTCCCGCTACGAGCTGCGCCTCGCCCCCGGCACCAAGGTGAAGAAAGTCACCGAGCTGGCGAACGACCTCGCCTACGCGCTCGCCTCCACCGACATCCGCATCCTCGCTCCGATCCCCGGTAAGCAGGCGGTCGGCGTCGAGGTTCCCAACACCCGGCGCCGCATCGTCCGGCTCGGCGACATTTACGCCGGACGGCCGGAGAAGACCTCGCCGCTGGTTGCCTGGCTCGGCAAGGGCATCGACGGCAACCCGGTCTGGACCGATCTGGCGAAGATGCCCCACGTCCTCGTCGCCGGCACCACCGGCTCGGGCAAGTCCGGCTGCGTCAACGCGATCCTCTCCTCCATCCTCATGCAAGCCTCGCCGAACGACGTGCGCTTGGTCCTGGTCGACCCCAAGCAGGTCGAGCTGAACCACTACGAGCACGTCCCGCACCTGCTGACGCCGGTCGTCACCTCGCCGCGCCTGGCGGCCAACGTGCTGGCCAACCTGATCGGCGAGATGGAGAGCCGCTACGGGATCATGGGCGAGGCGCGCTGCCGCAACCTGAGCGAGCTGAACCGGGCGCGGGCCAAGGCGGGAGAGGCGCCGCTGCCGCACATCCTCTGCGTGATCGACGAGCTGGCCGACCTGATGATGGTCGCCCCGGCCGAGGTCGAGGACTCGATCATCCGCCTCGCTCAGAAGTCGCGCGCCACCGGCATCCACCTGGTGCTGGCGACGCAGCGCCCTTCGACCGACATCATCACCGGCACGATCAAGGTCAACATCCCAGCCCGGATCGCCTTCGCGGTCTCCTCCCAGACCGACTCGCGGGTGATTCTCGACCAGGGTGGGGCGGAGGCCCTGCTCGGCCAGGGCGACATGCTGTTCCGCGGCGCCGGCACCTCGAAGCTGCAGCGCATCCAGGGGGCGTTCATCACCGAGGACGAGATCGCCAGGATCACGACCCACTGGGCGAAGCAGGGCGAGCCGGAATTCGAAGCCGAGCTGCTCGAAACCCGGGAAGAGGTTCCCGGCGAGGGGGTCGACGACGACTTCGACCCCGACAGCGACGACCTGCTCGACGAGGCGATCCGCCTGGTCGTGCAGACCGAGACCGCTTCGGTCTCCATGATCCAGCGGCGGCTGCGGGTCGGTTACACGCGGGCCGGGCGATTGATTGACATGCTCGAACGGCGCGGGGTGATCTCCGGCTATGAGGGGTCCAAGCCGCGCCAGGTGCTGATCACCGAAGCCGACTTGTCGCGGGTGTTGGGGCCGGAAACGCCCGGTGCATCGGCGCCCGAAGTCGACGCCGAGCCGATCGGGGTCGACGCAGAGAACGGCGCATAGTCCAGATTTTTTGCGCTAAAGCGGCGCGAGAGGCCACAATAGGCGGGTGGAGACTGGGATCGGAGCCACCCTTCGCGATGCTCGGAATCGGCGCAAGATCGACCTTTCCGAGGTCGAGGCGGCGACCAAGATCCGGCTCCGCTACCTGCGGGCGATCGAGAACGACGAGTGGGACGTGCTGCCCGGCAGCGCCTACACGCGCAGCTTCATCCGCACCTATGCGTCATATCTGGGGCTCGACGGGGATCGGTTGGCGGACGAGTACAGACGCCAGAGCGGCGAGGTGCCGCCGGGGGAGCGGCTACCGCGCCCCGAGCCGGTCGTCGCATCCGGCCAGTTCCGGGGAGGGGGGCCGATACTGTCGCGGGGCGCTTGGGCGGCGATCGTCACCTTCGCGCTGATCGCGGTGCTGGTCGTCGTCGGGTTGTCGGGCGGGGACGAAGATGGCTCTCCCGGCAGGGCGGCCTCCGCCAAGCCCGGCAAGAAGCACCAGGCCCAGCAGGGGACATCTCAGGCCCAGGAGATCAAGTCCAGCGTCTCGGTGCGACTGGCCGCCAATGCGGAGGTCTGGGTCTGCCTGCTCGATGCCGATGGACAGGCGCTGGTCAACGGCCAGATCCTCACGGCGGGGGCGGAGGAGGGACCCTTCCGATCCGATAGCTTCACGGTCTCCTTCGGCAACGGAGAGGTATCGATGCAGGTCGACGGACAGCAGGCGAGCATCCCGGAGACGGCCAGCCCGATCGGGTACTCGATCGACGGGGATGGCGAGCTGACGCAGCTGTCGGAAGCCGAGAGGCCCACCTGCACGTGAGCGCGGTTCGGGCGGGGATCGTTGTAACGGGAACCGAGGTCCTGACCGGGCGGATCGCCGACCGCAACGGGCCCTGGCTCTCCGAGCGGTTGGCCGAGCTGGGCGTTGACGTCGCCCACATCCTGGTGGTCGGCGACCGCCCCGACGACCTCGAAGCGGCGCTGCGCTTCATGGCGGCGGAGGGAATGGACCTGATCGTCACCTCCGGCGGGCTCGGCCCGACCGCCGACGACCTCACCGCGGAGATCGTCGGCGGCTTCACCAGCCGGGAGATGGTTCTCGATGAAGAGATGGAGGGGAAGATCGCCGCGATCCTGCGCGGCTTCGCGCGGCGCTTCAACTTCGACGAGGAAGCGGTGATGGCCGCCAACCGCAAGCAGGCGATGGTGCCGGAGGGGTCAATCCCGCTGGACCCGGTCGGGACAGCGCCAGGGTTGGTGGTGCCCGCCGACGACCGCGTCGTGATCGTCCTGCCTGGCCCGCCCCGCGAGCTGCGGCCGATGTGGCCGGTGGCGATCGAGTCGCGTCCGGTGCAAGCGGTTCTCGCCCGCGCGACACCGCTGCACGCCTACACGCTGCGGATGTTCGGCATTCCCGAGTCGGAGATCGCTAAGAGCCTGCGCGAGATCGAAGCCGAGGGGGTAGAACTTTCGGATGTGGAGATCACCACCTGCCTGCGGCGGGGGGAGATTGAGGTCGACGTGCGTTACCGGGCCGAGACGGGGGGCGTGGCGGAGGCGGTCAGGGCGGGCTTGATCGAGCGCCACCCGCGTCACCTGTTCAGCGCCGACGGGGAGACGATCGATTCCCAGGTGGCGCGCCTGCTGCAGGGGCGGAGCCTCGGCCTGGCCGAGTCGTGCAGCGGCGGCCTGCTGGCAGCGCGGATCACCGACCTTCCCGGCGCCTCCGCCTATTTGGCAGGGGGTGTCGTCGCTTACTCGAACGAGGCCAAGGTGGAACTGTTGGGAGTCGATCCGGGGCTGATCGAAGAGCATGGGGCGGTTTCCCCGCAGGTGGCAGAGGCGATGGCAATCGGTGCGCTGGAGCGCTTCGAAGCCGATGTCGCGGTTTCGGTGACGGGGATCGCTGGGCCCGACGGAGGCACCGCGGAGAAGCCGGTCGGCTACGTCTGCTTCAACGCCCGTCTCTCCGACGGCACGAGCATCGCCCGCGAGCCGGTTATCCCGGGCGGGCGTGAGGACATCCGCGAGCGCTCGGCGCTGGTCGGCATGCACCTGCTGCGCATCCTGCTCAGCGGGGCCGAAGCGCCGCTCTAGGCGGGGGCTGGGCGGGGGCTGGGCGGAAGTCGCGCTTCGGGCGCAGAACATTGACGCCTCTGGCGCACTCTCGTCTTGTGACACGCGTCTTGCGGGCCTAGCTTGGGCGTCCGATTGCCCCTCTACCTTCCGGAGATCATGGCTACAGACAAGAAAGCGAACCTGAAGGACGCCTCGGCCAAGGACGCCAAGGCCAAGGACGCCGCCCTCGAGGCGGCGGTGACCCAAATCGAGCGGGATTTTGGCCAGGGCGCGCTGATGCGCCTCGGGGCCGACGCCACAGTGAGAGTGGATGCGATTCCGACCGGGGCGCTGGCGCTCGACCTGGCCCTGGGCATAGGCGGCGTTCCGCGCGGACGGATCGTTGAGATCTTCGGCCCGGAGTCATCGGGGAAGACGACGCTGGTCAACCACATCATCGCCGAGGCGCAGTCGCGCGGCGGCGTCTGCGCCTTCATCGACACCGAACACGCGCTGGACCCGGTCTACGCGCGGGCGATCGGCGTCGACACCGACGAGCTGCTCGTCTCCCAGCCCGACTTCGGTGAGCAGGCGCTGCAGATCGCCGACCGTCTGATCGCCTCCGGCGCCATCGACGTGGTCGCGATCGACTCTGTGGCGGCGCTGACGCCGAAAGCCGAGCTGGACGGGCAGATCGGCGACCAGACGGTCGGCCTCCAGGCTCGCCTGATGTCGCAGGCGCTGCGCAAACTCGCCGGCAACCTCAACCGCACCAACACGGTCTGCATCTTCACCAACCAGATTCGCGAGAAGATCGGCGTCCAGTTCGGCTCGCCGGAGACGCAGCCGGGTGGCCGGGCGCTGAAATTCTATGCCTCGCAGCGACTCGACATTCGCCGGATCGAGACCCTCAAGGAGGGAACCGAGGCGGTCGGCAACCGGGTGCGCGTCAAGGTCGTCAAGAACAAGGTCGCATCGCCATTTCGTCAGGCCGAGTTCGACATCGAGTACGGGGTCGGCATCTCCCGCGAGGGCGGCCTGCTCGACTTCGGGATCGAGCATGACCTGGTCCAGAAGTCGGGCTCCTTCTTCTCCTACGGGAAAACGCGACTCGGACAGGGGCGTAACAACGCAAAACAGTTCCTCGTCGAGAACACGGATATCGCCACCGAGATCGAAACAAAGATCCGCGCCAAGTTGGGGATCGACGGCAGAGGCAAGGCTGCGCCAGACATCGCTCCGGCGCCCGATGCGGAAGCCGCCAAGCAGGCCGCGTAGCGCCACTCGCAGTCATTAGGATTCTCGCCTCGTGAGCAACGGCGACCTCTTCTATGTCTGCGGGATCATTCTCGCCATCTCGGCGGTGGCGCTGACCTTCGTCGGCCTCCGCTCCGAGAAGTTCCCCGGCAGAGCCTTCCCGCTCGTGGTCCTCTGGTTCGCGCTCCTGGTCGGCGGGGCGACGACCTTCGCCGTCATGAACGCCAGGGACGAGGAGAAAGCCAGAGCGGCTGAGCTCGCCGAAGCGAATGAGCAGTTCACCACCGAGGAGAGCGGCGGTATCCCGAGCGGCGGCGAGGCGCCGGCGAAACCAGCGGCCCAGGGCCCTGGGAGCACTCTGAAACTGGCTGCCGACCCGACTCAGATCGCCTTCAATACCAAGAAGCTCACCACCAAGCCAGGCAAGGTGACGATCGACTTCACCAACCCGGCGACGATCGAGCACGATGTGGCGATCGAGCAGGATGGCAAAGAGCTCGCCGTTTCCGCCCTGATCACCAAAGGAAAGACTTCGGTCAGCGCTGAGCTTGCCCCCGGCACCTATACCTTCCTTTGCACCGTGCCTGGTCACGCCGAGGCCGGTATGGAAGGCACGCTGACGGTGCGATAGCCGGCCTCAGTACCCTGCGGTGGATGGGGAAGCGGTACCACGTCACCACGTTTGGCTGCCAGATGAACGTGCACGACTCCGAGCGCATGCAGGGGATGTTGGAGTCGCTCGGCTATGAGAGGGCGGCCCGCCGCGAGGAAGCCGATCTGATCCTCTTCAACACCTGCTCGATCCGCGAGTCGGCCGACAACCGCTTCATCGCCCACCTGGGGGAGGCGAAGCGGCTGAAGTCCGAGGATCCCGAGCGGGTGGTCGGCGTCGGCGGCTGCTGGTCGCAGTCGCTCAAGGACGAGGTCTTCGAGCGCTTCCCGTTCGTCGACGTTGCGTTCGGCCCGGGCCAGATCCCCAAGCTGGCGGAGTTCCTGCTCTCGGACAGCCTGACCGCGCAGGTCGGCTACT